>Ga0114975_10000446_pt1 | contig 31118 bp, 45 predicted proteins | sample S_130626_EF_Meta_FD_87031 | JGI IMG/M metagenome (GOLD analysis project Ga0114975, IMG submission 87031) | Freshwater microbial communities from Lake Simoncouche, Canada to study carbon cycling - S_130626_EF_MetaG | ecosystem: Environmental > Aquatic > Freshwater > Lake | place: Lake...
CGCACGAGTTGTGCTTGAGAAAATTATTGAGTTGTTCCGCCTTACAGTCTTTTGTACCTAAGTGGACGTCACTCACAAAAATACTACGATAAGTTTTTTGCATAGCAATATTTATCGTAGTATCGTGTTACAAAGATTACGGTTGTATTACAAACTTAAATCCTAACCAAAGTCCATTTTGTAGTAAAAGACTTACCTTCGGCCTTGTGTTTCAGTATCTTTGCAAACTCTTTTTCACGAAGTTTTGCGATGGTTTCTGTATCATGGTCGACGCAAGCCCTGTACAGTTTAGTTAATAACTTTTTCTGTTTCATGGTTGTGTCCTCCTGACAACTATTTACCTTGAGTTACTGTAATTGGTGCGCAACCACCTGCTGTAGCGCAGTTATTTATAATGGAGTAATACTGCTGTGTTGTACCAGCTTGTATTAGATTTAAACTAGAAGGTTGCGGACCAGTTAGTGTTACGCTGGCCATGTGTGCAGCTGATCCTTGCTGTAATATATCCACAGTCTTATTACCACCGCTTAGATTAACTTCAGCGTAATGACTTCCGTTGTCTTGTTGTTTTAAAATAAGACTATTGTTATTATTTTGAACATTGACAAATGCTCCTTTGCCGCCTCCAGTACTAGTTTGTTCTATTGTAACTGTGTTAAAATTACCCACTACTCTTAAATCAGTATAGTTTACCTGTGTAGTAGAATTACCAGACTGTTTTATATCAACATCATTGCTTAGTCCGTTGCCGTAGTAGTTAACATAGTTATTTTTAGTTCCAGATTGATCTACAACTACTACGTTTTGTACGCCAAGTTGTTCTATATTCACTCGACTATCGGCAGTTGTTCTGTTTACAAATGTTTCAACTTTGGCTACATTAGTCGCGGCTGCATTAAATGCTGCAGATGATCCCCCACAGCATAAGGTCGGTGGTGGTGGTGTTGCAGGTGCAGCAGTTTGTCCAGCAGCCAACGGTGTAGTGCTACCGTTTGTAGCATATGCATCTACTTGTGCTTGTGTTGGATTTCTTGTTCCAGTCCATGTGACCCCACTAGTGTTGGCAAAGCCCTGTGTCATACTAAACAACTGTCCAGTATTATTATCACTGCCTACAAAAAAGAAAAAGTCTGTGCCCATGTTAATAATATGGCCGGCACCCATATTTGTTTTAGCGGCACCGTTACTATCATACTGTACAGCTAACCAAGGATTGTTAGCATCTTTGTGTGCGTTGGTTACAAATCCTATATAATCGCCAGCAGCCCATTGTATCTGTCCAGTAGTCCAAGGAATTTTATATGCAGTGCCTGGGTTCTTACTGTATATTTGGCAAGTAGTTGTATTCATACAAGCATTAACATTCCACTGACTATCAGCAATTTGATACCTGCCAAATTTTAAATCAGCAAGTCCTGTTGCTTGACCGTGTGCGCTCAAACAGAATAGAATTAAAAAAGAAAATATTAATAGGAAACGTTTCATGGGCGTCTCAACACTCCGCTTTTCTGAACTATGTTTACCACATTGCCACCTGGATCGCCGCTACCTAACACAGTAAATGCATACTGATCGTTATGACTAATAGCTACAAAGGTATTAGAATCGTATCCAGATGTTTTAACTTCCGCATAGTGATCTGTATTATTCCTATAGGCTGTGCCTTTACCTCGACTTTGTATATCAGGCGCATCACTTTTCTCCCATACCACACACACTGTCGTAGCAGGATTGCATCCGATCTTACCTAAATATGTGTCTAAGGCCAAGATGCGGGCGTTTTCAATGGCTTCATCAGTTTGTTTCACTCGTTGTGTAATTTTGCGTTGGGCGTCTGCCTCCATCTCAGCATCTAATTCTTCTTTTTTACTTTTAGCCTGCTCTTTGATGGCTAAGATCACTTCCTGTGGTTTCACAATGATTAGGTTGTTGCCAATTTTACTTTCAATAGTGCTAACTACTACTGGCGGAGTTGGCATCATACTATTACTTATTACATATGTAGCTTCAAAGGCCTTGTCTAAAGTCACTGTGCCAGCCAATGTGCTGACTGAAATACTACCAACCTTGCATCTTTGTTCATCTAGTTCAAATTGTTTAACATCTTTTTCATCTTTACAGCTAGGAACTAACACAATAAGGCTTTGTCCAGTTTCGTCCACAGTCATTGTAAAATCAGTGCCACGCACTGCAACGGTAGCTGTGGGAGTTTTAATGTTTACTTGTTGTGGGTTATTTTTAGCGATCTGTCCACTTGCATATCGAACAGTGCCCATTCCTACTCTGAGTGCAAGTTTGCCTGCATCTGACTTGTTTGGGTCAAAAACAAAATCGTCAATAAGCAATCTGCTGTTTTCTGTAACTTTGACTTTGGTATCGTCTTTAAATGTGATGTTGCTTACACACGCACCTGTAGTATAAGTGTCCATGCTTTCAATTTCAGCACCTTTGACACCTGACATTTTTTTCTTGTTGCGTTCAACTTCACAGGCTGTGCCTTTGTTTTCTGAAACCGTGCCAATGCCAGCCCACGAAGGACTGGCAACTGTTAGCAGTAGGGCTAACAAAAAGACACGCATAATTACCTCGCAACGGCTGTGGCTGGTGATACAATAGTTGTACTACTTGTACGGACTGTGATAGTATTGTTGCTACCTTGTGTTTGAATATTAACTGTTGTATCGTTGGTACCTTGTTGCTGTGTAGTCACACTGTTGTAATCGCCAGTAGTCATCATAGCAAGTTGATGTCCGTTAGCGCCAGCTGCATCCATTTGCTGTAAATTGAATACGTTGGCATTACCAGTAACTACGTTTGATACTGTGCCTCTACTACTAAGCAAACTACTAGTCACTTGGTTATCATTACCTACTAAATTTGTACTTGTAACAATATTACTGCCAACAACATCTTGGATGATCATATTGTTATTGCCAATAATCTGTTCTGTAATAACGTTTTGGCTATTAGTAGCGGCGTTGGGATTACCAATGGTCAATCTAGTTTGATTACCATTGCCTAACATATTAGTAGTGTAACTATTATTATTTCCTCTAATATTATATTGGCTACTATTGGCATTACCAGTTTGCGTGATATCAACCGTGTTTGTACTGCCAGTGATAGTGCCGTAATTTGAAGAACTTGGGGCATCTGGAGTAAGCGTTGTTATGCCAGTACCCGCTACCGCCGTTGCTACAGTTGTGGCAATCCCGCCAACATTGTTGGTCCCGCCAACCTGCTCGATAGTAATAGTATTGCTACTACCAACCTGTTCGATATAGACTTTGTTAGGACCTGTTGCTGTCTGAGCACCACTTATGGTGGCAAAGCTCAAAAGCATCATAGTGAGTAATTTTCTCGACAACCCACAACCGCCTGTCATTGTTTGTTTCATTTTTTCTAATGTTGGATTATTATTATTCTCCAACAAGTTCCTTGGTCATTGACCTATAATTATAATACTCTTCTATGATCTACCCCTTTCACGTAGATTTAATTCTTGTTACTTTATTTAATTGCAATAACATAAAAATTAAATGTTGCTGTTATTTTTTCGTTACTCTTAGGTGTAAAAAAATTTACACTGTTAAAAAACCAACACCTTTCAATCGCCTAACTTGCTGTTTTGAATCCAGCCACCACGGCCAGTTCCATCAGATATTGTTACTCTCCACCAACCTTCTGTCCCAGGTTGTACTACATTTACTATTGTGCCTTTAGGTATCCACCACTTACGAGTACTTGTTTCATTTTCACTTGCGTATAAGAAAGAATTTTCTAATAATGTGCGTTGGCCAAATAATGGTCGAGCTGTGTCACGTGCTATCTTTGTTTCATTTGGTTTCACTTCAACTTTCTTTTCTTCTACTTTTACTTCTGGGGAGGTACTGGGTATGGCTTGGGTTTTGGTTTCGGATTGGGTTTGTGATTGAACCACGACATCTTTCTTCTCCTCTACTTTAACTTCTTCTTTCTTTATTTCTTTAGTTATAGGTACAACTCTAGGTACTAATTCTGCTTCTGGTTTAGTTTCAGAGATAGGTTTTGGTTGGACATTAACATCTTTCTTTTCCTCTACAGCGGGTACAACGGGAACTGGAATTTCTATTATTTGTTTTTTAAATCCCCAATGTCCTTTGCGGGCGCCCTCATTGATCGTTTGTATTACCGCTGCTTGAACAGCAACATCAACTGCTCGATTAATACTTTCGTTTATGCTGCCGCCAACTTCACCTTCAAGGGCATTTGAGGCAGCGCCAAACTGTGTACCGTCATCTACAAAACGAAGCAATGTTAATTTGTCCATATAACTTAACACTGTTTTAGTTACAGTGACAGTGGTTAATATTTCACCCGTTGCTACACTAACAGTTCTTAAAGTTACTGTAACTGTGTCTGATTGATATTGTGTGCTAGCACCAATACCAAAAATCCTTATGCCTGATCCGCCTGTTAATGTATTACTGTCATAGCCAACAATTCCACCTTCCATGATAATTCCCGCAAACATCATTGGCGGTAGTGCCTTAGCATCTTTGCCTTGATATTGTTCACGCATTTGACGAATCATTTGACGTTCTTTAATTAAATTTTCTAATCCCACACGTTCTAGTACTGTAAACCAACGAGCATCACCAACATCTTGTAAGGCTTTGATTAGATAATTTTCAGCACCTTGTGTAACTGCTGAACTTAAACTGGCAATTAGTGGTTGTGATTTACGCTGACCTGTTAAGTCACGAAACCCGTAAACTGCTACTGGCAATGGGCCGCCTTCTGGGGGCTGTAATTTATTAGTGTCTTTCTTTAAAAATTTACTAGATTCAACTGTGGGGTCGTCAAATTGATTGCCGGTTAATTTTTCCCTTATTGCTGAACTTGATGCGCACCCTGTTAGTACTGCTACTACTACTAAGGATAATATTGTTTTTTTCATAGTGTATCCTTAAAACCCAAATGTACCACTTGGGACTGTCATTTCTGTATATTGGCTAGGATTGCTTATGTTTTCAATCCTAACAATAATGTTGGTACCTGATACTTTCCATGTAATGTTATTTCCAGCCACTTCCATTTGTCCGCAGTTGCCTGAGCTATTTGCTGTACATACAGGTGCACCGTCAACACCAAAGAGGCTATCTGTAATTTGTTTGGCTAGTTGTGAATAGATACGACTTTCTAAATTTGATTGAAACTTAGCTTGCGGTGTGTTCAGTGCATCAGATTCTGCCTTTGCTTTTAGCGCATCGGCTGCTGCTTTGTTTTTGTCTTTAGCCTGTGTTTCTAGCTGATACAAAGTCAAGACGTGTGAGCTGTATCCAATTCCACTAAATGATGGACTGTTAAAACTATGTTGTAATTCTGCTGCAAATGCGGAATTGATAGTCACAACTATTCCTACTATTGCTAATGTATTTTTCATGGTTCGCTCCCAGGTAATACTTGGCTTAATTTATTTAATCTAGGTCAATGAAACATTATATAACCAGTTAACCGTAAAAAAAAGCTCCTAAGAGCTTTTTAGTATTTTAGTAGTATTTTTACTTGATAACAAAACCAATCTTACCAACCGGTCTACGTGTTGCATAGAAGTTGCTACTTGGATCCATTAAAATCTTACCAGTAAACACTGGTGGATAAATTACTTCAAAGTTGGAGAAGTAAGCACCACCTGGAACTGTTTCAGTATCCTTTGTTACCTTTAGAGAAGTTTTGATTTGAAGCATGTTACTGCGTTCCAGTATAGTTCTAAAGAACTTGTCTGTATTAGGATTTTTGTTGATTTGATTGGCTATGCCTTGGGCCAATCCAGCTAACAAATGCCAACCAATTCTATAGTCTACACGTTGATCATCGTCAGTGCCTTTGTAAGTTAGTAGCACATCTAATCCATTTTCTTTAAGGTCTTTTGCTCTTACATGTTGTTGATCACTGTCAATGATAGCTAAAATTTTATCAGACTGCACTCTCGTAATTATACCAACATGTACGCCAATTTGTAGTACCCCAGCAATAGAACCGTTCCTGTACCATGTATCAGAACTAGACACGTAATCCATATCAGGATCTTTAATCATCATCACGATATCATACAAGTTTTTCATTTCATCAGCATCAAATACACCCTCATAACGTTCTGGATATTTTAGAATGTCATCTACCATGCCTGAAATACTTGCTTTAGCGCCGCCTGCTTTGTCCTTGCTACTAACACGAATTAAATTGTTATCATCAATAATCAAATAGCTATCGTATAGTTTTTCTGCTGGGTCATTGGGATATTCAATTCCCCTAATTTTACCAAACCCGCCTGGGCCACCGGTCATTGCAGTTTCAGCTTCTTGCCAAGCACCGCTAAGGAATCGTTGTTTAATAATTGCCAACGGTGCTGCTGTTTCACCCAAGTCAATTTCATAACTCTTTGAATATTGGTTAGCACCTGGAACAGGTGTTGTTCTTCCAAATAATACATTTTCTAGCAATGCAACCACTTGGTCTTTGACATCTTGACCCAAGTCTGCTCTTCCAGCGATTGTGTTAACAACATCTGTTGGGACATCGTCTGCGGCTAGCTCTGTGTTGGTTGAAGCAATACCAACTGGCTTCAAGTTCAGTGCGGCACGTTGTTGTACGCCTGAAATTTTATTTTCTTCGCCAGCTTTACCGCTTAGTTGTTGATATCCGGTCAAGTCTGAGAATAGTTTGGTCTGTAAGAAAATAGGATAAGCACCTGGTTTCTTCTTTGGTTTTAGAGCAATAAATCCCATCATCTTGCCAGTCTTGTCATCTTGAAATACTAGAGCTAGTGCGGCACCAGCTTTATCAGGACTTGATAGTCCCTGTGTTGCTGGCATTGTTTTAAAGTCTGCAACAGGAATGTTGTTTGCTTCGGCGTATGCAATCAACTCGGCAATAAGGTCTTGCGGTTCTGCAATGTCACCTTGTTGCGGGAACACAATGGCATCTACCATCGTAATTACGTTGCCTGCATTATTCTTAAAGGCCACACGTTTTCCACGTCCAGCTTCTTCAGCTCGTCGTGCCATCCCGCCTTCAGATTCAATTAATAAAAATTCTTTTGCTCTCATACTAATATTTAGCGTATTTCAGGGAACAGGCATTCCTGTATGAAATGCTGTACGTCCTCTTCACTAAGCCCTAAACTAACCATTACTTTAGGAGTATGAGGGTTACACTTCTGATTCTGTGCGTAGTAATTCTGCGCTTCTGTAGTATCTTCAGCTGTGTTGTTGGTTTCAGCGACTGTGCTTAGATAATGCTCTACTGTAGTTTTTGCTAAAGTTGTCAGTTGTTCTAATTCAGCTTCATCGCTGACATTGCCCGCAGCTACCATACTCTTGCTGAATATGTTAGTGGCCCACTCAGGCAATGCACGTTCCTTACGCCATTCTAGTTTGCTTACTTCTTCAGAAAACCATTGCATCATAGGGTGGTTAGGATCACCTGCTTTGCTGTAATCGTGAAAGCAACCAGTTATCTTGTTCTTGCCAGCGATAACATCAAAGCCATAAATTGGTGCTGGATTATGTGTATGTGGAAAGATGCAACAGTGCATCATCCATAAACCTTTTGACTCTCTAGCGTCTACGACGTCCACATGAGCACGACGATAAGAATCGGACCGCCAAACGCGATTAACCCACCCAGGCTGATTAAAACGATCCATTCCGGGTTCAAATATTTCAGTACCTGTTTCATTAAATTTATCCTCTAACAGATGTTGTATTTCTATTAGTGTGTCCCAAACTTTACTCTCCACGATATAAATCCCGCATCATTTTAATAGCATATTCAAATGCTACACGAGCTTCGTCACCTAGGTCATCAGTTAGTGTTTGACGAATTGCCATCTTCATAGCATCGCCATTTTCAAAGTCATAAAACTTGCCACTGCTTATGTGTGCCACTTGTTTCTTAATGATTTGACCACCGAATAGGTCGCCCATATGGCGGCAATATAAATGCGCCTTAACTTTTGCTTTATTCTCTGGATCATTGCCTAGTTTGTGTAAGTATGCTTGGTATTCTAATGTGGCTGGAGTTAGATAACAATAACTACCATCATCGAGTTCCACAAAGTCTGCGTGTATAGCACGTAGTCTTGGTAGGTCTGGCATTGTGTCTAGAAACCCTTGGCGCTTACAATACCATTCAATTGGATCGTAAATTGCTAATAGGTTATACAGATAGTTTTTATAATCTTGTTTTTCAATTTTACCGCCAAGTAACATCTTAGCAAATGTTGTTGTTTCTGCCTCATGGTGGAGGTCTTTAGTGATGTCTTTTAAGCTCATTCTTCTTCCATTTTAATTTGTAATGGAAATCCACTACCACGAGCCAAATTAGTTGATTCAACTGCCTTTGCTTCAGCAATTTCAAAACTGTATGTTCCGGCAACACCGCTGCCTTGATCGTGAATCTGGAGAGTGATGTCTCGAGCAGTTTCTTCTGTGTGTTTGAACACTTCGGTCAAAAGACTAATGACAAAATCCATTGGGGTTGAATCATCGTTTAGAAAGATCACGTTCCAGCGTTTAGGTTCTTGAACCTTAATCTTAATCTTCTCGTCTAGTTTAATATCAGTTGTTGTTGTCATTCATGTTCTCCAAGAGTAGGGGAAGTTCCCTTCCCCTTATTATATTACTTAACCTCGACAATGTCAATCACGCGAGCTTTCTTTTCTTCCGGAATCTCGTGTTCTAACTGTACAGATAGAATACCATCCTGAATTAAAGCGCCCTTGACTAGCATGTGTTCAGCTAATTGAAGCTTACGTTCAAAATCCCGTGAGCTAAGTCCTCTGTGTAAGTATTGAATATTCTCACCATCTTCGCGTGTGCGAACACCGCGAATAGTCAACAAGTTTTGTTCAACTTCAATGTGAATTTCATCTTTCCTAAACCCGGCAACAGCGACCTCGATGACATATCTAGTGTCATCAAGTTTAATGATGTTGTGTGGGGGATAGTTATTTTGCATTTGATTTGCGATGCGATGTTCGAATGTATCGAATAATCTATCGAAACCTACTAGAGCCCTGTTTAGGGCTTGTGTGTCAAAGCGTGTTATATTTGCGTTCATTTTAATATCTCCTTAAATTAAGCAAGAATAATTTATGCGGCCTCACCTGAGCACCGCATAATATTTATAACGTCTGTGTGTGTTTATTTTACTTCTGTAAACTCTGCATCAACAGTCTTTTCATCTTGTGAATTTTCTGTTGTAGCTTTTGCTTTTACTTCATTCAACTCTTGAGCAACTGTAAGCATTGCAGTCATTTTCTCAGTGATTGCATCTAAGTCGTCACCAGTAATTACATCTTGCAATTCTTTAATTGAGTCTTCAAGTTTGGTTTTTAATTCTTCTGGAACATCTTTTGATTCCATATCTTTCCTAATCGTGTGGATTTGACCTTCAGCACCGTTACGTGCTTCAATCAACTCTTTAGCCTTTTTGTCTGACTCGGCATTGGCTTCAGCATCTTGAACCATACGTTCAATTTCTTCTTTGCTTAAACCACTGTCTGATTTGATAGTGATTTTATTTTCCTTGCCAGTGCCTTTGTCTTTAGCACTGATATTCATAATGCCGTTTGCATCAATATCAAATGTAACTTCAACTTGTGGCATACCACGTGGTGCTGGAGCAATACCGTCTAGCTTAAATTCACCAAGTGCCTTGTTGTACTTGAACAACTCACGCTCGCCTTGTGCAACTTTGATATCAACGGCTGGCTGGTTATCTTCTGCTGTGCTGAATGTTTGACTGGCTTTAGTTGGGATAGTTGTGTTCTTTTGAATCAACTTGGTAAACACACCGCCCATTGTTTCAATGCCCAAGCTCAATGGGGTGACGTCCAATAGCAGTACGTCTGTACGGTCACCTGCTAGTACTGATCCTTGAATAGCCGCACCCGCAGCCACTGCCTCATCTGGGTTAACGTCTTTACGTGGTGCTTTGCCAAATAGCTTCTCAACAGTTTCTTGCACTTTAGGCATTCGTGTCATACCACCAACAAGGATAACTTCATCAATGTCGCCAGCAGTTACACCTGCATCTTTCATTGCAGTTTTGCATGGCTGCACTGAACGTTGGATCAGTTCGTCAACAAGGCTTTCTAATTTAGCACGAGTCAACTTAACATTCATGTGTTTAGGTCCGCTTGCATCGGCTGTGATGTAAGGCAAGTTAACATCTGTTTGTGCAGAGCTAGACAATTCAATCTTTGCTTTTTCAGCAGATTCTTTTAAACGCTGTAATGCTAGTGTATCTTTCTTAAGATCAACACCGTTGTCTTTCTTAAACTCGTCAACCAAATAATCCATAATGCGTTGGTCAAAGTCTTCACCGCCTAAGAATGTGTCGCCATTAGTTGACAACACTTCAATTTGTTTGTCGCCATCTACATCCGCGATCTCAATGATCGATACATCGAAAGTACCGCCACCAAGGTCGTAAACAGCAATTTTGCGATCTTTTTTATCAGACTTATCAACGCCATAACTAAGAGCTGCCGCAGTAGGCTCGTTAATAATACGGAGTACTTCCAAGCCTGCGATCTGTCCAGCATCTTTAGTTGCCTGTCTTTGGCTGTCGTTAAAGTACGCAGGAACTGTAATAACTGCTTGGGTAACTTCATGACCTAAATAGTCCTCCGCTGTCTTTTTCATCTTACGCAGAACCTCTGCGCTAATTTGTGGTGGTGCTAATTCCTTACCATTTGATCGAACCCATGCATCGCCGTTTTTGGCTTCTATGATTTCATAAGGCATTAGACCAATGTCTTTTTGCACAGCTTCTTCTTTGAACTTACGCCCAATAAGACGCTTGCTTGCGTAAATTGTATTTTTGGGATTGGTTACTGCTTGACGCTTTGCGCTAGCACCTACTAGAATTTCATCGTTAGCGTATGCAACAATACTTGGTGTAGTACGGGCGCCTTCGCTGTTTTCGATTACTTTTGTGACACCGTTTTCAATAACGGCTACGCATGAATTTGTTGTACCTAAGTCGATACCGATTACTTTGCTCATTGTTTTCTCCTTTTAAAAAGCAAGATATATTTTCGGGTAAACACCCTATGTGTACAGCCCCCATTGGGCACTGTCTACACTTTTATTTATATCAGATATTGTCTAAGTTTTGAATTTTGGACCACTTTTTGAGTTTCTCGATTTTAGCTCGTTTTGCTATATGCAAATTTCCCCAGCTGATAATGTTATTGGCCATTAGAATATCAATCATAGCCAACATATCACCAAGTTCCTCTTCCAAGTGTTCTCGATTAGTTTGTCCAGTATTAAGTTTAGCGTTGTCTATACCAAATCTACGGATTTTACTAACCGCTTGAATTACCTCTGCACATTCTTCTTGTAGGATGTCCATTACTTCATCATTAGATTCGTTTAGTGGTGCCATATTAATTCTCAAACTTTCTACGTAGTTTCTTAAACATTGTTTGCACACCAATTGCTTGACGACGTGCATCTTCCAAAGCGTGATGCTTTAGTGCTTGCGGCATTTCTGGATCCATGCCCAAGTCAAATAGTGTACGAGTATCCCTCACGTCCCAAAAGTTCCATGGAAACGGTTTGCCCATTTTACGGAAATAGTGTTCTAAAATAATAATATCAAATGTAGAACCGTGACTCCAAAAACGACTTGAACCCATACAAAATTTGTAGAACTTTTCCATTGCTTCTTTACAATCTATACGATTGTCAGGACTAAAGGCCTCGTCTTGAGCAGCCTTGTCTTGATCTGCCCACCACCTAATAGTATTGTCATCAATAAATGGATCTGCAAATTCACAAGTATCTACATCAATACGTAAGTATATTTCATCGTATACTTCGTATCCGTTTGGATTAAATGTTACTGCGCCTAGTGTAAGAATTTGTGCATTTGGAGTGGTGGCTAGAGTTTCTAAGTCCACCATTAAATGTTTAGCCATTATAAGCCTTTCGTAGTTATACGTTATTATAGCAAAATTGCTATCAAATGTCTAGTAGATTGATTAGAAAAGTTTTTTTGGTAGTTGCTCTTTTTGGAGCTTTTTGGCGTAGCGTTGCTTGGCCGCTGCCTTCTTGCGTTTGCGTTTTGTAGTAGGCTTTTCGTAAAATTCTTTCTTACGAAGTGTATCAAGAAGACCGCTTTCTTCGATCTTCTTTTTAAATTTGCGTAGTGCGCGGTTTACATCTTCGCCTTCTCTGATGTAAACTACACTACCTCTTACTTTATTGTCTCTCTGACTCATCGTCATCATCTTCCTCGTCGTCTTCTTCCTCACCAGTGAAAGCCGCAACTACTGCATCTAAATTCCAAATTCTATTTTTTGAAATAAGACCATAGGGAGTTAATTCATCGTTTGTAATATAATGAGTATTGGGCTGTGCCAATAAGAAAGTTATAAAAAGTTTTGTTGTTGGGTCACAGTTATCAATATCAATAACTGTGATATCTGCTTGTTGTGACACACTTAGTAGCCAACTAATATCTGTTTCGTTATCATCATAAATGAATACATTTAACTCTTCAATATTATGACTTAAGATTGTTTGGAACTGTTTTTTAACATTTACTGATGGCTTTACTAATAAGTAGCTCAAGTTCAAATTGAATAATTTGTCCGGAGGCGTAATGAGGTTAATTTTTCCTAAGTTCATTTGTTCTCTTTGTTAATTCTGTTCCATAGCGAATCGCTACTTTGTTCACTATTCTGTACGTATGTTACTGACGGATCTTTGTTATCTGCTGATCCGCTTGTTTCATCACGTAGCTCGTTTTTTTTTTGATCTTCGGTTTCGACGACTTCTGTTAGATCTGGTTTAATTCTTTCTTGTTTAGGAAAGTCTGGTTCTAGTTTATTCAATTCGTTTTGTAGTGTTGGGAAGATCTTATATTTTGCAGCCGTTTCTGCCTCAATCTCTGCCTGACGTTGTTGTTCTAATTCCCAAGGCAATATTTCAATCAAGCCTAACTCTTTTTTCTTTTCTTGATTTTTAATTGTATCTTCAGGATGATTTTCTTTCCATTTACGCATTGATTCCTTCTCATGAGCATCAGCACGTTCGGCTTCTTCGAGCATTCTGTTCCAACGATCTCATTCATTTATGTCATTGACAGATATTGTTGGCTCAACTCTGGTTACTGTATTAGCAACTTCTTTAGGATCTTCTTTTGCTTCTTCAGCTTCAAGTTCATGCTCAAATTTGTCTCTTGGATGCTCGCCTCTATCAACAAATTGCATTGTTGGTTCTGTTTTTACACCTGCTTCAGCAGCCATTTGATTGATCTGGTCTAATTGTTCTTGTGTTAATGCTCCATCATCTGGCTCATAGTCTGGTTTCTTTTCTTCTTCTGGTAGAGGAGGGACAAATAATGGAACAGTTTTGTGCAACAGTTCTTCATCTGCTTTTTCTTCCCGCCTCCAGGCAAACGTCATTTGTGCGGCCAGTAACATGATAACTGCTAGTGGATCAAACACTACAATAATTGTAATGATTACCCAAGTAACTGCTTTCTCTAGGAGTGTTTCATCTGTTGCGCCGTAAACAAAAGCGGCAATATATTTTAGTGGGCCTACTTCAGCTTCAACTTTGCGGACCTCTGCACGAATTGGTGCGGCTTCGTCGTTGAGTTTAGCGATACTTTTTTGTTCTGCAACTATTTCGTTTTGTAATCTTGTACGCTCTCTAGCTTGACTTTGGCGTATAGATACTGCACGATTTGCACCCTTTTCATCAGTTGATCGTGCCATACTTTGATCAACTGCTTCGTCCATTTGCCTAAGTGCTTTACGATTAGCTTCAATATTATCTTTTGATGTTTTGATTTTTTCATCATAGATACTGATACGACTTAGAACATCACCTGATACTAAACTTTGGTCACTGTGAGCTTTGGATAAAAAACCAAAGATGCCCATTGAAGTAATAAGCATTAGTACAATGACCGCAGTAGTCATGTAGACTTTCATCAAACGCGGAGCACGTTCCCAATTGGCTTTAAGCCAAGAGGCGCAGACTAGTTTGCCAACTTCCAAAGCTGATCCCATAATAATAATTGGAATCATTGCCGCAGAGAAAATTGCAGCCAAACCTACTACGGAATAGTAGATTGCGACTGCAGAAATTGTAAGTCCAGTAAGTAAGAGTAAGTATGCTAAAATCATATGTTTATTTATCAGCGAAATTCCATGTATTACTGCTAGTTTTAAAACAAGCCCATTCTTCAAATGTGCGCTGATCTGATTTTAACATAATAACACTGTAAATCCTACGACACATTTCACCGTTTACCATAGCAGTTACCATAACTTGCACTTGCCCCATATGGTATCCGTCATCTGAATACCATTTAGTAGCCTCGCCGTTGTCTAAACGGTTAAGTGCAAAGAATACTGCTTGTTGATGTTTGCGACTGTCTTCTTTATTCAGACGACTAAACATACTTCGGTACGCATTAAAAATAACAGCTGGACCGTTTAAGTCGTTAATCTCATTTTGATAAATGGGCTTGTCCCATTGTCCTGCGTGTGCAACATTGCTGGTAAAACTAATGAATATTATTGTTGCCAATAATTTCCCAAGTACCATCATATTTTTGGCAAGCATATCCTATTCCCTCAATTATACGTCCGCTGGGCAAACGATGTCTGTATGGATTTTCAAAGCATTGTTTAGCAACGCCCATTTTCTTAATTCCAATTTGTTCAATTGGATCGTCATTACATTTTACAAGAGTGTCACTACTAACAACATCTTCACCATTCTTACGAATTTCTTGACTAGTGTGACAGTATTGTTTGTACTGCTTTGGAGGAGTAGAACTACACCCCACCAAAGACAATACTGCTATTACGAACAAGATCTTGTTCATGTTATTCGCCTTTTGATTCTGCAACCAATTGATCGAATACACTCTTCTTCATTTCAAGTTTGACGTATGTGTAATGACGTCCACCCATTGTAAAGTGACCCTTCTCACTCTTTACATGTCGACGAATTGCTGTGTCAGACACTTTGTAAGAGATAAAAGTACGTGATGACTTTTTGTCATTTACAATTTCAATAGATGTTTCTGAATTAACTTTTCCGTTAATACGTTTTGCAAAGTTGTTCATTGCAATTGCATCCATTTGCTCTTCGGCAGCTTGAGCATATTTGCTTTCGCCAGCACCACAAGCATAGACATAGTCCTCTTTCCACCAGAACCAACCTTTAACGCCTTCTTGTGCGCAATCCTGATACCAGCTAGGCTGTGCATAAGTTTTGCGATCGGGAATGTCCTTCATTGAGCCACAAGCTGTAAGCGTTGCAATGATGGGGATTAAAATAAGTTTTTTCATTTTGAAGACTCCTGAACGGTTTTAGTAGCTTCCTTTGCAACTTCTGACACTAATGCTTTGCCTTGATTGCTTACAAACGAAACTCCGCTTGAAAACAAATTAACGACAAATGTTGGTGCTAGAATAACTAGCGCAAGAATAACAATCCATTTAGTCATTTCAAACTCTCTTTCTGTGTGTGTTAATAAAAAAGCCTCTGTAGTATGTATTATACGACAAAGGCTTCGTTATGTCAACGGTTTTGGTAAACCGTATTATTTGAAAAATATCAATGCTAGTAAAATTGCTTGAAGTATAAAACCAATTCCAATCGTTGCTACATTGAGCATGTCTCGGGCAATAATTGCTCTTGCAAATAGTAGGGTTAGACCCCCCCAAATTAACAAGATGATATCAATTCCGGGTAACTTATCAGTCAATCCCATTCCTACTGCCAAAAATGTTGGAATAGTTGCACAATGTAAAATGATATTTGCTAACCAACCCAACGTTTCTGTTGAAACTGAGTGTGCCTTCTCTTGAATCATTGATATTACTTTATTCGCCAATTGCTTAATTTCTTCCATTTTTTGGTTCCCTATAAAAAACATGCCTACCAATTTTACCAATCTTTTCCTTGCCCCACTGTGGGTTTACGTAATCAGCATGATAATACAATGCATCCTTCATTACGTCAAGTCTAAAATTCTCCAATAATACCTTCTTTGCTACCTTGTATGATTCATCATACATTGCAGTGCTTCGGATTGGAGGTTTGCCGCCGTTTTGGCAATACCAGCTAAACTGGCAAACCACTTTTTCCATAAACACATTTTTTTGGTAAACAACTGCGCAGACATCGCTAGGAAATTTTCCTGATTCTGCTCGATTCATTGTTACCTGTGCCACTGCCACTTTGCCCTCGAACGGTTCTGATGCCGCTTCGTGGTAAATGTTTTTGGCTAAGCAGTCCAGTTGTCTTTCTCTGTCTCTAATTGAGACTACATCTACTGATGTAACAAACTGCGCTTCTTTCAATCTATCTATTTTGGATACTGTAATTTCGGACACCGCAGTGCCTACAAATATAATACCAAAAACTAGGGCTATAAGCCTAATTGCTTTTTCCATTTCATGTCTCCTTGACTTGGTGTAGTTCAAAATTCAAACTACATTACATAAAGGGAGATGACTAACTACATTGGTCTCAAAACCCAAAGCAGATTCTGTCTTCTCCATTAGCAACATTTGTTTATAGTTGACTCATAATTCAACATCAATTGTTACCTTTGGCAAGCCTGGCATCCCGATCTTCGGGTTTCTAATTGGCCAAGACTCGCGGAACCGTTTCAGCTTTTGACATACTTTGGTTCTACTATCTTAGTTTCTTTCGAAACGATAAAATATATAGCTTCTTTTTGACGATACTGGGTTAAAACGGGCCATTATCGACGCATTCTGGCTATATCCACTGCCTCTTCATCACTAAACACAGGAACAGCGTTGCTCTTGTGCATTGTAGCAATGCCTTTTACTTTGGTTCCAGTGTACACCTTAGCAGGTTTCAGTGTAGCGTTACCACCTGTGTCCACACTTTTAATGTGTGCAGTGGTATTGCGACCTTCTGGTATTTTCAAACTGTAACTACCACTTAAACTAGGAGCAGACAATGCTCTTGTACGTTTTCTATCATCGGCTTCAATTCCCCATTTCTTTTGGAGAGCTTTCCAATCCGCATCTGCTTGTTCGGCTTTGCGCTTGTGTTCAGCACTGGGCCACTTGTGTTTGCCTTTTGGTTTACCAGTGAGGCTTAAACTGGGATGATGTAAATGCATTGTCATAGAACAATTATACTACAAGTGTTGGGCAAAGTCAAGCCCAACACTACCAAAATCATTCTATTATTTTGCTTCTTTTGCTTCGGAACGTGCATTCTTAACTGCGGTAACATCGTTACGAGTTTCTTTGCACAATTTGGCAAGATCTTGACAATGTTTACGAACACGGGTGCCGGCAGCACCAACTTCCTTGTCATAAAACTTTTCAAAGTCTGCCTCCATTGCCTCTACGATTTTTGTGAATTCTGCATGTTTATTTACTGACATAATAGTCTCCTTGTTTTAATAGTTAGCTACCAGTGTCGAATAACACCGGCAATAATGAAGCAGTTTGTAATGATATATGTTAGAACAACAATCGTCCTAACTATAGCAACATGGTCTGCTTCTTGAACTGTTGCTCCAGTTTTTTCTCCTAAGGCCCTGGCCCAAATTTTCCAAAACTTTCGAAACACTCTCATTCTTTAATTTTATAGTATTTTTTGGTAAATGTCAACCAGCAATTACATCGGGACTTCCAGCGGTTATTTTTCCACCATCAGTGGAATCTCCAACTCTTGCAATTGGAATAGTTCCCACAAACACAGTTCCTGATCCCGCATTGATTACTGCACTGTGGGCAACACAAACTGGGCCAGCTGGAATAGTGTGTGGTGCAACTGGATTGCCTTTACATTCAACTGCTATGTTATTGACAAATACTTTTGCACTTGCACCAGTAGGACCCACAACTGTGGAGGTAGAATCGCACCCGTGGCCGGTTGTGGTTGGATCACCTTGTCTAGCTACGGCGGGCATTATGCTAGTGCAATCCCAGTAGTTGATTCAATAAACTGTTTAGCAAACTGTGCGTCGGTTGCTTCTGCTACTGTGACCGTTGATTTTTGTAATTTGATTTCAGTATCTGGATTTACTGTAAACAAATATGGCATTAGTCCTGGTCCTTTTGGCCCCATACCAATTACTTGTGGATTCTTTAGTGTATAATGGAGTGGACCATCTTCTACCAATTTAGCAACAAGCTCTTCTCCGCTTGTTAGTTTAAGTGTGATTACTTCACCTTCTGATACGCCTTTTGAAATTAACATATTATCCTTTCAGTGTGTTAAAAAATTCTTCGTCTTTACCTGCAAGGCCTTGAAAGCCGCCAGGAAGGAGAACGCCATCCTTAAAAATCTGTGGAACACTACGCAGTCCCTGCTCCATAAGGAACTCACGTGCAGAGGGTTCGTCTTCCATTTTAATTACCTTAAATGGAATGTCTTTACTTTCTAATAATGCCTTTGCTCTATCGCAAAACGGACAGTTATTTTTACTATAAACTGTGATCATGTTTCTCTCTTATAATGCTGGTAATGAATCGTAATCAAGTGCTTCGCTCATTACGCCAATAACGTAATTAGTACTTTCACTTTCTTGTAATGCTGTTTGTTTCTTGCTTGTATCCACGTGCTTGTTGAACCAAGGAATAGGAGTTGACTTTGGTGCTGGATTGTTATACTTGATGCCAATCTCTTTCAGTGCTCCGACTGCTGTGAAATCCACAAAGTCACGTAGAATGTTTGCGTTAAGTCCAATAACTGGCCCCATCTTAAACAAGTAAGTGGCCCAATCCTTTTCTTCTCGAATCACATCCATGTACAAACTATACACTTCTTGTTCACATTCTGCTTTTACTTCGGCAAACCTAGTGTCTTCCTTAACAACTTGATTAATCAAATAAGCTGTCCATCCTTTGTGTAACAATTCGTCTTGTAGAATCAAACTGATGATGTTGCCATTACCAATAAAGATCTTGTTCTCAACCATTGCGAGGCTTGTGGCAAATGACACCATAAAGCGGAATGCTTCTAGTGCGTAACTGGCGTGTAATGCCATGTATATTGCTTTGATGTGTTCTTTCTCAGTAACTGCTTCGCCAAGTTGCTTACGGCAGTTAATAACGTGTAGTGCTTCATAGTAGTTACCTACACTAGAGGCCATGTCAACAATTTCTTTAGTGTCGTGGATTGTGTTGAACACATCTTTGGGCACGTTATAAATGTTACGAATAATATGACTGTAACTTTTGCTGTGAATGTTTGTTTCAAAGAATGTCCAGTTGTATACTAATGCTTCTAATTCTGGCAAACTGATCACAGGCATAAAGATTTGACTTGGGCCACGACCTTGTAAACTGTCTAGTGCTGTTTGTCTTAACAAGTTACTAGTAAAAATATGTTTTATAGCATCGCTTGCATCTTTAAAATCATTTGAGTCTTTGCTTAAACTAATTTCTTCTGGTTGCCAAAAGAAACCACGTGCAGTTGCTTCAAAGTCTGCAATCTTCTTATATTTTACTTCTTCAAAACGTTGAATAGTAACTGGCCCGGCAGGGTCCAGAAACATCTTACGATTAAGATAGTCTGTCTTTGTGTTTAAATTATATTGTTCTTTACTCATTGTTTACCTTATACTCTAAAACTTTCCCCACAACCACAACGATCACGTTCGTTGGGATTGATAAAATCAAATCCCTCATTAAGTCCGTTACGCACCCAATCCATTGTTAAACCATTTAGATAAGCTAGGCTTTTTGCATCCACTAGTACAACAAAGTCTTTTTGAGCAAAATTAGTTACACCCACTTCGGCTATGTATTCATCCACATATTCTATAGTATATGCCAGTCCACTACATCCTGTGGTTCTTACACCTATACGAATACCCTCGCCTTTTCCACGCTTGTCTAAATTCTGTTTGATTCGTTTACTTGCTGTTTCGGTTACGGTAATCATGCACTGCCGCCTTGATAGCATCTTCTGCCAATATACTACAATGTATCTTCACTGGTGGTAATGCTAGTTCTTCGGCAATCTCACTGTTTTTAATTGCGCCAGCCTCGTCAAGTGTTTTGCCTTTGACCCACTCGGTTACGAGTGATGAACTTGCAATCGCCGATCCGCACCCGTACGTTTTAAATTTTGCATCAGTAATAAGACCTGTAACGTCATCAACCTTAATTTGTAACTTCATCACATCACCACAAGCCGGTGCACCAACCATGCCAGTCCCACTGTAGGATCATCTTTAGCAAAAGATCCCACATTGCGCGGATTTTCGTAATGATCAATTACTTTTTCAGAATATGCCATTTATATGCTCCCAGTTCATAATTTTCCATTGATTTTTTAAATAACTTTTTTTGTCTGCTTGGTAGTCCAATGCCCATGCATGTTCCCACCAGTCTACTAATACTACAATATCTTTTTTAATTTCGTGATTCACAATGGTTTTAATCTTGCCATCCTTAGCCAGATAAACCCATCCGCTGCCTTGCACACCCATTGCCACTTTGAGAAACTCTTCCTTGAATTTGACAAAAGTTTTATAGTGTGTTTCAATAAACTCAGCTATCTTGCCAGTTGGATCATTACTGTCACTTGGCTCTTGATACTGTTGGAATAAAATGTTATGAAGAAATGCTCCAGCTTCATTAAAATTAGGATCCCCTTCGCCAGCATTGAAACGTTTGGCGTAAGTCTTAGCAAGATTTTCGTAATGATAATCTATTGTGGCTTTGGAGATGCTAGGGCTCAAATCATTCACACCGTAGGGCAAGGGTAGTATTTTTAAAGATACTGGTCTGCCTTCAGTAATAAATTGTCTGATAAAGTTATAGCTCATAACTTACATGCCTCACAATCATCTTCCATATCTTCATAGTTATAACCGTTAGTTTGCATTTCAGTAGGTGCTATCTCTGCTACTTGTTTACTTCCAGCTTTGTTAATCAAACTGTAGTAGAATGTTTTAATGCCCCACATGTGTGCTTGCATCAAGTTCTTGGCAATCAACGTAGTTGGTACTTTACGTTCTGGAAAGTGCGCTGGATTATAGAATGTATTGGTACTGATACTTTGATCAACATATGCGGCAATAACTGCTGATGTTTTTAAATAGCCTTCGCAGTCTCGTTGTTCCCACATCAGTTGATATTTGTTTTTAAGTTTTGCATACTCAGGAACAACTTGCGTGAAACTGCCTGCTTTTGATTCCTTAGTGCTGATAAGACTCATTGGCATTTCAATTCCGTTAGTGCTGTTTATAACTACACTAGAACTTTCTACAGGTGCAACTGCCATTTGTGTAGCATTACGAACACCGTGTTCTTTCATTTGTGCTCTTAAGGTTTCCCAATCCAGTTCAGGTGTAAAGTCTGCTAGTTCATTAGATCCCTTAGCACGTAGTTCCCAAGGAAATATGCCTTTGCCATATCGTGTTTGATCCGATCCCAAACAAGCACCGCGTTCTTTGGCCAGCTCAACACTTGCTTCAGTCAAGTAGTATGCTTGATGCTCCATCCAGGATTTAACTTCACCCAATGCATCCTTCTCACCGTACTTTAAACTGCGCTTGGCATGCCAGTAGGCCAAGTTAGTAATGCCAATACCTAGTGGGCGGATTTCATCGTTGCTTAGTTTGGATTGTATACTCAGGAAGTCCTGGTAATCCAATATATTGTTAAGACTGCGATGTAAAATACGGCAAGCCCGGCGCATATCTTCCGGATTTCTAAAGGCTCCCCAGTTGATTGAGCCCAAAGTACAAAGGGCAATGCGACCATCAGCATCGTCAAGACGCTTAAAGGATCTAGTAGGTAAAAGGATTTCACAGCAAAGGTTACTCTGGTAAATGGTGTGATACTCAGGATCAAATGGTCCTTGCTTCATCACGTTGTCGATAAACACTAGATAGATACGGCCTGTGTCAGTACGTTCTTTCAGTATTCCCGATTTGAATACTTCTTCAGCACTCATGGTCTTGGTACGCAAGTCTTTGCGTTTTTCATATTTCACATACAGCTCTTCAAACAGTTCTGTGTTTTGATAAAATGCTTCATATAACTCTGGTACTTCATTAGGATCAAAGAATGTTATGTCTTGTTTGTTTCGGAATCGTCTCCAGAAGAAAGCACTAAGCACAACCCCATAATCCATATGACGGACTCGGGTTTCTTCTGTTCCTTGGTTGTTTTTAAGAACAATAAGATCATCAAACTGATGATGCCAAATAGGATAAAAAACAGTAGCACTTGCATTACGAATACCTCCTTGTGAACATGATCGCAAATCTCCAAACCACTTCTTTAAAAATGGTATCATACCAGTATGCATGATTTCGCCACCGCGAATCGGGGAGCCCAATGGGCGTAGTCGACCGATTTCCAATCCAATCCCCGCACGTTTACTGGCATACTTGGCCATCATTTCGCCTGACGCGAAAATACTGTCCAGATCATCATCCGACCTAATAAGAACGCAACTACTAAATTGTTTCGTAGGTGTACCAAGCCCTGCCAACACCGGTGTGGCCAATGTAAAAAGTCCGTCACTAGCGGCATTGTAATATTCCTTTATGTAGCGCATCCTTGCGCCGTTTGGTTCTTCTTTATGGAACACAGTTGCGGCTGCAACCATGTATCTAATTTGTGGTGTTTCATATATTTCTTTTGTGGCACGATTACGTACCAAATATTTTTCTATTAACTGTTCAATGGCAGCATACGAATAATCTTCATCTTTCTCATGCTCCAGCATGTCGTTCATTCGATTCCAATCATCTTCACTATACCATGTTAATAGTTCTGGAGTATATAAACCAATTGCTATATTCTTTTTTACTATTTCAAATAGATGAGGAGGAGTGTAGTCACCGTATACATCTTTACGCAACATTGATAGTCGTTGTTTGCCAGCAACGTACTGATAATTAACATGCCCAACATCTGGATTTGATTCTACATCAATTAAATCTACAATAGCACGTAAGGTAATTTCGTCAACTTCTTTTGTAGTAATGCAATCGTAGAAGTGAGGCTGCGCCTTAATTTCAATCATACTCTGACTAACATCGGCGATCCCACTACATACTTTAGCTACTTGGGTCTGCCATTTCTCCAGTGTGAGTTCTTCTTTGGCACCGCTTCTTTTTATTACTGTAATCTTATTCATATCTCTCTTCTACTCTTTGTATAGTATAATTAACTCTTCACTGTTCGTTTAGATAGTATTTATTGACAGGTACTTATGCGCCAAAAATTGTTGATTCACAACAATTTAGCGCGGTTAGCTTTTGATCTTTCGGGAGTAGTTTACCATATCATCACAACAATGTTAATAATATACTGTTTTAATTGTGATGTCAAGTAACTCAAACATTAACAAATTGATCGGTACGTGTAGGTAAATTTGGCAGTCTCGCCAATTGTAGAATTTTTATAATTCAACTGTATTGTGTCATTAACTGTGTCTGAGTTTGCATCTTCGATCACTGCTTCAATTTGTAAATTAAGTTCGGCGCCTGAAGTTCCACTGTAATCAAAATCATCCGATAACTGTACAGTACCATTAACTCCGTCAACTGCTATATTAATCTTACCCGATCTCATTTGAGCATGTGTTGTACTTTGATAAACATACGTGATTTCATAACCAATTGCATTTCCTATTGGTAGTCTGCAAAGCGGAATAAATGTAGCAGTTTGTACTATTGTTTCTTGTCTAGTAAATAGATTGAGAAACATTGTTTTACCAAGTACTTCTCCAATGTATGCATCAGTTGAATTCATACTACCAAGTTCACTTGATCTATCAAATATGTCGTGTACACTTACATTTGACAAGCTGTCAAATTCTATATGACCATATACTGCTTGAGAATTACCTCCACCATCATTACCAACATTGACAAATCTATTTGCTGTACTAATGTTTCCAGTACCATTTGCAACTTTAATTCCTTGTCTTAAGATATCTTCAAATGTACAGTCAGATATACTATTATTACGTGGGCCATATTGTTGTCCAACACTGGTTAAGTTTGCGCCAACACCAAAACTAACTCCGGTGTACAATGTATCAAATCCACAACTGTGACAGTCATTACCAATAATGTCTTGTTTTGAATACACGCCATAACTAGTTGATTTAACTGATACCCTAGAAAATAAATTATCCTTACATGTGACTGCTGCACTAAATGCATTCAAATATACGCCTACACTGTTAGCTTCAACAGGATCAGTCAATTCCCAAATGCCAGTAATTCCAATATCTTCAAACAAACTGTTTCTCACTGCGTTTAATTTCAAGCCTGTTGTATTGGCTTGTGTGAGTAATAATGTAAATCCTCTAAACAAAATATGTTTAGGTTGATTATTAAAAGTTGAACTACCAATCACACTTGGTGTGCCAATTGTAGATGTATCGTTAATAAACTCAAATGCTGATCCAGTGCCTGTATAGTTGAACACTGTTCGACCTTGGCCGGCACCTACAATACTTGTGTAACTAGGAACATAAATTGTTTGTGTGAAGGTAAAAATTCCAGGACCAAATTCTAAAATATAACGACCTTGATTCAAACCAACACTTGCTGGGTTTAGATAAAGTTGATTTACTGCACGTTGTATTGCTAACGTGTCGTTGCCTGTTCCGTCTCCACCAATAGCTCCAAATTCAGCAGCACTTACTCTCTCATCTAATCGATCCTGAACACTACGCAATATTGGATAGTTACTATCGTCACCAGTTTGAACAGTTGTATCAGTTCTCTTATACTGATACTGTTCAAATAATTCTAAGATGTTGTCGTTAGTAGTAAGAATCTTACTATTGCCAACAAACGGTGAACCCTCTGCAACGCTGCCGTTACCAATGAACAGTTCTTGCGTATCAACGGCCCAGGCAAGTTCGCCTGATGCCAATTGTGGTAGTCCACTACCAGTGTTCTTTTGTCCTCTACGGACTTGAATGCGTGAAATTTGAACGACAGCCATGAAAATATCCTCTTATGTGATATTTAGCTGTTTTCTCGGTAGTACTGTTCTACACGGTCATACCATCTAGTGGACCAGTAGTCAAAATCCTTGGGTTCTAAAATGAATTCCTGATATTGGGGTTCTCCCCATGCTCCAGGCGAAATCTCATCAGGTTTAACACACATTAGAATAACACCTTTGCGAATATTAGTGCCATGTACTTCGTTATGGGCGCAAGCGTATGCTGTTAGCTGAATAAAGTAATCATCAATGTATTCAAGTTTCTTGGGCTTGTTGGTTTGTTTAAAGTCTAAGATGCTTTCGTCGCCTGCATGTATGCCTACACAGTCAGTAGTTCCCGCATACAATCCTGGGAAGTATAAAGGAACTTCACTGCCCCATACTTCTTCAATTAATGGGAAACCTTTTTCAATTACTTTCTTAGCCATTACTAGGCTTTGCTGTGCGTAAGGGTTGCTTACACTTTCACGTAACACATCTCCTTTGATAAAGTTCTCTAAGAATGTGTGCATACGTGTGCCGCGGTTGGCAGCTTCAGTAGTAATTTCAGTGGCACGTTTGTCACCAACTGACTTGCGCCAATTAGCCAATGCTATGCGTGATTCTGCGGGTTTTGTTTTATCTAGAACAGTTGTAACGCTGGGTACTTTGTGTCCATCTGGACAAGCGTATAAACGCTTGCCAGTGCTTTCATCTCGTGATAAGGGAGTATAAACGAATTTTTGTTTTAAAAGAGTCATGTAACATTATACAACAACTATTTGGTAATGTCAACCGGCTCTTTTTGCCGTTGCACGTTTTGCCATTTGTCCAACGCTGTTGTCAGTGCCGCCACGTGTTTGGTCAGATTCAGCCTCTTGGGTGTTCAATTTGACACCTTCGGGTCCAAAGCTACAAAGTTCTTTAAATTGAGGATTTGCATCGTAGTAAACGCCAAATGTGTTTGGGTTGTCAATGCGTTGACCAATTACGTTTTCAGTTTCGTTGCCAAGTGCTTGCCAACTAATGGTCTCGGGGTTTTCTTCGCTGTCAGCGGCATTTTTCTTTGCCGCTAACAGGTCGAATAAAGGATCTCTACTTTCTTTAATTACTTTTTTTTTGAAAGCATTTGTGCTAGTCTGCGGCTGTATTGCACAGACTCGCGCATTTCTCTGCCTGCTGCTTCAGCTGGAATCTCAGCTTCTGCTTCGCCTTCTGCTGGTGGAAGTGCTTCAGCTCCTGGAGCGGCTGCGGCTCCCATTGTTGCTGGTGGCTCACTGCCTGTTAGGATACTCACTGCCTTTGCTAAGTTTTGACGGTTAGTCTCTAATACTGTGTAAATTTCATCTAGTGCTGGGCGGACGGCTTGTTCAAATGATCCGCTAATGTCAGAACCCATTTCGTCTCTTATAGAGTCTAATAAATCTAGCATGGCTTCAGATTTCATAGCTGCCACATCTTCTAACCAACCTGTGATGCGATCAACCATGTCCTTGGAAGCCATAATTAATTCGGCCTTTTCTTCTTCACCTTCAGTGATTAACAATGTTTGGATCAGTGCGTTAGCTGTGCCTTCATCTAAATCGTAACGTACGATTAGTTCGCTTTTGATATCATCTGCATCTTCTTCAATCATCAAACGTGAACGTGCTTGTTGCGTCCAGCTTGATGGAATAGAAAACTGTCTAGTAAAATGATTTAATGCAATCATTGCTTCGTTATATTCTTTCAAGTTCTTTGCCTTCTTCTTCTTTGGCTTCTCTTCTTCTTTATCTTCGTCTTCAATTTCAACACGTTCTGAAATCTCTTGATTAATTACATCTAAGAACATTTTGTTCTTATGATACTTGTGATCTGTATGAACAGCATCGTAGCTTTCATTTGTTTCAAACTGATGTTGAGCTGTACGTAATTTATTACGTGCATCTTCTAGCTGTTCCATGGTGAACTTGTTCAAGTCCAACCTGTAGCCAAACTTCTGTGCTAGGCTCTCGTTCAATCTTTTACTACTCACTGGTTTTGAAAAATCTGTTATCTGCATGATGGCTTCCTAACTATGTAATTATTTATCTGAATACGTTTTTAAACGAACTGGAAATCCTGTCCTTGTAGAACTTGGTTTTCTCAGTGGTTATTTCGTAACGCCAAAGAAACGTGTCTCTGCGCACTGGATCTGTGGTTTTATTGTAAAAATACCTAAAATAAGTAGAATCTGTTTCATTTGCAGAGTACTGCCTATCCATTTCTTTAATTTCTATTAGCTGTTGAATTCTAGTATTTTCATGGTACTTTGCGGATATCAATGCACATACTTTTAAGTTGAATGTGTCAACGATTGACGGCCCGCTTGGATACTTCTTTAACAAGTCCCATCCGTTATCTTTGTTGGGTCTAACTATGTAATCATGATATCCCACAGCCTTATTGGGCAATAGGGTAAACGGCAACTTGTCTTTGAAGTCTTCGTAAAATGATTCTAGTTGTCTTGCTGATTTTTTAATATTCATTTGCTACTATACTTGGGTCTTCGTGCCCTATCTTGATTAACAAACTTTTACGAATCATTGCTTCTGCAATAACACGTTCACGTTCTGTTAAAGCTGCCATCTTTACGGGCCGGCTAATTTTAGATAAGAAGGCCTTCTCCTCGTTTGTAGTGTATATAGCAAAGCTGCCAATGAGTTCGTTTATTTTCATAAACCGGCTAACTTTCTAATGTCAGCAATAGATTTGTTTGCTGACTTGCTGACTTTAGCATTAGTACCAGAAACACGTTTAGCCAGTGCTGTGATGTATGCAGACTCATCCATTCTTGATGGTTGTGGCATTTCATCTTCTTCATCTGCCGTTCCTGAACCGTGGAACATGTCCGCTAGTTTGTAAGCATAACTTTCAGAGTCTGAACGATTGTCCATTCGATCCGCAACAAAATTCAATGCCTTGATGAATACTGCTTTATCATCGCCAGAGTCGTCATCATATGGAGCGTATTCGCTGCTCATCCAATCACTAAACATTCCTTCAATCTCACTGCCCGAACCTTCTGTGGTAGCTGTGTCAATTTGAATTTGTGCTCCTGGTTTAATCTCAGGAGTTTGCGCTTGGCCAGGAGTTGCTGCTGTACTATCTGGGGTTGGATCATATGTCAACTCGCCCTGCTCATTAGGCTTAACAGCCATTGGGCTCTTTTTAAGATCAACGGTGGTTGTTGTGGATCCTTCTTGATCTGTAAAACTCAGTGACTGTCCAGGTTTGTAGTCTTTAATAGTAGCAACGGCGCCTGCTTCGCCTAATATGTCTTTAATTTTCATTGTTTGTCTCCAGGCTAAGTTTATTTGCCTTTAGTATACTTATGTGTTCACGTAGTTGGTCGATATATCCTTTGCTACGCAACACTTTAAATGTGATATTTTCCACACTTAGTTCACCTTCTCGGTCTAGTCCTTGTTGACGTAAGCGTTTGATATTTTCCATAACTTGTAGAGATGCTTGTAAATTATCACTGCGTAATGCTGCTCGAATTGATCCTACAAAGTGTTTATACTTTACTTTAACTTCAGCTCGATCTAGTGTATCTTCTTTGCGCTCAGGAATTTGTAACCATTTGTCATCAAGTACACTATAAATGCCGGCACTGTGATGAACTTGCTGTGCATCTTGTACATACACTTCAGTGTGTATGCCCTTCAATTTAATGCTGTGTTGAAAGTTGTATTGATTTTTCTTTGCATCAAACAGTTGCTTCATTAAACGTTCACGTTCTTTTGGAATGTTAACAACCAAATGTAAATCTAAATCTGAATTACGGCTAAATGTGTATCCTGCATTGCTGCCGCTGATTGTGATGTCTTGTAGCCCTAATGGCTCAATATCAATAAAGTCTATGAAATGCTGTGCAATTTCTAATAGATGAAATCTAACATCTTTTTTTAGATGGCCTTTAGACCACAACTTGGGATTTAATCGTTTGTGGAATACAATGGCTGTACTGACTAGATCTTCTTGTTGCATAGGTCATTATTTAATATCAAAGACCAAGGAACTTCAATATATGTGGGAAGTTTACAGCGTTGATCCAACCAGTACCAGCAGCAAATGCTAGTCCCACCATGGCATATGTTGTGTACTTGTTTTTGATTCTTTCTAAGTCACCAATCTTAGCTGACATTTCCGCATGTTGGGCGTTGCTGGCCTCAGACATTGCACACAGTTTTGTGTCTAGTAAATCGCGAGTATTGTCTAGACAGTCATGCATCTCTTTGACGCCCACTTTGAGGTCATCGAGTTTTTCTTCTATCTGGTCTACTTTGGTTTCAACTATTGCTACACGCTCAGGTAATGCAGTTAATTGTGCTATTGCTTCTTTCGTGGCCATTATTGGGCTCTTCCTTAAGGTTATGAATTAAAGTGTCTGGGTCACGTTTCCCAGTGTATTATTAATTGCCTAGTGATGAGCCTATCAAGTATTTATACTAACATTTCAAATGTTATGTTCTTGCCAGGCATGAATACTGGTAGGTTAGAGGGATTTGTTTCGGTCAAGTTGGGAATGTATGGTACCAGCTTGAATAGCTGTTTTAAATAGCCCACGTGATCACCGTCATCTAGAAATAGGAACTCTCGTTCACACCGCCATTCAAAAATCCATATGCTGGCAAGAGTGTTGCCTTCCAAGCCATATGCGCTGGGCATGTCTAATGTCACTGTTGGGGGGCTGTCGTAAGTTATGTTGGCTCTCATTCCAATGGTCTGGATCACAGTGTCAAAGTTTTGTTGCTGATTACGAGCCTGTCGTTGTTCAGCAGTATTTTGATACTGTCGAGTATTTGTTATGTCTGCGAGAGAATACAGTTTGTAATGCATAGGAAGTATTTAACAGTCGTAAAAAAGCCCCACTATAAAAGTGGGGCCATACTTCCCATCCCGGGGTTGTTAGATTAAGATGCTACTAAGCTAGTTGCTAATGCTACTGTAGTACCAGAAACATCAATACTGTTAACTGTAGCCATTGCACGGATACGTGCTTGTAGAGTTGCTGCATCTACAGCATGACCGTCAACGACAACGCTGATTGTACCTGCTCCAGAACTAGTAACGAAATACATTAACGGTTGAACTTCACGGATGAGACCTTCAACTACTTGATTTACTTCGCCTGCGCCATCTGCATCTTCTGCTTGCAAATCTTGTGCGGATGCACTTACGTTCTTTACAGTGATGATAAATGCTTTAAATTGTGCTACTGTACGTAATGTACCTGTTGAGTAGTTACCATAACTACCATTATAACGTGTTGTTGCTGACATAATATTTTCTCCTCGATATGTCTAGTCCATTCTCTATGGACAGCTTGCAACCTAGCAAGCCTTTGTAATATTATTTATTCACTTTGGTAAAAAAGTGCAGATAAGGGGAGGAAATGGGGAGATTATATTGGATCTTTGCTGGGCTTTTTGGCTTCTTGTATGCGTTGTATGCCACGCTTGAACTTGCTACTGTCGCCCGCACGAATAGCATTTAAGAAACGTCGCTCCAGTTCCGAGGCAGTTTCAATGTCATAGTTCTCTCTTATAACTGTTAGCAAATTGACTGCGCTTTCAATGATGTTTGATCCTCGGCTCTCTATGATGAGATCCGTGTCGCGCTTGATTCCCAAATCGCTCAGTTCTTGTAAGATACTTCTTGTGCTTTTTCGCATAGTGTTGTTTTTGTTATGTAATGTATTTATTGGATTGTAACACAACAGACGATTAAACACAACCTTGACTTTTTGTGCGGTGCCGCATATAATAGAATAAATACTCAGTAGAAACACTGATACGTTACTACACACACTTACAGAGGAAAGTATGAAAATCTTATCAAACAAAATGCTAGCCATTCTAGAACGTCTATCCGAAATGTTCCCAGGATCTAGCTATCAAAGCAGTTTAGACGCTTATCTAAGTACAAAAGGCATTACCGATGCCGCACAGTTGGAAAACTATATCCGTCAGTTTAACTATCAAAAGGAAAGATATCTATGAAAACTATTATCAACTCAATCTGGTCATTTTTAGAAGCATTTGGGCAAGCCCGGGCTGCCGCTAGTCTTGCTCGTCAAGGCCGTGTAGCAGAAGCCAAAGCA
>Ga0114975_10000448_pt1 | contig 31099 bp, 28 predicted proteins | sample S_130626_EF_Meta_FD_87031 | JGI IMG/M metagenome (GOLD analysis project Ga0114975, IMG submission 87031) | Freshwater microbial communities from Lake Simoncouche, Canada to study carbon cycling - S_130626_EF_MetaG | ecosystem: Environmental > Aquatic > Freshwater > Lake | place: Lake...
TCATCTTTTTGGCTAAAAATTGCAAAAAGCCTCAAGTTGTATGAGCATACAACTTTCATTTTTTACAATTTTTATCTCAAAAATATTTTGTTAGTTCGGACTATAAATAGTTTATTTGGTATATTCCATCGGCACACCATTTATATAACACATTCCATCATGACAACTTGTGGCAACACCGTTATAAAATATGGTGGCTGGTAATTCTATTTGTTGTGATGCTGCATTATTTTGATCATCATTAACTAGAGATTTACTGACCATAGTTTGAGTATAGGCCGATGCTTCTGAAGAAAAAAGAAAATCAAAAATATAACTTTTAAAATATTCATTCTCATTTTTTAGCAGTTTCTTTTTTATAATTTAAAATTTCATCTTCTAAATGGATTATGCAACTTCAACTTGAATAACCTCGGGAAAGCTTAAAAATTAAATATGACTAAAATAAAAGCTGAATTTGCAGGTGTAGTTTCTAGGTTTAAAGAATTTTTATTCAGCCTTCAAATCAACAGGCAAAACCCAGTCATTATGTTTTAAATTTCTTTCAACATGCGCTAAATCAATTTCAGGATTGATATAAGTAACTGGCTTTCTTTTATTCAAGCTACATACAGATTCTACCGTAACCTTGACATTCTTATAGCCTTTCTCTTGTGTCCAAACTTTGTGTATGTGATGAGCAAATTGCAAAATCATATCTGGCTGGCACAGCATTTCAGAAAATTGCTGAAAGGTTAAATAATCTTTAGCCGTAACTCTTTGCTTCTGATTTGTTTCTGGATCGGTGACATAAAAACTCGTCATGCCGTTAATAATATTTAATTTCATGCGCCAAGCAAATCTTTGGCCCTCACCTGTCCAAGAAGGATTTCCAGGATAAAGTAAATATCGAGACGGAATTAAAATTTGCGTAATCACCCAAATCACCATCAGATAAGTTATGATATTTTGTTTAGCTGGAGGCGTTTCGTTAAATAAATTTACATCAGGTTTTTTGTCGAAAAATTTGAAAATCTTTTTCGGCCAATCTGGATCAAAGAAAATTGTTGTGAAAGCAATCGACATCCAAGGGAAAGAGCCAATTTGAAAAACATGATCATTTAAAATATGGAAGCAGCAATAGATAAGAAAAACATAAATCCTGGTTCTTTTGAAGAGTAATAATGGAGCGCCAACAATATGCAGAATTACCACAAAATAAACTGCAATGGTGACAAACCAATTTTGAGTGAAGAAATAATGAAGCGCCACAAAAGTTTCGGCATCTGCCAACCAAACTTTCAAAGGCATCAAGCGCACTAGCCAATCATAATTAATTTTTACAATGCCTGCAAAAATTAGAATTACTTCCATCTGCAAACGCATTAATAATATTGGCCAGAAAGAAATTATTTCTGATTTTATTTTCGGATTAAAATAAGCATCAAAAAGAAAAATATCGATTTGCCGGCATGAAAGAAAGCAAAGTGCCGAATAAAATAATCATGTAAAAATGATTTAGATATCCTGTCTGAGTAATCAAAAAACAATAGGTGAAACCTAAGGTAAATAAGACTATCGAGATGCGATAAAACAGACCTAAAGAAATGAAAGTGGCAAATGCTGCCAATAAACAATAAAACCAATATATGTATTCTTTTGGAATATTTCTAACCCATTCAAAACCATAATATTTAAAAAGAAATTTTGGCTCAACCATGTATAAACCAATGATATCCGAAGAAATCATGTCATAACATTCCCACAAAGCCACCAAACCAAAAGCAATGCGAATTATAACCAAAGAATAAATTGGTGTTGCTTGAAATAGCTTATCTTTAAATGACATATCTTAATTTGTTAAAAAATAAAAAATCACTCAGCCTTATTGGCGCGTAAGTTTTGAAGATCTAAGGATGACAGACTGTCTGTTTTTTCATAATTTGGCCCTGCTGCGATTTCAAATCAACCTCTGGCGATTCTAAATCAAGCGGAAGAACCCATTCATTATGCTTCAAACTTCTCTCAATATGCGCCAAATCAGCATCGGGATCTATCATCAATTTATATTCTCTGCCATTCATTGAACATAGTGCTTTAACCGAAACTCCGACATTTTTATATCCTTTTTCCTGCGTCCAAACTTTATGTATGTAATGAGCAAATTCTAACATCATGTCAGGCTGACATTCCATCGTCTTAAATTGTCTAAGAGTTAAGTAATCAGAAATTCTAACCTGTTCTCTCTCTCGAGAATCTAGATCAGTAACATAAAAAGATGTGTGAGAATAAAATGCATTTAGCTTCATGCGCCATGCAAAACGGTGTCCTTCATTTGTCCAAGAAACAAGTGAAGGATTCGGATAAAGTAAAAATCTAAGTGGAACTAAAGTCTGAACAGCTATCCAAATTGCCATGAAGGAAATTAAGATTTTTTGCATAAGCAAAGAAGGTTTTTCAAATGAATAAATTTTTTCGCTCTTATCAAAAAATTTAAAAATCTTTTTCGGCCAATCTGCTGCAAAGAAGATTGTAGTGACACCAATTGTCATCCACGGAAATGAACCTACATGAAATATGAAGTGGTTGGAAACATGAAAGACGCAATAGATTACAAAAATATAAATTCTAGTTCTGTTCCATAGCAATAGAGGCGCGCCCGCCAAATGTAAAATCACTACACCCCAGCTGATCATCATCAAAGACCAATCTTGAGTAAAAAGATAATGCAGCGGCTCAATAGTTTTATATTCTCCTAACCATATTTTAAGAGGCTGTGATCGCAGCAACCAATCGTAATTAACTTTTACAAGGCCTGCAAAAATCAACATTATTTCTATCTGACAACGCAGTAAAAATATTGGCCAGAAAGCAATTTTTTCAGTTTTTATTTTCGGGTTAAAATAGGAATCAAAGGAGAAATAGCGATTAGCTGGCATTATTGAAAGCAAGACTCCACACAATATTATCATGTAAAAATGATTCAGATAAGTCGCTTTTTCGATGAGGAAAATATAAGTAAAACCCAGAGTGAATAAGATGATCGAAATGCGATAAAATAATCCAATAATAACTAGAACGCTCAGCACCATTAAAACACAAAAAAGCCAAGGCAGATATTCTACAGGCAATCTCGGAATCAATTCAAAACCGTAATAAGTAAAATGGAATTTTGGAATAACATAATAGTTATAAACCAGACCAGTAAAAGTCGTGTTATAACATTCCCAAAAAGCCGCTATACCAAAGGCAATACGAATAAAGATGAGGGAATAGATAGAGTTTGTTTGAAATAATTTATCCTTAAATGACATTTGTGATTATCTAAATTTGAGAAATATTTCTCTGTGTCATCCCTGCAAAGGCGGGAATCTGGAAGTAAGTTTTTATTATGTTTCAAAATAATCAGTGCCAAATGAGATTACAAACCCAGTCTTGCTTGAATGATCTCTGACTAAATCTCAAGATGACAGATCGTGTAACTACTCCTCAATAACCTCCCTTTTCCCCGAAAGATTTGGCGGAGTGATCACACCTTCTTCTTCCATCTTTTCAATCAAAGTGGCGGCGCGATTATAACCAATTCTAAGTTGGCGCTGCACATAACTGATTGAGGCTTTTTTATCGCGCTTCACAATCATCACAGCTTTTGAATAAAGGTCAGCGTCACTTGTTCCTGTATTTCCAACTTCGCCATCATCTCCGTCAAAATCCCCTGAGGAAGAAGTTGGAAGTGGAGCTTCAAAAGAAACTTGCTCACTTTCATCAAATTCACTCAAATCTTGTTCTTTGATGAATTTTACAATATCTTCAATTTCTAAATCTGAACAAAATGGACCGTGAACACGAGTCATTTTGCTGCCGCCCGACATATAAATCATATCACCTTGGCCCAGCAATTGTTCAGCACCTTGAGTTCCAAGAATCGTACGACTATCAATTCGCGAAGTTACTTGGAAACTTATTCTAGTTGGAAAATTCGCTTTAATCACACCCGTAATTACATCTACTGATGGTCTTTGTGTCGCCATAATTATATGAATCCCAGAAGCACGCGCCATTTGAGCCAGGCGTTGCACCGAATTTTCAATTTCTTTTCCCGCCACCATCATCAAATCTGCCATTTCATCCACAATCACCACAATGAAAGGTAATTTTTTGGCTTCAAATTCTAGCTCTTCAATAATTGGTTTTCCTGTGGTCGGATCATAGCCAGTTTGAACTTTTCTGCTTAGTTTTTCACCCAAGATAATCGCCTTTTCAACTTTTTCATTATAGCCAGCAATGTTTCTCACCGCCATGCTCGACATACGGCGATATCTTTCTTCCATTTCTGCCACAACCCATTTTAAAGAGATCACCGCTTTCGAAGGTTCAGTTACAACTGGCGCAAGAAGATGAGGAATTCCATCATAAATCGAAAGTTCCAACATCTTCGGATCAATCATAATAAATTTACATTCATCAGGGCGCATCTTAAATAGCAGCGACAAAATCATCACATTCAGACCCACAGATTTTCCTGAACCCGTAGTTCCCGCAATCAATAAATGCGGCATTTTAGAAAGATCTGCAATCATCGGATCGCCCGCAATATCTTTTCCTAAAATAATTGGCAGAGCATTTGATGAAGATTGATATTCATTACTTTCAATCATTTCTCTCAAAAAAATCATCTCTCTTTTTGGATTTGGCAATTCCATACCAATCGAAGTTTTTCCAGGAATCACAGCAATTCTAGTTGAAACGGCACTCATTGAACGAGCAATATCATCAGAAAGCCCAATCACTCTTGAAGCTTTAGTTCCAGGTGCCGGCTCAAATTCATGAAGAGTTACAACTGGCCCAACTTTAGCGCCCAGAGAATTTCCATAAACTCCAAAATCTTCCAAAACTTTGGTCAGCATTTTCGACTGATTTTCTACCAAATCTCGACTAACTTTTTTATCTTTATTTTCGCCAGAGCGATCAATCAAAAGATCAGCTGTAGGAATTTGATATTTTGAAGCGTTGGGTTTGTTATATTTTTTGATCTTCTTCAATCTCTTCTTCAAATCTTCGCTGCTTTCTTCTTCTAAAATTTCTTCCTCAACTTCTTTTTGCTCAGCAATTTTTATCACTCTTTTTTTCGGCGCTTTTGGCTCTTCGCTTTTTTTAATATTTTTTATAACAAAATTGTCGCTGCTATTTAAATTATGAGATATTTTTTCAAATAATTTGCGATAGAAGAAAGCTGTTGTGACAGCGCTGTAGCGCGCAAAATAAATCCAATCATTCAGAGAAATTTCAATTATAATCGACACTAAAATTGTCGAAATTAAAGCGAAAAAAATTGAGATAGCAGGAATTGGAAAATAATCCATTTTCATCAAAATAAATTTTCCATTCACTCCACCCAAGCTATTAAAATCCCAACATGAAGGTTGCGGCAAAGTGGCGAAAAAAACTGACAAACATAAAATGCAAAATGGCGTCAGGACCATCTTATATAAAAGGCTGCCACCATCGCCGCGATTAGCAATTTTGCTGCCAATGCTGAAAATTATTAAGCATAAAAAAAATGAAGAAATGCCGATAAGCTGAAAAGATAAATCTGAAATGTGAGAACCAAAAGAACCCATCCAATTGCCAATATGTTCTTCGGTAGAAACTGAATTAAAGGAAGAATCTGCAGAATCAAAACTGAAAAGTGCTAAGGCGTAAATGAAAGAAAAGCCAGTAAGCGCAAGGCCCAAAAGCCTTATGATTAAACGAATGATGATATAGTAAATTTTATTTTGCACCTTAGTTTAAAATTGTAATTTGTGCCTATACCAAATCTAAAATCTATTGATATTGTTTGATTTGGTATATCGGGGATCCCCGCAAAGCGGGGCGCACCTCATGGTGCGTAAAAATTAACTATGCCAATATCTAAAGAATTTAGATTTAGTATATTTCTGATTGTCACCTCTCAAATAGTTGCGGGGTCCATGTGGACACAAATAAAATTTCTAAGCTGTGGCAAGATGTAGCCCGCAACTATTTGATAGGTGACAATCAGAGATTAATTCGGCAATGGAATTTGCGGCAATCCTGGCAAAGTATCTAAAACATTAACAGGTTTTGCTGCTGCTTCGGCAGCTTTTTTAGATTCTTGCTGCTTTTGGAAGAAAAGAGGAATTTCAACTTTTTGATCTCCTGTAGCTGAGTCTTGAACTACCTGCCCTACTGGAACTGTAGAATTTTGTGATGGCGATGCTTGATTATTTTGCCCTATTCCTGCTGGCGCTGGAGCTTGATTATTTTGAGGAGCAGATCCTGACTGAGCCGGGGCTGGATTGGTAGCTGGTGGATTTAAATCATAAAATTGAGATAAATTGCTATTAGCCGCAGCATTTCCAGTAGCGGGGTTTGCACTACTTTCAGTTCTTTTATTTTGAATGATATTGCTAATGATTGAATCTGTATTTTCTTGTAACATTTCTTTTCTAGCCTTTTTAGCTATTTCCAATTTCTCTTTTTCTTTATCATTACGAGCTACAAAGAATTTTTTATAATCTTGCATCCCTGAACATCTTTCACCATTCCAACATTTATTTTTACCACATTCACAAGAATAAGTAATTGCTTGAGTGCAGATTGAAGTTTTATCAAATTTCGCCTCGCAACTATCCGCACAACCATTGCCAAATTCACGCCAAACGCCTTTGTCTTTTTCGCAAGTTTGACGGTCATCAAAAGATGTAGAGCGCACTGTTTGAGCAGTGGCCAAAGAGGAAGTAAATAATAATAGGAAGAAAATTAGATAAAATTTTCTCATGAAATTTGAGGTGTTTAGTTTTTAATAAGCATTTTTCATTTCGTAATATACCAAACTAAAAATATTTACTCTCAATAAAGTTTGTTTGGTATATGGGGTCCCCACAAAGTGGGGCGCCGTTCGTACGGCATAAAATAAAAACTATACCAGACTAAAGATATTTAGTTTGGTATAGTTTTTCATTTCCAGCGAAAAATCTCATGATTTTATCCGTAAAGGCTCATAAGATTTCTCGCTTAGCTCGAAATTACAGTAAGATAGGCGCCTAAGCCAATAACTTTTTAATCTCTTCCAAAATCGCATCACCCATTTGAGTGCAAGAAACTTTAGCCTCATCTCCAACCGCGATATCCGCAGTTCTAATGCCTTTTTCCAAAACTTTCTCAATCGCTTTTTCAATAATGTCCGATTCTTTTGCATAGCCAAAAGAATATTTAAACATCATGGCCAAGCTTAAAATTGTAGCAATCGGATTAGCCAGATTTTTTCCAGCAATGTCAGGCGCAGAGCCATGTACAGGCTCGTAAAGTGCAGCTTGTGAGCCGTCAGCTTTTTTCGCACCCAAAGATGCAGAAGGCAACATTCCTAGAGATCCAGTCAACATTGATGCAGTGTCAGAAAGAATATCACCAAACATATTTCCTGTAACCATAACATCAAATTGTTTTGGTCTGCGCACTAATTGCATTGAAGCGTTATCAACATACATGTGAGAAAGCTCAACATCCGCGTATTCTTTTTTACCAATTTCAGAAACCACTTCACGCCACATTTCAGTGCATTCCAAAACATTTGCTTTATCAACCGAGCATAGTCTTTTGCCTCTGGCGCGCGCTAAATCAAAAGACACACGAGCAATTCTCTCAACTTCTTTTGAGTTATAAGTCATGGTGTTAACACCTTGTTTTGAGCCATCTGCCAAAGTTGTAACTCCGCGCGGCTCACCAAAATAAAGGTCGCCAGTAAGTTCACGCACAATCATAATATCAAGGCCAGAAACTATATCGCGTTTCAAAGTTGAACTATCAGCCAATGCATCAAAAACTTTTGCCGGACGCAAATTAGCAAAAAGTTCTAACTCTTTACGAATTCCAAGAAGTCCTCTTTCTGGGCGATATTTATAATCTAAACCTTCCCATTTAGTTCCACCAACTGCGCCAAGTAAAATAGCATCAGATTTTTTAGCTAATTTTAAAGTTTCTTCAGGAAATGGCGTGCCAGTTTGATCATAAGCAATTCCACCAAGAAGAGCATTTTCAGTTTCAAAACTTTTATCTGTGTTTCTTGAGAAAAATTCGATAACTTTTTTAGCTTGAGCTACAACTTCTGGACCAATTCCATCGCCATTAATAAGGAGAATTTTTTTTGTCATTTTTTATGAGTTTTTGTTAATTTTATTATTTAAGACTAATTGAAAACTATCACTTCGAACTGCACAAACTGTCATTTCGAACGAAGTGAGAAATCTCATGAGTTTTAAACTCCGAGAATTAACTCATGAGATTTCTCACTTCGTTCAAAATGACAGTTCATATATTTTCTACAAAATAAACGCATTCAAATCTTCAATATTTTGAATCGATCTCGATTTCAAATTCGGACAAGTGCGACCAACAAGACCTGCCAAAACTTTTCCCGAACCAATTTCAATAACTTCTTCAACACCTTGTGAAGCCATGAAAAGCATGGTTTCGCGCCATTTTACCGAACCAGTAATTTGTCTCGCTAAAAGATCACGAATGTCATTTGGATCTGTCACTAAATTCGCGGTTACATTTGCAACCACTGGAATGATTGGTGATTTAATTTCAGCTTTTTGCAAAGCAATTTTCATTTCATTTTGTGCATCAAACATCAAAGCCGAGTGGAAAGCTCCACTTACTGGCAAAGTAATTGCGCGTTTTGCACCTTTTGCTTTAGCAATTTCAAGAGCCCTTTCAATTGCAGATTTCGAACCGCTGATCACAATTTGACCAACTGAGTTGTCATTAGCAACTTGGCAAACCTCACCTTGTGCGGCTTCACGAGTTATTTCTTCAGCCACTTCAATTTCAACACCAAGAATTGCCGCCATTGCGCCAGATGTTTTCTCGCCACAAGCAGCCATTGCACGGCCTCTAATTTGTAGCAACTTAGCAGTTTGTTCAAGACTGATTGATTTTGCAGCGCAAAGTGCTGAATATTCTCCAAGAGAATGTCCCGCCACAAATCCACAAAGATCTTCAATTTTTTTACCAAATTCTTTTTCAAGAACTGTTGTAAGAGCAATAGAAACCGCCATCAAAGCAGGTTGAGCATTTTCAGTTTTAGTCAATTCTTCACTTGGTCCGCCAAACATAATGTTAGACAAATTAACCTGTAAAATATCGTCAACCGCTTGAAAAACTTCACGAGCTGCTGGAAAGTTTTGATATAAATCTTTTCCCATTCCAACTACCTGAGAACCTTGACCTGGGAAGACTAGAGCTGCTTTATTTTTCATATTTAATATTTTGATTTTTACACCTTATCATTTCGAACGAAGTGACAAGGTTGGTTGAAAAATTTATTGAGAATATTTCTTAAGCATTTTTTTCACATCTTCTGAAACTTTTTCGTCTTGCAAAGCAAAAGCAATATTTGCTTCCAAATAGCCTAAAACATTACCGCAATCGAAACGCAATTCGTCGATTATTTTGTAATAAAATGGATAATCTTTGCACATTTCTTTCATGGCATCGGTAAGTTGAATTTCACCGCCACTGCCCACTTGAAATTTTTCTAAATATTTAAAAATTTCTGGCTGAAGAATATAACGACCCGTGATTGAGAAAATAGACGGAGCTACTTCTGGCTTTGGTTTTTCAACCATGTCAGTAATTTTTTCTGGGCCTTCATTTTTGATGATGCCATATTTTGTAGAATCTTTAATATCGATTTCACCAACCGCAATCACGCTAGCTTTCTCATTTTTCGATTCATAAAAATCGATCATCTCGCCAAGGAAATTTCTTTTACGACCCTTGCTTTGCATCATCATTTCATCAGCCAAAATAACTGCAAAAGGTTCGTCACCAATAAAATGGCGCGCGCACCAAACTGCGTGTCCTAAACCCAAAGGTTTTTGTTGTCTAACGAAAGCCATTTGTCCAGCTTCTGGCATCCAGCTAATTACTTGTTCAAGCTCTTTAGCTTTGTTATTTTCATCAAGCTTTGATTCCAGCTCATAAGCATGATCAAAGTGATTATTGATTGAGGCTTTATTTCTGCCAGTAACGAAAATGAATCTTTCAATTCCAGCATTTCTAGCTTCTTCAAAAGCATATTGAATGATCGGCTTATTAGCGATTGGCAACATTTCTTTCGGCATTGATTTAGTTGCCGGTAAAAATCTTGTGCCAAGTCCACCAACTGGGAAAACTGCTGTTCTAACTTTTTTCATAATTTAAATTTGGTGGGTTTCTAAAATTTATTGTTCAGCAATTTTTAATTTGCGATAAACTGTCGATCTACCTACATCTAGCTTTTTAGCCACTTCAGAAAGGTTACCATTGTAAATATCAACCAATCTTCTAACAATTTCTTCTTCAATTGTATCAAGAGTTTTACAAACTCCATCATCATCAAAAATATCGATCAATTCACTATTGATGCTGGAATTTTCTTTAATGACAGCTTTGGATTTGGTAAGGGTGTTATTTTCTTTATTTAGTAATTGTGGGAAATTTTCTGACTTTAAATATTCATCATCACATAGCACAACAGCCCTGAAAATAGCATTTTTCAATTGTCTTACATTATCTTCCCATTCGTAATTGCACATCAAATACAAGGCTTCTTGGTTAATGCCTCTGATTTTTTTATTTTCATTAATACTGAAATTGCGACAGAAATTTTCAGCTAAAGTTTGGATATCTTCTGCGCCTCTTTCGCTTAATGACGGCATGTGAATTGGGAAAGAAGAAATTCTGTAACGCAAATCTTCACGGAATTTTTTGCCTTCAGATAATTTTGCTAAATCACGACTTGTGGAAGAAATTACTTGAATATTAACGCGCACCGGATTTTTAGAACCTACTGGCTCTAGCTCTCCCTCTTGTAAAAAGCGTAAAATTTTAATTTGCAGATCTAGTCTAAGAGTATCAATTTTCTTGAAGAAAACAGTTCCATTATTGGCTTCACGAATTTTACCAAGAGTTTTGGTCATGCCGTCTGAAGATGGTTTATCAGATCCAAATAATTCTTCTTCAGCATCAGAACTCCTAAGTAAATCACATTCAATCATGATGAATGGCTTACCAGATCTAAGGCTTGAACCATGAATTGCGCGGGCCAAAAGTTCTTTTCCAGAACCAGAATTACCTTCAATTAAAATTGGAATGGAAGAATTAAGTGCTTTTTTGGCTAATTTAATGGCCTGAAGAAGCGCATCGCTTTGGCCGATGATGTCTGAAAAAGCTACTTGATCTTTGCTTTTTCTAGCTAAGTGAGAAACTTGATATTTAAGATTTTTCTTTTCAATCGCGTTATTGATTGAAGCGGTAACGCGAGTAAAAATGTCTTTTTCACCTTTAACAATATAGTCAATTGCACCTAAGTTAATTGCTGTAACCGCGCGAGAAATATCTTTATTGGCGGTTAAAACAATAACTTGTAAATCGCCCTTAATTGAATTTATTTGTTTTAAAACTGTCAGACCATCAATGTCTGGCATCGATACATCTAGTAGCATCACATCAATATCATAGCAAGAAATGCCATTGATTACTTTTTTATTCATAAAAAAATCAACCACTTCCATGCCACTATTCATCACTAAATAGTTGTGCCCCATATTGCTGGTAAATTTTCCTAAAATTTTACACTGAGTTGGTTCATCATCGACAATTAGAATAGTTCTCTTGACCATCTTTTAATTTTTTTAAAGTTAAATATCTAAGGCCTAAGCTTTAATTGAAAAGCTTTGCTATTGGTTAGGAATTTCTTTTTTGTTGTAAAAGTTGAATAATTTTAGCAGCAGTTTCTTCGACAGATCTTTTTGTAACATCAATCACAGCGCAATTCAACTTTGAAAATAACTTTCTTGATTCGGCAATTTCACCTTTCACCGATTCAATATCAATGTAATCTGTATTGGTCTCTTGACCTAAATAAGCCAAACGATTTTGCCTAATTTGAATTAGTTTTTCTGGATTAATAGTAAGGCCCACAATTAACGGTTTTTTCAAATCATAAAGCGATTCAGGAATTGTATCTATTGTAACAAAAGGCACATTGGCAGTTTTGTAGCCACGACAAGAAAGATAAACAGAAGTTGGAGATTTTGAAGTTCTAGAAACCCCAATAATCACAATATCAGAATCATATAAATCCCAAGCAGCTTGTCCATCATCATGGTTTAGCGTGTAATTAATTGCTTCAACGCGGGAAAAATATTCTTCATCAAGCAAATGTTGTCTGCCAATTGCATGGCTGATATTAACGCCTAAATAATTAGAAAATTCGGTGATGATTCGAGATAAAACTGGTATGCAAGGAATTTGCAATTGATAACAATGAGTTTTTAAAAGCTCGGTTAAGTCATCTTGCAAAATAGTGTAAAGCACAATTCCGGGATCTTTAGTGATTGATTCCATCACTTTTTCTAACTGAGCTTTATTACGAATTAGAGGCCAAATAAAATCATTAGATTCTACGCCCTCAAATTGCGATAGAACAGCTCTAGACACTGAACTTAAAGTCTCTCCGGTAGAATCAGAGATTAGATGTAAATTTAATTTTTTATCTTTCATTTAGCGCTTTGAAATCGAAGGTAGATTCATATCAGCATTAACAATAACTGTGATTTTTGTTCCTTGCGGCACTCTTATAATTGGCTGTAGATCTAGAGTGTTACCAATGATAGTTCCAACTGTATCGACGATTGTTTTGCTAACATCCGCAACAGCTTGAGCTGAAGCGTTTCCTGTAGTAGTTGTCACTCCGGCCGTAGTTGTAGATGTTGTGTTAGCATTTTCGCCAATGGCTTTTTGCGCTGCAATTACACCACCAACTGCCAAAACACTGGTCAGAAGTGAATTCGCGATAACTGAGCCATATTTATTATTCACATCACCTTCAATACCAGATCTACCAAATTGGTCAGAAGCATTAAATGTAATAGCCATATCAACTCCATCCGGTCTAATTAAACGACTCCAACCGATATTAACTCGACCTTGTCCACGAGAAATTTGGCTAGAATAAGCTCCATATAATCTTGAACCTTTAGGAATTAAAACTTCATTACCAGATTCTCCATATACATCTCTACTAACAATCGCTCTCACAGAACCTGGGATTTCAGTATTAATTGAAGTTTCAAGAACCGCAGTAAGAAGTTTACCTTGAGTGATAGCGTGAACTCTATCACCAACATAAGTGGTTTTAACATCAACTTTAGATCTTTCTAATTTATCAATCGGATCTTGATTAAGATTCACAATATTATTTTCATAACCAACTCCAAGAGAAGTACTATTGCTGACAGCGTTGCCATTAGCATCAATAGTGCTGAAACTGCCACCAGAAAATACTACAATTGGAGAGTAACGCGGATCGGCCTCTTTTGGTTTTTTAGCTTCTACTTGTTGATTAGCTTGCTGGTTTCCAACTTGATTTTGAAATTGTTGAACTTTCTGAACTTGTTGTGGATTAGTTATTTGACTTTCCTGTTGTACATTCATTGGAATTAGAGGCTGCTGATCGTCAACTTCCATTCCTGATGGCAGAGATGGCAGAGATGGCACCTCAGGAGCTGCTGGTTTTGCTAATAGTTCAGAATTTTCTGGTGAAGCTTCTTTTGGAGCATCAAGTTCAAATGGAGATTTCCCATCAACACTTCTTGCAACTATTGAAGTTGGAGGTGTAACTACTTCTTGTAATTTTTCTGTTTCAGGAGATTCGCCCTTAAAAAACATAAAATAAATTACTGCTGTAATAAAAACTGAAGAACCAGCAATTAAAGCCATTTTGCTTTTTTTACCAGCTGCAATATTGGGTCCCTTGGCCTCTACCTCAACGCTTTCATCTTCATCTTGTTCAAGATCTGGATTTGGTTTATTACTTTTCATTAAAAAGTTTTAACTTGTTAAGATTATAAAAATTCAATTACACAAGCTAATTGTGAGCTTAAATTGATTAGATTTTTTTGCAGTCTTTCTCGGATTAAGCGAGGTTAAATTTTACAAGTAAATTTTACAATAAATTTATCTTATTTAAAAATTTTCTGATTGCTTCGAAGACTTCTTCTTTATTCTCTCCATTCACAATTGCATGATTTGATAAATCTAATTCACAGAGAATTTTATTTTTTGAATTTATTTTTTCATAAATCATTTTGCCGCTTGCAGGATTCACCACTGGATCTTTTTTTGCCTGAATTATTAAGGCCGGAGTAGTAATTTTACCAAGATTATTTCCACACTCTTCCATCAAGTGCCCCAACTGTTCAACGCCTTTCAAATAATTTCTGCCGTAATTAATTGCAGGATTTTCTGGCACATCATCAACAAACTCAAATTTGCCTTTTTCAATGTGCAATTTTTGCAACATTTCATTCCACATATTTATTCCCGGCACCATTTTTGTTTTGATATCGAGCAATTTTAAAGCGGCATTTATTGTGATAACCGCGTGAACATGTTGTGATTTTTCGGCACAAGATAAAAGCCCCAAAAGACCGCCTGTTGAAAAACCAACAATCACAATTTTTGAACAAGAATTTCTTAGCACCGCATAGCCTCTTTGCACCGAATTATACCAATCTTGCCAAGTTACATCTTTCATATTTATTGGAGCCGTGCCATGTCCTTTAAGCCTCACAGCATAAACTTTAAATCCGAAGCCATTTAAGAATTGGCCAAGACTTTCTACTTCTTTGGGAGAAGATTTATAACCATGACAAAGTAAAATTCCTATTTTCTGAATTCTGGCCAAAGGTTTATTGTGTGAGTTTAGGAAAAATGGCGCGCCAATTGATTTATCTTTGGAAAATTTTTCATCATAATATTTTGCATAATCATTTTCGTAAATTTCTAAATCTTTATCGAAAATAACTTCAAAAACTCTTTTTCTCAAATCTCCATCAAAAGTTTCGGCATTTCTTTTAACAATATTATTTGCCACTTCCATCAAGAAAAATTCATTAGCGATTACATGTAAAGTGTTCTCACGCCTGATTTCGTGAAAATCATATTCTTTTTTAAACTGAGATTTATTTATAGAAATTCTAGAGCTATTTTCCTGCGTGATCATTCCTTGATTTTTTGCTAATTCTAAAAGCCCATCAAATTCTTCATGAGGTTCATCGAGGAAAATTTTGAAGAGATTTTCTTCAAGAATACTATGATTTAAACGGGATTTTCCATTTTTGGCAATCATCACCGCCGACAAATAAACCACTCTTTTTAAGTGATCGATTGCGATTTCCTCTTCTGGGATGTGATAAATTGCGGCGCTAAAAAGATGATCTAAATTTACCTGAATGTCAGAATAAATTCTGCCCATAAAATCATTGGTCAGGCGATGTTTAAAATATTTTAAAACGAAATTAACTTTAGTTTCATTTTTGATGATTGGAATTTGGTAAATCAGGCTTTTAGCGGCTTTAACATATTCACCAAGATTTTCCGCCTTGCCAAAATTAATATTAATTTCAGCGCCCAGCAAAATATTTCCTTCGATTTCCAATTCTTCGGCAACTTGTTTTGGAATTCTTTTTACTAACCTATCAACCAATTTTTTGATGCTATTATTTCCAGGGCGAATTGGGTAATAAGTGATGTTTAGAGGAACGATGTAAGTGTTGTTATCACGGAAAGATTCTTGATATTCTAGGCCTAAAGTCTTTTTAAATTCTTGCAAAACTTCCACTTTTTCTTTGTCAAAAGCCTCAACTATGTCGCTTCTGTAAAGTTCAGATTTTAAAGCTAAAACCGCAGATCCAGTTCTAACTAAACCCACACGACTTGGTGTGTAATTAACAAAACCATGATCTTTTTTAATCTCCTTACTTTTGATCATGCTGCCTTCAGGATAGATCATCCAATCATATTCACCCGTCACCAAATCTTTCAAAATCACATTATCGCGATTGGGATGTTTGGTAGAAATTGTGCCCACAGAATTTAAGAATTTTCCAAGAGCGCCATGATAAAGACTAGAATCGGCCAAGCATCTAACTTGGCGGCCAGTATATTTGTAAATTAGGTAAGGAACGAAAAATGTTTCAGAACGAGTGAAGTGATTGCCAACAAAAAGGATCGGTGACTTAGGTAAATTTTCAATTCCGGTGACTGAAAATTTGGGACCAAGAAGTTTCTCTAAAATCTTTAGAGCGATTGCTGCGTAACGAAAATTCTTGGATTTCATTTTTAATTTTTGACTGATTTGTGATTGTAAAATGATTTTTGATTTTGTGGCGAAGAGATCCTGAACTCTTTTCAGGATCTCTTCCACCCTCAAAATTCCCTAAGAAAACTTCTTCGGCATCACAGCTTCATTCAAAGCGCGCAATTCCTTCACTTCTACTGAAGCACCACCAAGTGTAATTTTTGCTTTTGCAACTTCAGCAACTTGGAAAATTGCTACAGATTTTTTCTCAGCTTTTTTCTTAAATTCTGCAACTAAAGATGAATCAAGAGCCACTGCGTAACGAGCTTGGTCTTCACCAAATAGCAAATGATTTTCATCAATATCTAATGCAGCTTTCAAAGATGAAATATCAATATTGCAGCCAAATTCATTTCCCGACATTTCAAATAACGCAACTAACAAACCGCCATCTGAAAGATCGTGGCAAGCGTTGATTTCGTCAGCTTCAATTAATTCTCTAACAAATTCACCATTTTTTCTTTCTTCAAGAAGATCAACGGGAGGTGGATTTTTGCCAGCTTGCAACCTCAAAATTTCGCGTTCATAAAGAGAAGAATTAATGTGACCTAAAGTTTTGCCGATTACAAAAACTATGTCCCCCGCCCCTTTAAAATTGATGTCGCATCTTTTGTTAAGATTTTTTAATAATCCCACGCCGCCAATTGCAGGAGTTGGTTGAATTGCTTTACCATCAGTTTCGTTGTAAAGAGAAACATTTCCTGAAACCACTGGATAATCTAAAACTTTAGAAGCTTCGGTAATTCCTTTAATGGCACGCACAATTTGGCCCATAATTTCTGGCTTTTGCGGATTTCCAAAATTTAAACAATTGGTAATTGCCAAAGGTTTTCCGCCCACTGCTGAAATATTGCGATAAGTTTCGGCAACTGCTTGTTTAGCGCCTTCAAAAGGATCAGCTTCTACATAACGCGGAGTGCAATCTGTAGAAATTGCTAGAGCTTTCTGCGTGCCGTGAACTCTTACAATTGAAGCATCGCCACCAGTTTGAATAGTGTCATTCATAACTTGCGAATCATATTGTTCATAGATCCATCTTTTAGAAGCTAGATCAGGAACTTGAAGTAAGGTTTTTAAATTTTCTAGAACTTGGTTGGACATTTTTTTGGATATTTTTTTAGATATTTTAACTATTTATAAACTGGTGGTTTCGACTCCTCGCGGGCCATCGGTTTTGTTCGACTTGGCTTAGGACTAAAATTTCACTTATTTAATTACGCTTTACAGCCCTGAAGAATAAATTCAATACGACCTTCCCAGAACTCTTGGATAACCACATTTGAATGATATTTTTTTATTATCTCAAGATTTATATCGCATGGATATTCATTTATGTAAAAGCTATTTGAGAAATGTTGAGAAACAAATTCAAATAAATCGCCAAAGTAAGAATCTTGATAAGTGAAAAGCCTTGGTAAATTTTCATGACTATTCACATAACGAGTTGGTCTGTGGAAAAACTTTTTTTCTTCTTCACTTGTATCAAGTGGATGAGCGGTAAGTTTAAATTTTGGCGTCACATCATAATTCAAATTAGTCGCACCATTTCCCATCATATCAGCAATGTCACCGCTAATATATTGATCAGCCTTATCGGCAAATTCTTTGCGTAATCTTGGTTTAAAATTAGCATTTTGAATATTTTTTTTGCCTAATTCTTTCATCATTTCCACATAAGCAGCTTGCGATCCACGGCGGTTCCAGTGGGTGTCTGTCTTTTGATAAACAATTTCTTTCTCTTTAGCCTTAAGCAAAATTGGTCGCAAATCTAAAACCGGAAAATCTGGATATCTTTTTTTCAAAGCAGTTAAAAATTTATCAATGCGATGATTATTTGCGGGCTTTATGTAATCAGGCAAAAACTCTGGATAAATTGTACTTTTATCCGCTGCAATCACCAATAAATATTCTACACCTTGGTTTTTAGCACTTTGCCAATTTCTGTAAAAAGATTTGATCCCCTTCTCAATTAATTCTTCACTAAGTGGCGCTTTTCCTTCAGCGTCTAAAAGAGAATCATTATTGTCAAAATACAGCCAATCATCTTTGCCAATAGCCACGCGCGCGATTGGTGATTCATCAAAAATTTTATCGGTGATGCGATTGTACCAATAAATTAATGTTTTTCTGAAGCCGTAATTATCATTAAAAAAAGCCTCAAATTTTCTTGGATAAGTTTTTAAATCAGCCAAAGATTCTGGAGGTAATGGCTTTTCTACTGGCCTTCTTTTTTCAAAAAGATCTTTGACAGGCGAAAAATTAAAAATGCTATCAAGCGTTGGTATTGTGATTACCAAAGCGAAGATGACGATTAAAAATAGATTTTGAGATTTAATTTTTTGCACTTCTCTAAAATTGAAAATAAATAAATGGATTGTGAGTGGATGCTGAAATTCTGATCACAGCAAAAACTAAAATTAAGATTAAGAATAAATCAAAAACTGTTACGAAACTTTTACTTCTGCGAGTTAATTTTAAAGCTGTGTTTTTAACTAAAGGTGAAAAACCAATTAAGGCCAAAGCGAAAGCAGTTAAAGCAAAATGTGATCTGATTAATCTGGCTACCTCACTTGAAACTGCAGCTCCTTCAGAAAAGACAAACATATTTTGTAAATAGCTCAAAGCGTGAGTCAAATCAGGGCTTCTGAAAAATACCCAGCCAATCATCACCACTAAAATTGCGTAAGAATGTTGAATTACAGCAGGAATTTTTTTGACATATTTTACTATTCTTCCGGAAGAAAGTGCCAAGCGTTCTAGCACCAGAAATAAGCCGTGGAACAAGCCCCAAATGATAAAATTCCAACTAGCGCCATGCCACAAACCACACAAGAAAAACACCGTAACTAAGTTGAAATATTGGCGAGAAATTGAAACACGATTTCCACCTAAAGGAATGTAAACATAGTCGCGAAACCAAGCAGAAAGAGACGCGTGCCATCTGCGCCAAAATTCTTTAATTGATTTTGAGGCGTAAGGATAGTTGAAATTTTCTGGAAATTTTAAGCCGAAAATTCGCGCTAGCCCTACAGCCATGTCAGAATATCCCGAGAAGTCAAAATAGATTTGGAAAGTGTAGCAGATAATTCCGATCCATGAAATTGGCGTGCTTAGGTCATTAACTGGGGAAGCAAAAATCGCATCTGCAACTTCACCAAGAGGATTGGCGATGATGACTTTTTTGCCCATGCCAATGACAAATCTTCTCACGCCATAAGCCACGAAAAACAAATTATGGCGACGGTTGTTTAGATATTTTTCGATAAAATTGTAACGCACAATTGGCCCTGCAATTAGCTGCGGGAAGAATGCGATGTAAAGCGCTAGATCAAAAATATTTTTCTGAGCTTTACATTTTTTGCGGTAAATATCGATTAAATAAGAAATGGCGTGGAAGGTGAAGAAGGAGATTCCGATTGGTAAATGAACTTTCTCAAGTGTGATTTTGTAAGGTGAAATAAGGTTGAAATTCTCAACTAAGAAATTGGAGTATTTGAAATAGCCAAGCAGCAGAAGGTTGAGCAAAATGGCAAAAGCGGTAACAAAATCTTTCGATTTTTTCTGTAAATTTTTCTCAATCGCAATACCAAAAAAATAATTGGCAGTAATTGAAATAAACAATAACAGCAAATATTGCGCCTCGCCCCAAGCATAAAAAATCAAGCTGGCGACAAGCAAAAGATAGTTTTTGTATTTTTTACCAAACAGTTTTTCTGGCGCTGCAAAATATAAAAGCAGTGTCAGTGGTAAAAATAAAAATAGAAAAATGTTGGAGCTGAAAACCATTTAATTTTTTGAAATTTTGAATTCTTTTTCCCATTTGCTAACCGCCACACATGCAGTTGCATTGCCAATCAAATTTGTAATTGCTCTAGCTTCTGACATGAAACGATCAATTCCTAAAATCAGCGCTAGACCAGCAAGAGGAATAGTATGAATAACTGAAAGAGTAGCCGCCAAAGTAACAAAACCACTTCCCGTGACACCAGCCGCACCTTTGGAAGTGAAAAGCAAAATTAAAATTACGCTTAAAATTTGTGACATCGAAAGGTCAATGTTGAAAGCCTGCGCCATAAAAATAATAGCCATGGTGAAATAAATGCAAGTGCCATCAAGATTAAATGAATAGCCTGAAGGAATTACCAAAGCGACGATTGATTTTGAGCAACCAAATTTCTCCATTTTTTTCATGACTGTTGGCAAAGCTGATTCGGAAGAGGAAGTGCCAAGAACTAAAAAAATATCGTCTTTAATATGTGCTAAAAGCTTAAAAATGCTAGATCCGCAAATTTTTAAAACTGCGCCTAAAATTACAATCACGAATAGCAAGCAAGTGGCGTAGAAAGAAATCATCAATTTTAAAAGTGGCGCTAAAGCTTCAATTCCATATTTTCCAATAGTAAAGCTCATCGCGCCAAATGCACCAAGTGGTGCTAGTTTCATGATGTAAGAAATAATCTTGAAGAGAATTTCTGAAATTTCTTCGATGCCGGCAATTACATGTTTTGAACGATTTTCTAAAGCTGAAAGCGCAAAACCAAAAAGAACTGCCACCAGTAAAATCGGCAAAATTTCGCCACTGACAAAAGCTTGAAAAACTGTAGTTGGAATTATGTGCAAAAGAAATTCTATGAAGCTGGTGTGAGGTTTTACATAAGATGCAACTGAAGCCGCGTCTATAGTTGAAACATCAATATTCATAGCACTTCCTGGCTTTAAGAAAAAAGCCACGACCAAACCAATTACCAAAGCAATCGTCGTTAAAACTTCAAAATAAATTAAAGTTTTCAAACCAACTTTACCTATTTTCTTTAAGTCAGAACCGCCAACAATTCCTAAAACTATTGTACAAAAAATAATTGGCGGAACGCACATTTTAATCAGCGCAATAAATGCATCGCCAAGTGGCTTCATGCTTTGCGCTAGATTTGAAAAAAAACAACCAAAAATAATCGCTAAAAAAACAGCGACTAAAACTTGTAAATAAAGTGAATGACGAATTTTTTGAAAGATCATTTGTGAATTATTTTGCGAGGTAAAAATGAATTCACATCATGCGTGCAGAATCAAAAATTACAAAGAAAAAGGTGTGGCCAATTTTTTGTCGAGCAAAAGTTGATTTAGGTAAATTCCACTGTCCGCAACTTCCTGAGGCGTTAAATTTTTCTTAACATCACTCAAAAAAACATCAGCAATGTAGCGACCATAAACATCAGATCCACTGGTTTTTACAATCAAAAATGGAAGGTTTTTTAAAATATTCTTCAATGATGCAGCGCTTTTTTTACCTTCCTCACTAGAAATTTCCGCAGTATTAATTCCGCGCAAACGCAAAATTTCTTCATGAAAAATTTCAAAACCCAAATCAAGAATAACATGGATGGTGTCACCATCAACCACACGCTTCAAAAAGGCTTTGTAAATATTTATTCTGCGCGCGCTAAGATCTGATTTTTTTAAAGAATAGTTTTTCTTCTTCTTCAGCGTCTCCACAATTTTCACCTGCCTTTGCAAAGCTTTCATCTGCTCTTTCTCCACTGCTTTGAAAATTTTAAAACCGCAATCGATACAAGTTTTCCCAGACTCTTCTTGCTTGATCAGGTTGTAGAAAAATAATTTCCCTCTTTGTGGAAGTAAGGTTTTTGTCGCCATTTTTTCTTTTGCTATTTCCTGCCTAATCTTGCTTTTAGCGCGGATCTTAGAAATTTTGGATGCCTTAACTTCCTTTTGTAAATCGCCACTAGTCCAATCATTTTCCAGAGCTAAATTCTGCAAACGCTTTCTTTCTTCACTTTCTTTAACGCCACTAAGAACGCGGTAATGGCTCCAATTTAACTTGTCATCATCTTTGGGAATTTTTGGATAGGATTTGTAAAAGTTGTGCATTTTGTAAAGCACGGTTTGAGAAATTCCAACATCGCTTTCAAGCTTTTCAAACAAATGATCTCCGTAACCTTTTTGCTTATTTTTTAGCAAATGTTCTTCAATTAATCTGCCAATTTGCCAAGCCATTTCTACTTTTTGTCTAGTAACAATTTGGAGAATATTTTTTTGAGTCTTGGTAATTTGCTGACGAATCTCTCTCAGAAATTGCTCGTAATTTTGTAGGATGATTTGATTTCTTGTCATGAAAATTTAGTGATTTTTTTAATTTCTGCCGCGCGGCAGGAATTCATCTTTTTTTCTTCATTCAATAAAATCAAGCCTTTGAGGGTGATGGCGTTTCAAAAACAGCAAAATCTTCCTATCTTTTTGTGAAAAAATTTTACCATCCCGTCATCTTGAATAAATCCTGTCATCTCTCACTGCGCTAGAGATGACAGGACTTGATCGAGATGAAAATTAGATTTTAAATCCAAGGACGATCATATTCTGGGGCATTTTCTGAAAGTGGTTCTGAAGGAATTTCAGCGTAAATCTCATCATTCATTTTAATCACAACTTTTCCAGTATTGGTAACAATTCCAATCACCGCAAAATCCAATCCCCATTTTTCAAAAATATTGCGGGCGAACTCTTCTTTTTCTGGTTTCAAAATCATCAACATTCTTTCTTGAGATTCTGAAAGCATAATTTCATAAGGTGTCATGCCGCTTTCTCGTTGAGGAACATTTTCTAAGTTCAACTCAATTCCTGTGCCACCTTTTCCAGACATCTCAAAAGATGAAGAAGTTAAACCAGCCGCACCCATATCTTGAATTGAAAGAATCGCGTCCGATTGCATTAATTCCATGCAAGCTTCTAGAAGAAGTTTTTCTGCAAATGGGTCGCCCACTTGCACTGTTGGGCGTTTATCTTCGTCACCTTCTTTAAATTCGTCAGATGCCATCACCGCGCCGTTAATGCCGTCGCGACCAGTTTTTGATCCAACATAAACCACAGAAGCGCCAACTTGAGAAGCCGCAGAATAGAAAATTTTATTTGAGTCGGCAACACCCACAGTCATTGCGTTTACAATAATATTTCCATTGTAACTTTTATCAAAAGTAACTTCGCCACCAACTGTTGGAACGCCGATACAATTGCCATAACCGCCAATTCCAGAAACCACACCATTCACCAAAGTTTTAGTTTTAGCATGGTTAATATCGCCAAAACGCAGTGCGTTCATGTTAGCAACAGGGCGCGCGCCCATGGTAAATACATCGCGCAAAATTCCGCCAACACCAGTTGCCGCACCTTGATAAGGCTCGATAAAAGATGGGTGATTGTGACTTTCCATTTTAAAAACCACAGCTTGGCCGTCACCAATGTCAATCACACCAGCATTTTCTCCCGGACCACAAATTACCCAAGGTGCAGTTGTGTGCATGGTTTTTAACCATTTTTTGGTAGATTTGTAAGAGCAATGCTCAGACCACATTGCCGAGAAAATTCCAAGCTCGGTAATTGTTGGCACGCGGCCTAAAATTCCTAAAACTTTTTGATATTCTTCTTCGGTTAAATTGTGATCTTTAACAAGTTGCGGAGTAATTTCGATATTTTTCATTTTTTTGATTTTTAAAATTTTTTGATTTTTAAATTATTAACGCCCACCTTTTTTGTCAGCTTCTTTCTCTTCTTCAGTCTGAACCTTCGTAACATCTTTAGTATCAGAAACAGCTGTCGCACCGTCTTTAGCTTCCGAAATTCCCTCCTTCAGTGACTTAAAAATTCCTGCAATTCCTTCGTCTTTTTCCTCTCCATTTTTACCTTCTTTTTCTTCACCAATTTTATCTTTTTTATCTTCTTCTACACCTCCTTTATTTTGGCCACCGCCAAATAATCCTTTAATCAATCCTCCCAAACCTTGACCTTGCTTCTCACGCTCCGCATTAATTTCATCCATAATACCTTGAGCTTGTTCTTGAGTCATTTCAACTTCTATCTCTTCTGATTTTGAACTACCATCTTCATATAAAGTAAGTTTTTCTGCTTTCATTTTACCCGATCCACCTTCTGCAGCAGATTTGATGTCAGAAATTTTGATGGAAATTCTCGTGTAAACAATTTTCTTACCACTTTCTTTACTTTTCTCCATCTCATCTTTCATTCCACTTATCAACTTATCTCTAAAGCTCTCTTCTTTGTCTTCTTTACCATCCTTATCATCTCCATCTTTACCTTCTCCATCTTCTTTTCCGTCACCAAGAAATGATTCTTTGCCATCTTTGCCATCTTTTACACCAAATGAAAAACTATCTTTTGGTGCATCTGGAATGTTTTGCCCCAAACCTTTTTCACTATTTTGTCCGCTACTACCTTCTTTAATATCCAAACCATCAACATCTTTCATAAAAGCCCTTCATTAAATTGAACAAAGTTAATTAAATTTTATCACAAATCTCTTCAGCAAAAACATAATTTCCAGTAACCATTTGCACATCATCACAATCTTCCAAAGCATCAATCATTTTAATTAATTTTTGCGCTTGCTCTAAATCTGCCACTTCTACCGTATTTTTAGCTTTCCAGTCAAATTTCGCAGAAAGCGGATCTTTAAATTTTTCAATTAAAGCATCACGAACTTCACTAAAGCTAGATACTTCAGTAATCACCACATGTAAATCTGGTGAAGATTGAACTTCCAAAGCACCAGCTTCTAAAGCGGCTTCAAACATTTCTTCTTCCGAGGCAACTTTGCCATCAAATTGAATTAGGCCAACATGATCAAACATAAAACCCACAGAACCAGTTTCACCTAAAGCGCCACCAGCTTTGGTAAAAGTGCTGCGAACCTCTGAAGCTGTGCGGTTGCGATTGTCGGTTAAGGCTTCGACAATAATTGCAATTCCACCTGGTGCATAACCTTCGTAACGAATTTCTTCGAAATTGTCCCCTTCATTTCCTGCAAGAACTTTTTTAATTGCCGCATCAATTCGATCTTTCGGCATGTTATTGGTGCGCGCTTCAATCATGGCGTTGCGTAAACGCGGATTAAATTCAGGATCAACCTGCCCGCTTTTTGCCGCCACAGTAATTTCGCGAAGAATTTTAGTAAAAAGTTTCGCTTTTTTAGCGTCTTGCGCACCTTTGCGATGCTTGATATTAGCAAATTGGGAATGGCCTGCCATATTTTTATCAGGAATTATTTTGTTGGAATTTTTGGAAATTATTTTTTGCAGACTAATTGTAGAAATTTTTTCCGCAAGCTTGTGAAAAAATATCGTAACTGGTGCACCAGCGCAGAGTGGAAACCAACGGTTTTATTTTTTAATCAACTAAATATTAGACACTGTTAGCTAATTATTTTATTCCAGATTTTGGCATATTTTGAGCGCTTTTTTGGTAAAATTTCGAAAAATATCTGGATATATTTTGAGAAATTTTACCAAAAAATAAGCCGAAATAGGACGAAATATGGAATAAAAATAATTAGCTAACAGTGTCTAGTACAGATTATTTCCGCCCAATCACCTCATAACCCAAATCACAATCAGCCACCTGCGGTTCGCAAATAACCCAAGATTTCATTTTAATTCGATCATGAAATTTCTTCACATCCGCCAAATTTCCCGAATCATCAAAAGTCAAAATCACCTCATAATTATCAAATTTCGAATAAAAAAGTGGAATTGGTAGAAATGAAAAAATGCCATATTTCGGTTTAGAATATGTGTAGCTGAAAATATTGTTTCCCGATTCGTCCCGCCATCTTTCTTGCGCCAGACCATATTTTTTTATAATTTCTAAAGAAGAAGTTTGCAGTTCAATATTATTTTTATACATAATCAGTGCTTTTTTGCTGCCGCGTGGGCTGCAAGAAGCAGAAAATATTAGTAAAAATATCAAAATTATTCCCGTATGTCCCATTGACATACGGGACGGGGATCCCCGCAAAGCGGGGCGCAACTCGTGTCGCGTTTCCGTATCCCGAAGGGATAAAGGACAAATTATTTTTGAAAAATTTGGCATATTTTTATGGTGAATTTTAATGTTTATTTTTTTTCGGCTTCAATTTTCTAGCCTGTTTTTTAACTTCTTCTTTCAGCTGATTTTTTGTTAAATTTTCCTGTCTAACTTTTTCCAGCAGCATCTCATAAAAGCCATCAGGCAAAGACTCTAAAATCTTTTTATTTTTGGCATCCTCTTTTTCTTTTTCTGAAATTCCATTATTTGCCAATCTTTTTACTAAAGCTTGCGGCCTTGCGCGATATTGGTCGATCAACCATTCCGAGTCTTGCAAATGACCTTCAAATAAAATTCCCAGATTCTTAGAATTTGCTGTTTCTAAAGATTTTTTAAACAACTCAAACTCATCCACCACTTGATGGCGTGAACCTTTTTTATCAATGGCTCCAACATAAACAATTTCACCTTGTTTAGCTTCAAAATTTACTAAGAATTTTTTGATTAAAACTTCTTTAATATTTTTGGCAAAAACAAATTGATCATCTGAATAAGAGAAAGTTACCAACTTATAAATTCCCGGCTCCAGCATTAAAGAAGCATTGTAATTCAAGGCTTTCAGCTTGTGACAACTATTAGTATTTTGCAGCTTCTCTTTTTCGTTCGAAACTTTGCACCATAACAAAGATTCATAAAGATCGTCAGTCTTATATTTCATCACGATGAGAGATTTTTTATTTTCAGGAAAGCGTTGGTAAAATTTATTTGGAGTTGGCAAATCTTCGAAAAAATTACTGGTAAATGCCGAACAAGATGAAATGAAAAAGAGGAATAGAATGTAGTAAGTTCTAAACATAGATAGATTTTGGTGGTTATTTTTGGTGCTTACCTGCAAGTGTCATTTCGAGCGAAGCGAGAAATCTCATGATTCTTAAACTCCGAGTCAAACCATATTAGATTTCTCGCTTCTCTCGAAATGACAGTATTTATTTACAGAATTATTTTTTAGGTTTTTTATGCAAGAAAATTTTGACGATCTTTGGCTATTACAATAAAACAAAATCTCAGCATAAAAAATCAACTTGTCTTTTTAGAAGATTGTTGCTTTATTTCTCGCTCATTGCCTTGAAGCTTAACTCGATATAAAAAATCAGAAAAAATGGAAAAATTTAGCACTGTAACCTCAATCGCTGCGCCTATGCCATTGATCAATATCGACACTGATATGATCATTCCAAAACAATTCTTAAAAACTATTAAAAGAACTGGTTTAGGCAAAAATCTTTTTCATGAAATGCGCTTTGATTTACAAGAAAAAGAAATCCCAGACTTCATATTAAATAAAGCTGCTTACAGAAATTCTCAAATCATAGTTGCTAAAGATAATTTTGGCTGTGGATCTAGCAGAGAACACGCTCCTTGGGCCTTAAATGACTTTGGAATTAAATGTGTAATCGCACCATCTTTCGCCGATATTTTCTTCAATAACTGTTTTAAAAATGGCATCTTGCCAGTCATTTTGCCAAGTAATCAAGTTCAAGAATTACTAGATTTTGCAAATGACGAAAATAACAGCATCACAATCGACTTGCCTAAACAAGAAGTTCGCGCTGCAAATAAGATTTACAAATTTGAAGTTGATAATTTTAGAAAATATTGCTTGCTTGAAGGGCTTGATGATATTGGATTAACTTTGAAGAAAGATCAGAAAATTATCGATTTTGAAACTCGTAATAAACAACAAGTTTCTTGGCTTTACTAATAAAAATTGGTCTTAAACCAATTTTCATTTTATCAATAAATTAACTCGACAAAACATGACAATTCTACAAGGTAAAAAAGGTCTAATCATGGGCGTTGCTAATAACCGCTCAATTGCTTGGGGCATTGCCGAAGAAGCAAAAAAATATGGAGCTGAATTAGCTTTCACTTATCAAGGCGAAGCTCTACAAAAAAGAGTAGAACCTTTAGCCGCTTCAGTTGGATCTGATATCGTTCTTCCTTGTGATGTAAATGATCCAGAATCTGTTACTAAAGTTTTTGAAGAGCTTGAAAAAAAATGGGGCAAGCTTGATTTCTTGGTTCACGCTATTGCTTATTCTGACAAAGACGAACTTCGCGGCAGATATGTAGATACTAGCCCTTCTAACTTCGCTAATACTTTAAACATCTCAGCTTATTCATTAGCTGTTGTTACTAAAGCTGCTGAGCAATTAATGAAAAATGCTGGCGGCGGAAGTGTAATCACTCTTAGCTATTATGGCGCTGAAAAAGTTGTTCCTCATTACAATGTGATGGGTGTTGCTAAAGCTGCTCTTGAAGCATCAGTTCGTTACTTAGCAATGGATATGGGTAAAGACAATATTCGTGTAAACGCTATTTCTGCTGGTCCAGTTAAAACTTTAGCTGCAAGTGGAATTGGTGATTTCAGATTGATCTTCAAATGGAACGAATACAACTCTCCACTTAAACGCAATATCGATTTGAAAGATGTTGGCGGCGCTGGTGTATTCTTACTTAGCGAACTTGGTTCTGGTGTTACTGGTGAAGTTTTGCATGTTGACGCTGGTTACCATGTTGTTGGTATGAAACATCCTGACGCTCCAGATATCAGCATCGTTAGAGATTCTGAATAATTTTTTAAAAAGGCGAGTCTTACGGCTCGCCTTTTTTTATGTAAAAAGCCCTCCTTGCAATTTCTCATGTTCATCAATTTCCAGCCATTTTTAATTATCATCTCATCTCCATCAGGCGCTGGTAAATCGACACTGTGTCGCATGACAATTCAAAATGATCCTCTTATCAAACTTTCAGTTTCGGTAACAACTAGACCACAAAGACAGCAAGAAATTCATGGTCAACATTACTATTTTGTTGACCAAAATGAGTTTAACGAAATGTTAAAAAAAGATGAGTTCTTAGAACATGCTAAAGTTTTCGAACATCATTATGGCACGCCAAAAAGACTTATTGATGATGAATTAAAAAACGGCAGCTGTGCTTTATTTGATATTGATTGGCAAGGAGCTCGCCAAATTAAAGAAAAATTTCCGCCAGAATCTGTGGTTTCAATTTTCATTCTACCGCCATCTATTCAAGAACTTGAAAGAAGATTACGGGGTCGAGCTCAAGATTCGGAAGAAGTTGTACAAAAACGCATGCAAAAAGCTAAAGATGAAATTAGCCATTTTGATGAATATGATTTTGTTTTGGTGAATGATGATTTAAACAACACTTACCAAAAAATCCGTTCAATCATTGAAGCCAAACGCAGCAGCAGAATTTCAAAATCTGATTTACAAAAATTTGTTACTCAAAATTTATCTTAAAAAATCACTATGAATTTAGCTCAACTTTTTGACTCAACAATTCACTTTCTCGTTCATTTCATTGGCCAAATTGGCTATTTAGGAATTTTGCTTGGCATGTTTTTGGAAAGCACAATGTTTCCATTGCCTAGTGAATTGATAATGATTCCAGCAGGAATTGCGGTGTCTTATGACAAGATGGATATTTATTTGGTAATTTTTTTCGGGGTTTTGGGAAATACTCTTGGAGCAATTTTCAGCTATTATTTAGCCTCTTCAGTTGGCCGCACTGTGCTATTTAAAATTGGAAAATATTTTCTGATCAAACCAGCCACAATTATAAAAATTGAGAAATATTTTAAAGAACATGGCCCAATGTCAATTTTCATTGGCCGATTCATTCCTGGTTTACGCCATTTCATTTCTCTTCCAGCTGGAATTGCCAAAATGGATATCAGAACATTCACTCTTTACACAGCTTGTGGTTCTGGGGTTTGGACAACAACTTTAACTCTTCTAGGATTTGCGATTGGATCTAATAAAGGATTAATAAAAGAATATTTGGACATCATCATCTTATCTTGCGTGCTATTTTGCGGCATTTTGATCGCGGGATACATGTATTTTCATAAGAGAAAAAAAGAGAGGTTTACTTTTTAAGTAAAAGCAAAATTAGTCATTTTCAAATTTGTTATTTCGAGCGCAGCGAGAAATCTCATAAGTTTACACTCAGAGTTTTAGCCTCATCAGATTTCTCGCTGCGCTCGAAATGACAAATCTGTTTTAAAATGATAACTGTTAAACTACATATTCTTCAAACCAACTCTGAAGTAAGCATAACCTGTAATCACGGTTAAAAAAGCAGCGAAGCAAAATAGCATTTTTGCTAGATAAACCATCAAGAAAACTAGAGAAAATTTAATCCCCATTTCTATCCAATTTCCGAATAAATAATAGATTGTATAATCAGAACCTTTTTCGCCTAAAAGAAGGCCGGTAATTGAAACCATTTGCACAGCTGTTTTATATTTTGCCAATTTGCTAACAGGAACACTAAAACGCAGTTCAGCCAAGAATTCTCTAAGACCAGAAACCAAAACTTCACGACAAATAATTATTAAACCCGGAATCAAGATCCATAAATTATTACTATTAGAATTGATCAACATAACGATGGTGACAATCACTAAAAGTTTATCGGCAATTGGATCTAAACATTTTCCAAAATTTGATTGAACTTTTAAAGCTCTAGCAAAATATCCATCGAAATAATCTGTGATTGCTGCAGTGGCAAAAAGCACTGCCGCCACAACATGGGCAACCATTCCTGGGATGTAAAAAGACATCACCAAAACTGGAATAATTACGATACGAAAAGTGGTAAGGAAGTTTGGAATATTTTTTGTGTTCATGCGAAAAAAAAGTAAATAAATTATTTTCATCGAAGTTCCAAGAATCAACAATATCGCCTTTTAAAAGTAAAGTGGTCAAAGCAAGTTGTGTGAAAGGTTTTGCAAGATGAGTCATAACGCCCTTTTACATCTCTAGAAAAATCGCAGTGAATTCCCGCCTGCGGGGTAATAACAGATTTATTTAATGCAGATCTTGATGACGAAGCTAATGCGATCAATAGATTTTTACTTTGGTATATACCAAATAAACTATTTATAGTCCGAACTAACAAAATATTTTTGAGATAAAAATTGTAAAAAATGAAAGTTGTATACTCATACAACTTGAGGCTTTTTGCAATTTTTAGCCAAAAAGATGA
>Ga0114975_10000449_pt1 | contig 31085 bp, 27 predicted proteins | sample S_130626_EF_Meta_FD_87031 | JGI IMG/M metagenome (GOLD analysis project Ga0114975, IMG submission 87031) | Freshwater microbial communities from Lake Simoncouche, Canada to study carbon cycling - S_130626_EF_MetaG | ecosystem: Environmental > Aquatic > Freshwater > Lake | place: Lake...
CAGTGAGTGCATCACCAAGTGTTACATCTAGCGGACCAGTACCTGTGCGAACAAGTGCTGTGTTAGCTGGGATGTAAGTCTTTGCAGGGAATGTGTCGCGGATACCGCCACCATTTGAAATTGCAAAGTCTGTCTTGTACTTAGCGCGTAGCAAGTCTGCAATGTAAATACCCATTGGGTTTTCACCTGAACGCTCAACAGCTGGTGATCCTCCACGTGGGAATACGCCAGATACTTGACCGATCTTTATATCAAGCTTGCCTGTTAGTTGATCCTTGTACTTCTTAACGAGTGCAGCACCTGCTGCATCTTGTGTCGTTACAGTGCTAACAACACCAGTGTTAATTGTTGGTGCTGCGGCCTTTAGTACGTGCTGTAATGAAGAACCAACAACTTTTCCACTACGCAAGCAAATTTGTGAACGTGTGTACTCAACACCTGCGTTACGAACTTCACCTAGAAGTACTGGCGCAGATGTGCGAGTTGATCCCTTGATTAGTGTCGAGAATGTCTGGTGGCTGTGGCCGCCGTAAACAACATCTGCACCCTTGATGTTTGCTGCAAGGGTGTTGTAAAGGCCCTTTGCAACGCCATCTGAGTTCTCGGTCCAGCCTTGGTGGATCAGAACAACAACAACTTCGGCACCCGCTTCGCGAGCATCTGCTACTGCTTTGTTGATTCCAACTACACCTGGCTGAATTTCGATGGTCTTTTTTGCGCCAGCGGCATCCTTGTAATCAAGGTTTCCTGGGAAAACCTGCTCGATTGTCTCTGGTGTATTTGCACCAACAACAGCGACCTTTACGCCTCCACGATCAATGATTGTGTATGCCTTTGCTGCCTTTGTGCCTGACTTCAGAACAGCCAATGACTCGTCACCATAGTTAGCAGTGACCCACTGGAAATCTGATGCGCCGATAACTTTTTGTACGTGAGTCAAATTGCGATCATGTTCGTGATTACCAAAAGCTGAAGCATCAAGCTTAATCAAGTTAAGTGATTCAATTGTTGGCATCTCTTCAAACTCTGTCGAAATTGGTGGAGCAGCGCCAATGTTGTCACCTGATGAAAGCGAGATCGTTGCAGTTGAAGCAGTGCGATCTGCTGCCCAGTTGCTTGCCAATAGCGCTGTACCAAATGAGTTTCCAGTTTCGATTGCACCGTGCAAGTCGCTCAGTTGCAATAACTGCACATTCTTGTTTGCATATGATGCAACAGTTGCAAGCTGTGCTGCTGTAAAGCTTTTGCTAGATACAGCAGGCTTTGAAAAACCGTAAGCATTAACAGCTTGTACAACAGGTGTTCCTGCTGGCTGGCCAACAACAACTGGCATAGTTACAACAGAGTGGCTTGATGCAGGAACAAAGATTGGGCATGAACCCGCGCCAGCTGAAACAACATAACCAGTAACGTTTGGTTCAACGTTGTCGCCAGGTGTCCAGCGAACTACAACGCCTTTAGCGCCAAGATAAGAGGTCACATTTGTCGGTGCGTTCGGAAGCGAATATGTCGCTGCCTGCGCGGTAGGTACTAGTAATGAAACTAGTAGCGATGTAGCCAGGGCTATTGTGCCCAAGCTAAAGATTTTGCGTGATGAGAGGGTTTTGTTCATAGGCATATCTAAGCAGGAGGTTTTTTCAATCGCACTCTTAGTTGGTTACGACATGGTTTCGAGAAGGTAAAGAGTTACAGACCTGCGTGCTTCAGCAACTCTGTGCGCTTCACACTCTTAACCCGAGGTTTACCCTTTGCCTCACCTGCTGTGACTTCGGCTTCGTTGATCTTTTGCCAATTTTCTTGGGTTACAACAACTTGATGGGTTAATAACTCTGTAATATCTCCAGCGCTCTTGGGGTTCTTCAGATCAGAAACTAATAGTTCTATAACCGCTGCCGCATCTGACTTATTTGTGCCAATCACACCTGATGGACCACGTTTTGCCCATCCAACGACATACAAATTCTCCTGTACCCGGCCATCGTTGTTTACAACCTTACCGTTTTCATAGGGGATGCCATCTATTCCATGGGCTTGATACCCGATAGCTGTAATAACAAGGCCGCACTTGATAGTTACATCTCCGTTGGGGGTTGAATACACAACTCCTTCAACGCGATCGGTGCCAAGAATCTCTTTTGGAGTGTGTTGGAATAAGAACTCCATAGTTCGATCGTTTTCTGTCCTTGGATTTTCAGCAATTAACAACATTGCATCCAGATTGCTCTTCACATCTTTTTCTGGTTCATCGCCTGCGCGAATAATTGCGGCCTCAATATCGCCCCTGTTCATAATTACATTTGTGTGTTCTAACTTTGGTAGTTCACGCAATTCAGGCGATGTAAAGGCTGCGTGCTCTGGTCCACGGCGAGCGCAGATAAACACCTTGCGAATATTGCTCTTTTTGAATGCATCAATTGCATGGTCTGCCGTGTCAGTTGGATCTAATTCACTAGGTTCTAGTGCCAACATGCGCGCAACATCCATTGCGACATTTCCCGCACCGACAACAACTGCGGTATCGGTATTTAATGGCGTATCTACTCCGACAAAATCAGGGTGTGCGTTGTACCAAGGGACAAAGGTTGCTGCGGACAGTGATCCACGCAGGTGTTCACCAGGAATCCCTAAGGATTTTCCATGTGATGACCCTGTAGCAATAATCACTGCGTCGTACTTTTCTTGAAGCTGGGCAACAGATATATCACTTCCGATTTCTACATTTGCGAACAATCTAAAGGTTTCATGAGCAGCAATTTTTTCAAATACCTTTGACACTGTTTTTATCTTTGGGTGATCTGGTGCGACTCCACTACGAACTAATCCCCATGGAGTTGGTAGCCGTTCAATCATGTCGATTTCAAATGCGCGATTGTCATCAGCTAGGTTTTGAAGTGCTTGCGCAGCAAAATATCCGGCTGGACCTGCTCCAACTATCGCTATTTTGTAGGCTGTCATGTCGTCATTCTAATCTGCTCCGCGATTGTCCGATGCTAAAATAGGTTTGTTCGCCTTGAATTACAACTCTAATGAGTAAGACTGCTTGATTCCATGGCTAGATTATGAGAAGGGCGAGGAAGAGATTGATAGAAAGTATCAAAGGTCTTGAAGTCGCTGCAAAAATACAAGCCATCGTAGGTGAAGGTCCTGCCTGGAATGAAAAACTTGGTCTACTGCATAGCGTAGATATCCGTGGTAACAAGGTTTATACCTACAACCCCGCGCTCGGCACACTCGAATCCTTTGCAACAAAAAGCGCACCTGGTGCTGTATTGCCAACTACCACCAATGAATTAGCGATTGCCTTAGTTGATGGCATCTACCGCGTGGATCTAGAGGGAAACAATCTAGAGAATTTGTTTATGATTGAAGCAGATATTCTTGGAAATCGAATGAACGATGCAAAATGTGATCCAAATGGAGTGCTTTTTGCCGGCACTATGGGTGATAAGAAATCTCCAACTGGTTCGTTGTACCGAATTAACTCCAAAGGGTTTGAGCAAGTTTGCCACGATATTACAGTCTCAAATGGACTTGCTTGGAATCCTGATGGATCCACAATGTATTACATCGATTCTGGTAAAAGATCTGTGCAAGTATCAGATTTTGATGTAACTAATTCTGTAATTGTTGGGTTTAAAAACTTTATCGAATTTCCAGAGTCATACGGGACTCCAGATGGAATGTGCGCCGATAAAGAAGGCGGAATTTGGGTTGCGTTTTTTGGGGGCCAAAAGGTTAGAAGATTTTCTGCAGAAGGCATCCAGACTCATGAAATTAATCTGCCGGTTCCGCTCATTACTAGCTGCTGTTTTGCTGGTGAGGATTCCACGACTCTGTACATCACCACAGCGTCAATTGATCTTGGGGATGGACGAAAAATAGGAATCGATGAAGGAAATATTTTTTGTGTTGACGTCGGTATCCCAGGATCGGGAACAGTTCCTTTTGCTCTCTAGTAATTAATCTGCGGAGACGAGGAGATTTGAACTCCTGAAGGCTTTAACACCTTACCTCGTTAGCAGTGAGGCGCACTCGACCGGGCTATGCGACGTCTCCTTGTACAGGGAAAGAATACAACCTCTGGTGGACTGTGCCTTACTTGCCTCGTCGAGGCCTAAAAAGTAAGCCGCTCACAACGATAATCACCAGAATGATCAGGCCAACCAGAACTGCGTTGTTATCTCTTGAAGTGGGTTGAATTTCATCGCTTGGAACATCAACAATCTGTTCAACGCCTACCGGTAGTCCCTGAATTGTGTAAGGGGAGTGATCATTACCAACAAATTCAATACTTAGTAGTTGCTCGCCCGGTTTTGTTGAAAATTGATAGGTATTTAAGTGAAACCAATCATTGTAGATGCGCATTATTTTACGACCATCTAAATAGACATGGGCATGACCTTCTCCGGGCACATGTTGCATTGAGGCCATTTCTGGCCGCCACACAAAATTTGTTGTTACAACGTGAACATTGAAACCACCGGTTGGGTCTTTTTGAATCTTAAGAACAGAGATTGGAGCAACCTCCGGTGAAATTTCGTGAACTGTCACCGCCCCGTTGGTGTGAGCATACAAAGGAAGAATACTTGAGAATGCCAAACTCCACGCGGTTACAAAAATGACAATTAACTTCATTTAGTAAATGTATTACATTTACTAAAAATAGAATACTTAATGTGTTCACCTTCTGTTCACTTTAAACTTGTTTAACTTTTGACAGGTCCTTCGATGAATTTTATGATTTTGCTATGAAAACACGCATCTTCTTTCTTGCACTTATTCTTATTGGTTGTAGTTTCTCACCCATCCAAGCTGCAACGGTGAAAGGAAAAATTCTCTATAACAAGAAAACAGTCCTTACATACACTGTTGTTGATTCACTCACTCTAGATCCAAATGGGTGTAAGGAGGTTTATATCAAATACACAATTGATAAGTCTTATTTCTTCCCTAACGCATATGTGATGTTTGGTTTGTATTCGAAGGAAAACAATGAGGCACAATCGCTCTATGTGCAACCAGGCAATGGCAAAGGCGATCAGGGTAAAGATGCTTGGGTAGGAGAAAAAGAAATGGTTTTTTGTGGCAAGGCCAAGAGTTTTGTCAATGAATATGGCGACAAGGTAGTTGCACCCGCTTTTTCAAAAGGAAAGTACACCTTTGTAGCTCGATTTACTGTTCTCAAACCTAAGTTGGTTACAACACCTTCCAAGGAACTTGTATTTACAGTTAAGTAGCCTAATTATCTTGATTATTGTTTCAACCAAAAAGAAATACCCTGCCCTATACAGGGCAGGGTATTTCTTTTTAAATGACTAGATTACGAACCGAATACAGTCTTCCAGTCGGAGATTGTGAGTTTGTAGAACGCACCACCTTCGAGTGTCTTTTGGTTGAACTTAAGGATTCCAGTCTTGCTCTTTGTACTGAGATCTGGACGCGCTGTATATGCACCAGTGGTATGCACCTGAGCGTTGAAGTAGAAGTATTTGTTCGTATCCCCTGCCTTGGCATGCATTGAGGTAACGTCGATGATTCCTGATGATTCTTCATCAATTGTCATGAAGTTTGATGCACCTGTTGCAAAGTAGTCTGGGTTGAACTGCGCAACAACTGCCAGCTTTCCATCCTTAGGACGAAAAGCAATGATACGCGCAACGTGTGCATTATTACCTGGATCTTCTTGTAACAAGACGATGCCATCGGAAGTAATTGTCATGTTGTCAGGCTTGCTCAGGTAAGGCTCTTCTGTACCATCAAGAAGTAGTTCGAGCTTTGCACCAAGTTCAGGCTTTTGACCATCAACAAATGTAAGTCTCCAGAACCCGCCACCATCACGTGAAACGGTTGGTGTTGCTGGGTTTGGCTTTGTTGCACCTGGATCTTTGTTTGATTCAGTTGTAACAAAGTAGAAGACGTTTGGATTGCTTGGATCCCATTGACCATCTTCAACTCGTGACATTTCTGTTCCTTTTGCGGCATGATCAACCTGCTGGGTTTTCATGTCAGCATCCCAAATCGTCTTTGTGAAAGTCACATCAACAGCCTTGTTCTTTCCATATTTTGCACGGAAAGCGTTGTCATTTGCGATATCAGCAATAGTCATAACATGAACATCACCGTTTGTAAGACCAGCCTTGTCAGCAAAAGTTCCTTCAGTTTTCTTTGTTCCAACATACATAAAGAGTTGAGAATCTGTTGCTGAGCCATCTTCATTACCCATCACAACAGTGTTCTTTCCCGGCTTCAGGTTTGGCATCAAGTTTTCCCATGATGCTAATCCCATTCTTGGAAGATTGATTCCGTTTCCATCCATATCAAATGCGAAAGCTCTTCCGTATCCGCTGTCACCATCTTCTTCACCAGATAGGAATACAGGTCCGTCATATCCGTAAGTGGTGGACCCATCCTTGAATGAAAGTGCGCCAGCTTGCACGAGAGTTGCTGAACAGAATCGGCTGATGAAATTATCCATACCTAGAGTTTGAGTTGTTGGTGCTGCACCAGTAGGGCTCGCTTGGTATGACTTTGTATTGTAGTTGTAGAAACTCCATGACTTAATAAAGTCTGAGGCGCGATTAACGCGACTACCATCTTTGTTCAATGTTAACTTTGTAATTGATACGCCTTGAACTGGCTTGCCTGCATCTGCAGCTTTTGCAAGTGTTCCGATTGCGCCGTATGAAGGAACTTCGTGCACTGAAAGCAGTGTGATTGATCCATCTTCGTTGCGATAGGCGCCCATTCCATCTGGGATACCTTCTATTGTAAGTCCTGTAATTAGATCGCCTGCATATGCAAGAGGTTTAATGCTCGCTGCACTAGTCATGGCTTTTATGTATTCCGGTTTTGTTAATACTGAGTTTGCTACTGCTGATCCAGCAACAGTTGCGAGAATTGCAACTCCAGCCACGACCTTGTAACGAGTTTTCATTTATTTTCCCTGTCTCATGAGTTTTGGACGCAGCTCTCTTTGGATGCTACTTAGTGGGAAATGATGTCTTTTAAAGGTGGAGTAATAGTGTTCTGTGGGCAAAGATAAAGATAATCAACGGTGAATAACTTGCCTTCTTTACTCCATTTAATTTAGATTAAGTTCATTCTGCGTTTACTTTACTGATTTAGGGTTTATCAATGAGTGTCATATCTAGGCGAATCCTTGGTTTTGGATTAATTTCAGCTCTCGTTTCAATAGTATTTCCTTCTTTTGCCGCTCCAACTCCCACAGTCAAGTGTCGTTTTCTTGGCCAGACAACTATTTTCAACGGAAAGCGATACACCTGCATTAAAGGAAAAAGTAAGGGCAAGACAATTCTGATGTGGGATTCAGGAAAACCTATCCCTACGGCTTCCCCTACTTCATCGCAGACTCCGAAACCTTCACCATCTAGTTCACCAACCGTCTCACGTGAACCAGTCGCAAAAAATAAAATTGAAATTCCTGTTGCTAAATCATCAGAAGTTCCCACTAACTCGACGAAATCTTTTTTAGCAAGAAATAGCAATGGGGGCGAGTCCACATACATCCTCGTCCGAAATTCAGAAGAGTTAATCGCAATGGGCGCGACATGTCCTCATCAAGGTTGCACAGTTGCTATTTCTGCAGAAGGTTTGCTCTGCCCTTGCCATAACGCTCTCTTCGATCCGAAGAATGGAGCAGTTCTACGGGGTCCCGCCTCTTATGCACTTGATCGTATCGTTGTGCGTGAAGAGAATGGCATCATCTACATTACAGATTAGTTCGGCCTGAGCGTATTTAGGGGTAAAACTATGGAATACAAGCAGGAACTCTTCATTTCGCGTAATCGAGCCAATCACTCTTGGCACGCTATAGGGTTCGTCCAAGTACATTTCGTGAGTACGGAGTAGAAAGTTTTTGCACCTAATGGGGAGACGATTAACTGCAGGGATTATCTGTGCTGTTTTGCTTGCATTTTTACCGATAATTACAAGTTCAGCTAATGCAGCAAACGTGGATTCAGTCTGGCAGATAAACAGTAAAAACTTTTCTAGTCAGACCGCTGGCTTTGCAACTCCATTTTCAGCACTACCAGGAACAAAAATTTTACTATCGATCACTTGTGTTGCTCCGAATTTCTTTTTAACCGTTTATCGAATGGGTTACTATGAAAATTCCGGAGCAAGTCTTGAAATGCAAACTATCCCTGAGCCATGCACTCAACAAAACGCTACAGTGAAAGATCCTACGACAGGCTTAGTTGTGCAGGACTGGAAAGTTAAACGAAATCTCGACACCACAAAACTAAAACCGGGTATGTATTTGGTGCGGGTTAATTCATCCGACGGCTATAAAGCATTTATTCCATTTGTTATAAGAGACCTAACAACTAAGGGCCGAGTTGTTGTCACTGTTCCTTTCCAGACAAGCCTTGCCTACAATAAGTACGCAGGAGCAAGCTCGTATAAAGGTGACGGAGACTATGAAAAAAGAGCTCGCGTTCTTTCTTTTGCAAATCCATTTATGCAAGGCTTTGGCAGTGGAATTTATCTCCGTTACGTTCAGCCATTAGTAAAAGTAATAGATCAACTAAAACTTAATCCCTCATTTGTTGCTGATACTGATATCGCGCTTGATCCAACAATTCTTACCGGTGCTAAGGCTTTAGTTGCTGCGGGTCATGATGAATATTGGACCTTGGAAGAACGCAATTCTGTAATTAAAGAACGTGCGGCAGGAATGAATCTTTTGTTTTTTGGCGCAAACAATGGCTATTGGAGAACAAGGCTCACGACCTCACCTGACTTAGGTGATTTGCGAATGGATATTTACAAATCTGCCGAAGAAGATCCAAATAAAACTGCCCCTACTGTCAAGTTTAGAGATCAAGGAATATCAGAATCTGAGCTTACATATCAGTTTTACAACTGCTTCCAAGTCCAAGGTGAGTTTACGGTTTCCAATCCAAATGCATTTATATTTGATGGGACGGGTGCTAAAAAAGGCTCCGTATATAAAGGGTTGATTGGTCCAGAAGTTGATCATGCGTTGGGCACTGACGCGTTTGACGGAAGCCGATCAATTCTTAATCGCACCAATATTAAATGCGGGCAGCGGATCTGGAGCCAAAAATCTTCATCAACTATCGTGATGGGGCTTATCCCAGGTGCTGGTGGAACTATTTCAATCGGAACAATGAACTGGGTGACTAAGGGGCTTACTACAACCGTTCCTGAATCAACTTTCAAATTTACCAAGACTGTAACTTCAAATATTTTACTTGCTGCGAGCCGGGGTCCACTTGGTAAACAGAAATTAAAAACAGGGTAGTTGCCAGTTCTGCATTGAGCCGTTGTGCTAAGCACATTCTAGCGAACTTGAGTCGATTCTCGAATAACAAGTTCAGGAGATAGCATCCTTTGAATATGAACATGGTTCCCTGTTCGGGAAATTTCTTCATAAAGAAGTCTCATCGCTAGGCGACCTAGTTCATCCAATGGTTGACGAAGTGTTGTAAGTGGTATTGACGCTTCGGACGCAGCTTGAATATCGTCAAAACCCATGACCGCGATCGCACTGGGGACATCAATTTTTGCTCTCTGCAGGCTTTGTAGCAAGCCCATTGCAACTAAGTCGTTTGCGCAGAATATGGCTCTTGGGAGATCTTTCTTAGATCTTTTCGCGATTGCATTACCGGCTATAACTCCTTCTGCAAAGGACCAATTCCCGATCTTTATGAGTTCGAAAGTAACTTCACTATCAGCACCTTTAAAGGCCTCCTGAAAGCCGGCAATACGTTGCTTCATTTTTTCCGACTTAGCAGGGTTACTTACAAGGGCAATCTTCTTAAAACCTAAATCTTTAAAGTGCTCACCTGCGATGCGTCCGCCTTCAAAGTCATCTGATGTCACGCTGCACCCTGTGAATTTTGCAGGTACTCGATCGACTAAAACTACTGGGAAATCGCGGTCTAATAATTTTTGAAAATTCTGCTCCGCATTAGTTACGGGTGCAAGAATAATTCCTTGGACTCGATGCTGAATTAGGAGTTCAATATTCTGAGCTTCTCTTTCAACATCTTCATCGCTATGGCACATAACTAGCCCAGCGTTAATTGCCCGTGTTTCGGACTCAGCGCTGATGGAAATTGAAGTGAAAAATGGATTTCTCATATCAGCCAAAATTAAGCCGACGTTTATCGCACGCCCTTTTCTGTACTTGCGCGCTTTTAGGGTTGGCTCAAATTTTAAAAGCCTCATAGCTAACAAAACTCTTTTTCGTAAATCTTCATTTACATACGCTGGTCTGTTCAAAACATTACTGACCGTTCCAACTGAAGTTTCAGCCAATAGTGCAACGTCTCTTAGGGTTGCGCGTTTCTTGCTATCCACTATCGTTCCCCAACTCTCGTACCCAGCATTCCATCTAAGAAAAAGCCGATGCCAACCATTATGGTGATTTTACTAAAGTTGACATCGGCTTTTCTCACTACTTATCTATCTTAGACGGAGTCACTTGGATTGTGCAGCGTCATCCATCCCAGATAGTAGGTCAGCGATAGATCCCGTGCCACCAAGCATCGCTTGGATTCCGTTGTACTGTGCTGGCTGGATCTTGGCATTTGGCCACATCTGATCCATAAATGGGTAGGTCTTACCAGCTTTTATGAGCTTATTCATAAACTCCAAAGATGGGTCAACTTTGAAGATTGAGTTTGGCATTGCAGGGAATCCGCCTGAGTCTTTGGCAAACTGCGCTGCCACCTTTTCTGTAGCCATGAAATTAATGAATTTTGTGGCCGCAGCTAGGTTTTTAGTCTTTGCATTAATACCGTATCCGCCACCTACTGCAGCTGGCATCCAGGTTTCAGAAGGATTGTCAGTTGCTGGTAGTGCGAACATTCCAAAAGTGGTTCCGGCTGCTGCTGTTCCTGCAATTGCTGGGAACAGAGGCGTTACTTGAACTACTGCGAGTGCTTCACCTTTAGCAACCATGGCGTCGGCTACATCAAGACTTGTTCCGAGCGGATCAGCTTGGAAGCAGCCGTGTTTCGACATTTCTTGATACTTAGCAAAGGATGATTTCCACCCTGGTGAACCAGCGAATGATGCCTGACCCTTACCTAATTTGGTATCAAAAGTTGGATCTACGCGGAAGACCAACGATGGTACGAGTGCGTAGTTGATTAACTGCGTGACCCACAAAGTTTGTCCCGCGAGTGCAAATCCGACTCGTCCTGAAGCTTTAGCTGCATCACAGAATGCCAAAACTCCAGTCCAGGTTGTTGGAAGAACTGCTTTTGCGGCAGTTACAGCATTCTTATTATAAATCACACCGATACCTGCAATTGTGGTTGGCAGGAAATATCGCTTACCGTTGATTGAAGTAACTGGATCTTCGCCTTTTGGTACCAGCTTTGAAAATGCAAATTTAGATAGGTCCAACAAATATCCTGGTGGAGCCAATTGACGCATTGTCGTTGGATTACCGTTACCTGGTTGAACAAAGAAGATATCTGGCGCTGTGCCTGATGCCAACTGTGTTCTTAGTGAAATCTGCCATTGTTCGGTACCGGCAAAAACAGGCTTGATTTTGATTGTCGGATTTGCTTTTTCAAATGCTGCAAAAGCATTAATAATTGCACTATTTCCAGTCGAAGGACCAGAGTAGGTAAGTGTTGTTATTTGAGCTGCTTGTGATACAGAAACTGGAATTGCAACAGTAGTAATAACAGCAAAGGCGATTATCCCCGCTGACATCTTTCTGGACTTCATTTTTTACTCCTTTAGTTTTAGTTAGGTAGTCTTTATGTGATTTCATAACGGCGACTTATCGCTGAAAGCGCATCCCCCTTTCTTGATGAATAAAATTGTTTAGCGTGTTCATTAACCTTTAACTCCCCCGGCAAAACCATTCATGACGCTCTTTTGCAGCGAGAAGAAAAGAGCAAGGATTGGAATTGTGGATATCACAAGCCCTGCAAAAACTAGAGGCCAGTCTGAAACCCATTGCCCAACAAAGTTAAAAAGAGTCAGCGGAATTGTTAAATTAGAGGTTCCGGATAGATACAACAATGGGGAAAGAAAGTCATTCCAGATAAAGATCACATTAAGAATTAGAACTGTTGATGTGATGGGTCTAAGAAGAGGGAAAACCACTTTCCAAAAAGTTAAGAAATGGTTAGCGCCATCTACCCAAGCAGCTTCTTCGTAGTCACGCGGAAGAACTCTAATAAATCCGCAGTACAAGAAAATTGAGAATGGCATTTGCAGACCAACATAGACAATTATTAAGGACCAAATTGAACCGAGTAAATGAAGGTCGCGCATTGTTTGGTACATGGGGATTAGCCCAAGCTGAAATGGAATTAATAGACCGCAAAGGAAGAGCCAGTAAATTCTATTTGTAAGTTTTTTACCCATTCTTGCTAAGGGATAAGCAGCTGTGACGGATATAAGGACAATTAAAATCACACTGATAGAAGTAATTACGATACTTGTGAGCATGGCATGCCCAAGTTCGGCTTTTACCCAGGCATCCGTGTAGTTATCGAATTTGAGTGATGAGGCCGGGACTAAAGATGAAGACTGCTCTCTTGGATCTTTGATAGATAGATTGAATAGAATGTAGAAAGGAATTACAAATATGATGCCCGCGAATAGCATTATGCCTTCGAGAATTAATGTTTTCCAGGTATATCGCTTCATGATTTAAGCTCCCTTTTAAGTAAGGGGCGATACTGAATAACAGAAATAAAACCAATTGCTACAGTGAGAATTAGTGCAAGTGCAATACTTGGCCCAAATTCTCCATACTGAAACGCATTCCTGAAAATTATTGTTGAAACAGTGTCAGTCTTGCCAGACGGCCCTCCACCGGTAAGTACCCATGCTTGATCGAAAACTTTAAGCCCACCAATCATGCTCAGCATCAGATTAATTGTTAGTGCTGGAGCTAAAAGCGGAAATGTGACATATCGAAATACTAGGAGCGGGGTTGCGCCATCGACTTGTGCAGCTTCTAATATCTCTTCAGGAATTCTTTGAAGGCCTGCTAAGAAAATTACCATCGAGAACCCAGCAAACTGCCAAATAATCACGATTATGATTGATGCGAGCGCTAGATTCGGATCTCCTAGCCAGCTTGGCCTCAGCTTGCCAGCACTCAAGAAGAAAACTATTGAATTTATTGGACCCTTAGGCGAAAGTAAGAATTGCCACACATATGCAACAACTACTGGGCTCATCACCACGGGTGTAAAAAACAAAACTCGCAAGAAGTTTCGACTTCTTATTTTAGAATTCACCCCGAGGGCAAGCAGTAAACCAACAAAATTCTGAAACACAGTAACTGAGACTGCAATTATTAGAGTTACCATAATTGCGTGGTTTGACTGCTTGACTTTAAATACACCTACAAAATTTGAAAATCCAACGAACTTGAAATGCGGCGCTAAGCCGTTCCAGTCAGTGAAGGCATAAACCGAGCCGCGTATAGCTGGGACTATGACCACAAAAATATAGAAGAACAAGGCCGGCAAAACGAAGTAAATCAAACCCCCGAATGAAAGAGATCTTCGTTTTCGTAGGCCGATGGCCTTTCCTACATCATGAGCCGGCACGCGATCCTGCACCTTTGGTGCCATGCCTGCCCCTATTCCCTAAGTTTTGGTTCATTGAATCATGTTGAGAGGTAACCTATCCTCATTCAATCAATTGTCAAGGGTTTTGTTTGGTCAAACCACGCTCAATTTCAGCTCTTTCTCAAGGATTAATCTGGATATCCCTTGACGCCTAGGCTTTCTGTTGATTCAATGAACCCTAATTACACCTACGAAAGAGGCCACGATGACCGTTAAATATTCAGGAACCTACAGGCGATCATTGTTGGATATGCACATCCCGGATTGGGATAGTCAGTTTCTCTCCAAATATGACCCTGCGGCCCTAGCCAAGCAATATAAAAACGCAAATGTCGATGGCGTGCTTTTGTACTGTAAATCTCATATGGGGTTGAACTATTGGCCGGCACCTGTTGGTGGTATCCATCCGGCAGCTAAGGATAGAGACCTGGTTGGTGAACTCGTTGTTGAATTGAATAAATTAAACATCAGGCCTGCTGCGTATCACAGTGTTATGTATGACAACTGGGCTGCAGAGAATCACCCTGACTGGCGAATTCAATCTGCATCAACCCTGACTGGCGATAAGAATCGCATCGCTCTTGGGGCTCGATATGCAACGTGCTGTCCGAACAACCCAAACTATTTAGAATACGAAAAACTACAAATTACAAGCTTGATTAGCCGTTATGAATTTGATGCGCTCTGGATTGATATGGTTTTTTGGACAGCTATCTGTGTCTGTAAATTCTGCGTTGATCGCCTGAAGTTGGAAGAAGGAATTGAGATACCTAATGAAGTCAATTGGAGTTCACCCGATTGGTCAAAATTCCAAAATGCGCGTGTCAGATGGCTTGATGATTTTTGGGAGCAAATAAGAAGCTCAGTCAAAGCTTTACAACCGGATCTTGCAATCACACATAACTTTGCTTCGACTCTAGGTAGCTGGTGGAATGCCTCGACTACACATGAAAGTTCACTAGATGACTTCACTGGTGGTGACTTATACGGTGGCAAGAATGAACAGTTGATTGTCTCTAAAATGATGCACCATATAAGCCGAACTCAACCCGCAGAATATATGTCATCAAGAACTCCGGACCTTCGTTACCACGTGCAGTTACGGACAGAAAGAGATATTTTAATTCAAGCTTTAGGCGCAACGGCAAATCATTTAGCGTTTTTGTTCATTGACGCAATTGATCCTATTGGAACCGTTTCCAATGGTGTCTACGAACGTATGGGTAAAGTATTTGCCGTTACCTCTAAGTTCGAAGAATTTCTAGGTGGAGTCCCTGTTGAGGATGTCGCTGTATATTTCTCAGATCATTCAAAGATGTCTCCTGCTGAAAATGGAATGAAGATTTGGGAACTGCCTGAAAAGCCTTCACACCATCTAGCAGCTTTTCACGGAGCTTGTCGAACATTGCAATCCGAGCACATACCTTTTGGGATTATTACCAAAAGCCAACTTTCGATATTGAACCAGTTCAAAGTGCTTGTTCTCCCAGACGTCACCAGAATGGATACGGATGAAATAACACTTATTAAAGAGTTCGTAAAAAATGGTGGACGCGTTTATGCAAGTGGCGGGACTTCTCTCATGGATACGGCGGGAATATACGGCCCAGACTTTGGATTAGCCGAGATTTTGGGTATCAAACTTGTTGAGGATCGTGAAAAGGGTGGCCTCATATTTATGAAGCCAACTGAACCAATGATTATCAAAGCGGTTTCTCCGGAAGAATATGTAAGTTGGGGCCTTACTCCTCATATGGATTTAAAAGAACTGGCTCCTGTAAATCAAATACACATACCAAGGATTAAGTCACTAAGTGATACTCAAGTTCTGGCAACATTGACTTTGCCTTATGCCTACCCTGAGCCAGGAACATTTGAAAATCATAAGTTTGCGAGTATCCATTCCTCGCCTCCTTGGGATGATACGTCAATAGCGGCAATTACAAAAAATACTCACATGCGCGGCCAAGCAATCTATACGGTCGCTCCAATCGAAAAAAGTCCAGATGCGGCAAGCTTAGAATTATTCTCTACTCTAATCTGGGATTTACTGGATAACAGTGCTTCATTAGTGGTTACAGCTCCTGAGCAAGTTTGGGTAACTGCATTTAATCAGTCGGATAAGAATCGAACAATTATCAGCGTCTTAAACTACGACGAGAAAGAAATCGATTTAATAGCCAGAGTTTCCATAAAATTCAGATTTGAAAACAATCTGAAAGTTAAGGATGTTCGGAATGCGGAGACTGGACAAGTGATGGAATGCACCATTAGAGAGGGTGAAGTTGAATTCCCTAGCTCTTTGATTGAAACTTTCGAAATGTACATTATTAACTACCAAAGTTAATGGTGAAAAGAGCAAACGAGTTACGACGGCAGACTTTTACACTTGTTTTAGCTTCTTTTTCGGTGGGTTTCGCACTCAACGCGCTTGTTCCCAGCATGACGTTGGTAAGACAAGTATTCAAATCAAATGTGGCGAACACTAATTGGGCACTAACTGCTGCACTTTTGGCTGCTGCGGTGAGCCTTCCTATAACGGGGCGCTACGGTGACTCCAGGGGAAAAAAGAAAGTCTTTCAATTGCTGCTCCTGAGTGGAGTCCTGGGGAGTGTTTTAACAACTTTTTCAACTAACTTAGCGACGCTAATCGTAAGTCGAATCTTCCAGGGAATTTCCCTTGGAACCGTTTCTTTGGGCATGAGTATTCTCCAAGATGGTGAAGACACGGGCAATCGGACTCGATCAATCGCAATTGTGGGTTCGGGATTTGGGCTCGGCGGCGCCATTGCCCTCCCTTTGGCAGCTTTGTTAAACCAAAATGATAATTGGAGGGGGGTTTTTTGGGTTTCAGCAATACTTTTGATCATAAGTTTCTATCTAAGTATTGAATCTGTTCCAAAAAGAGTGCCCCCTGCAACTGGAAAATTTGATGTATCGGGTTCAATTACTCTTGCCGTTGCGTTGATAGGAATTATTTTGGCTATCTCAAAGATTGTCCTAGACGATTGGCCAAGGTTATTGGTTTACGGAGTACTGCTGACCTCATCCCTATTATTGGTATTTTGGGGGTTTTACGAAAAGAGAATTAATTCCCCTGTCGTAAATATCGCCGAGTTTGTCAAGCCTGCTTTGCTCCTAACAAACTGTGGTTCATTTTTTTCTTCAATGTCGGCCTTCACTTTCTCGGTAGTAGTACCTCAATTCCTATTGAGCAGCGTGTCCACTGGTGCAGGATTAGGAACCTCTTATGTGACTGTTGGGCTTTGCATGATGCCTGTGGGTTTGTTGATGCTGGTTCTATCTCCAATCGTTGCCCGGATCACGCATAAATATGGAGCAAATGTTTCTTTCCTTTACGGGACATTAGTATTTGCTCTTTCCTTCGCTTTCGCCGTATTTGCCCCACTAGAGCTTTGGTTCTTCTTGGTATTAGCGATTTTGTTGGGTATAGGTTCAGCACTTTCTTACTCAAGCATGTCTATTCTGGCAATGCGCTTGGTTGCGCCTCAACAAAGTGGTGAGGCGGCGGGTGTTAACGGTGTTATACAAACCTTAGGCGCTGCTATAGGTTCTTCGATCGTCGCAGGAATCCTGACAGCAAACATAGAACTTGGGAAAGACGCTCCTAATATCAGTGCTTATCGATTATGTTTCTTAGTTTCATTTATATCAGCGGTTTTAGCGTCAATCTGTGTTTATAAAGTAGATTTAACGGGAAACTTACGAAACTCTAATTCTAGTAAGTAGTCAACGCTCTCTCCGGGATTCAATAGGGGAACATTTCCTGAATCAAGCGCATCTGCACGTCCTGTTATAACGGGGAAGTTTGCGGGTTCAATACCGAGTACATAGTTCTGGTGAGCAAGCATTTTCCATTGAAAAATAAATGGGAGCGTCAACGATTTAACTTTTACTACAAGTTCCAAACCAAGTGCTTCATTTCTAATTTTTGCAGAATCGACCACGTTTAAATCACGGTGGTGTAAGAATACTTCTTCTTTAGCATCTTTTATGGGCTCAGTGAATTTTGCAAAGTCTTGCACATCGCTTTTTTTATTGTTTGCAGATCTTTCTAGAGCTGGAATCTCTAAGATTGTATCTTCATCAATGAGGGGCCAACCTAAATTAAAGTGATATAAAATTAGATGTGCAATGGGATGTGAACCTAGATTCGTTACTTTATCTTTAATAGTAAATGCAGAAGAAAAAGCTTTAGAAGAAATATTTCTTTCTAGCAACAGGTTTTCACCAAAAACATCGGCTTGTAAAATAGCACCTGAAATTGAGACCTCGTCAAAACTTGAAGTTTTTGAAGTAATTGTTGCGGGGAGTGTGCCGATTCGTCCGTGTAGGCCATATTCATGTGATCCGTCGACGCTTGGGGGCCCAAAAGTATCCAGACCACAAGTTGCAAGTAGTCCTCCACTAAAAGTTCGAAGCCAACCATTCCCTGAATGCTCTGCGAAGAGGGGGGTTATGGGACCAACCGGCGAAATCCACGCCAAAGGTATCCCGTCGAAAGAGACTCGTCCTATATCGAGACACCTGTCTGGGTGAACTTCGATTTCTAACCCACCACCATTAATTAATCTCACCCGACGAGTACCTCGAGCTGATCCTTCATCTTCGATGAATGAATCTACTCGAACCAGTTGTGTTTGATTACCAACTCTTTCCTTAAGTTCTTTGGATTCAAAACCCTTTCTATTTAACATTCAAAGATAGTTCCGAATTATTAGGGCCGAAATGCTTTAGGATGACCATGTCGGTGGTTGAGCTCAAGTTTTGAAAACGTACCCCTCGTTTAGCTGCTACATCAGAAACAAAATATTCGTCATTTGTTAATTCGCCGTAACGAATAACTGTTGAAGAGGATAGTTGTTGCTTATCGATTAAGCCATTACCTTGAACGACAATTAATCCGTATGCATCTGTATCTGTGATTGTCACTACTGTGTTGGGCTTTATTGTTAGTTCCTTAGCGCTAAAGTAAGAAGATTTATACACAATCCACTTTTCAAGATATTGTGATTCACCATCTTCAAGTGACTTTTTTGTTGAAATAGGAACCATGAAACGATTTTTGCTAAATTCTGGGTCGGTGTTCTTTTCCCAGTCAAGTATTTCAACAATGAAATTTAGATCACCTTTACGATCAGCAGGAACATCTTTCCATAATAATTCTTCTGACACTTCTTGGTTGTTACTCCATGATTCGCACATTGAAAACACGTCACAAGCTGCTTGTGGTTCATAAGTACATACGCTTGCTGGTGCATGCAAGACTCCACCAGGAATATCCCAACCGGTACCTAATTGAGTTCTGTAACCGAGCGAGAGATCGGTAATTCTGTTATCGCCACCTTCGCTAAAACGACCCAAGCGCTCCTTAAATTGCTCAGCAGTAACTGAGGGTTGCAATCCGAAGAAAGAAATAGGTTGTTTACCTAAATGATTGTTCATGTGGGGTGAGTAATAATATGCTTCAGGTTTTCCAGGTTTATTTATCAGCGCTGCATGTTCGTCGCGGTGATGCACATGAAAAGGCAATGCTTGGTCGTTATCAAAGAACTTTGAGTACATCGGCCATTTTTGATGCCTATCCCAGAGTCGTTGACCGATGAGACCTGCCTCGTGGTGTGCGACGAAGTCATCAAAGGGAATCAACTCTCCGCTTGAGCCTACGACCAAGCTCAACCCCTCGTTTGGTCCTGTTTTTGGACCGTTATCTGCCCGGACTGCCGATGACAGCCAGCGTTCATCGATTCCTCCGCGCCCAACTCCGAGAATGTAGTAATCATCTGGGTGAAGTCGAATCCTTCTGCCTGGTGTACAGAAAGCACGCGGCACCCAAGCGGGGGCTAGCCGAACAACGCCGCCATTATCATTGAAAACACTGTCCATTGCGCCGATATTGCTAGAAATGTTACCGCTCATGACCTTCTACCAATCTAGGTTGATCTCGGAAGAACCCTGCAGGTTCAATGAACCCATGTAAAATCTACCACCCCTTGGGTAAATGTCAAGGCATTCCCCTTTCCAGGGTCTTTCCAAATCCTGAACGGCCGTCGGCCTCGCCACCAAAGCTTCCTGAAAATCAATCTCTGAAAATTCATGATCTCTGTATGGTCATGTGAAGTGCTAGAGATTAGATGAATTGAAATAGTGATTGACGGTAATGAATAAAGCTTCAAAACTTTAAAACTATTTCCGTGCATAAGCACCTAGTATCTATTCATGAGCGCAAACGTTAAGCGACAGTTCCCTAACCCAGCAGAATTGGCTCCACTCTTAAAATTCTCGCGTCCGACATTTCGACGGAAACAATCCCGTCTTGATCGAGCTATGACTATTTGGGACTTACGCGATATTGCTAAGAAGCGCACTCCTCAAGGACCATTTGACTACACCGATGGTGCCGCCGAATCTGAACTCTCATTAGATCGCGCACGCCAAGCATTTCAAGATATTGAATTCATCCCAAATATTCTGCGTGATGTTGCAAATGCCGATACTTCGTGTGAAGTTTTTGGTAAAAGGTTTGCAATGCCAATAGGAATTGCTCCGACTGGATTCACAAGGCTGATGCAAACCGAGGGTGAAATTGCTGGAGCTCGAGCAGCAGAAAAATTTGGAATTCCATTTTCGCTTTCTACACTTGGAACTACAGCCATCGAAGATGTTGTTAGGGCTGCTCCTAATGGTGAAAATTGGTTCCAGCTATATATGTGGAAAGACCGCGAGGGTAGTATGGCTTTAGTTGAACGCGCCAAGAACTCTGGAGTTAAAACTTTGCTCCTAACTGTTGATGTCCCGGTTGCCGGCCATCGTTTACGTGATTCATATAACGGTTTAACAATTCCTCCGAAATTAACTAGCAAAACTTTGCTAAATGCAATTCCGCGTCCAGCTTGGTGGATGAATTTCTTAACTACCCCTCCTATTCAATTCGCGTCGATGAATTCTTGGAACGGTACAGTTGCAGAACTCCTTGACTACATGTTTGATCCAACTATGACCTTTGAAGATTTAAAGTGGATCCGTGAACAGTGGGATGGAAATTTGATTGTTAAGGGGGTTCAGAATTTAGAAGATGCAAAGTTGGCAGCGAAACTTGGTGCTGATGCCGTTTTACTTTCCAATCATGGTGGCCGACAGTTAGATCGCGCACCTGTTCCTTTGCACTTACTTGCAGAAATCAAAGGTGAGTTCAAGAAGGATTACGAAATACATATAGACACTGGAATTATGCATGGTGCAGATGTTTTAGCCGCAGTAGCGTTAGGTGCAAACTTCACCTACATAGGTCGTGCTTATCTTTATGGCCTAATGGCCGGCGGACAAGCAGGTGCAGAGCGAGCGCTAGAAATTTTGCAGGGCCAAATGATTCGAAACATGAAGCTGCTTGGTATTAATTCCCTAAGTGAGTTAAACAGTAAGCATGTTCGACTTTTGAATCGTGCCTAGCTAAAGGCATTTGAACGGGAAATAGGTTCATTGAACCAAATCTAATTTTGACCTATACTGCGGGTGATGCCGGCCTTATTGGCGGTAACCAGGCGGGATGGAGCGCAGTTCAATGAACAAAACAGTTGCAGAGTTACTAGGGCGCAGCAACCGCCTTGGAAGCAATCCGAAATACACAAACTATGCCGGTGGAAATACTTCAGCCAAAGGTCAAGCTACTGATCCATCAACTGGCGCGGTCGTAGAAGTAATGTACATAAAAGGTTCTGGTGGAGACTTGGGAACCTTAAAAGAAAATGGCTTGGCCACGCTTTACCTCGATCGCTTGAAAGCTCTTGCCAACGTCTATCGCGGAGTGGAATTTGAAGATGAAATGGTTGCACTTTTTGATTACTGCGCATTCGGCCGTAATGGCGCAGCTCCGAGTATTGATACAGCAATGCATGGTTTGGTGGATGTAGCACATGTTGATCACCTACACCCAGATTCAATAATTGCGTTTGCGACTTCAGTTGACGGTCCAGAACTTACTAAGAAATGTTTTGGAGATGAAATTGTATGGGTTGATTGGCGCAGACCAGGCTTCGAACTAGGTTTAGAAATCTCTCGCTTAGCTAAGGAGAATCCAACTGCCAAGGGTGCGATTTTAGGCGGGCATGGATTAACTACATGGGCGGCGAATAGTGATGAGTGTGAAAAACGTTCGATTGATGCGATTATCAAAGCTGAAAAGTTTTTGGCTAAAAATGGCAGGCCAAATCCTTTTGGCACAATTGCTGAACCTTTAGCACCTAAAGTTCGCTTAGAAAAAGCTGCGGCGCTTGCTCCTACTCTTCGAGGTATCGCCTCTCAAGATTCGCGAATGGTTGGTCACTTCACTGATGATCAAGTTGTGCTTGATTTTATTGGCAGCGAATCTCTAATCAAATTAGCGGCATTAGGTACGTCATGTCCAGACCATTTCTTGCGTACGAAAGTCGCGCCGATGGTTGTCAATCTTCCAATCACTTCCTCCATTGAAGAAATCGTTGCTAAAGCACATGAGATTCACGCGCAATATCGCCAAGAATATGCGGATTACTACAATCGTTATGCAACTAAACAATCACCTGCAATGCGTGGTGCTGATCCTTTAATTATTTTGATCCCAGGAATTGGAATGTTCTCTTACGGAAAAGATAAACAGACCGCCCGTGTTGCCAGTGAGTTCTACATCAACGCAATCAATGTCATGCGCGGTGCAGAATCTGTGTCCATGTACCGTCCAATTGCTGAATCTGAAAAATTCAATATTGAGTATTGGGAGCTGGAGGAAGCAAAGCTTCGAAGAATGCCTAAACCTAAAGCTTTACAAGGGAGAATTGCCTTTATTACGGGTGGTGGATCTGGAATTGGAAAAGCAACAGCGGAGCGATTATCGGCAGAAGGTGCTGCGGTTATTATTGCGGATCGAGATTACACTTCAGCTTCAAAAGTCGCGGCAGAACTTGGTGGTAGCGATAAAGCGATAGCCCTTGAAGTCGATGTAACAAATGAGGCCGACGTAACCGCCGCAATCTACCTTTCATCTCTAGCATTTGGTGGGGTTGATTTAGTTGTTAACAACGCTGGGCTATCAATAAGTAAGGCTTTAGTTGAAACATCTATTGCTGATTGGGACATTCAACATAATGTTATGGCGCGAGGTTCATTCCTAGTTTCGCGAGAGGCCGCAAAAACCATGATTGCCCAAAAAATGGGTGGGGATATTATTTATATCTCCTCAAAAAACTCTGTCTTTGCCGGACCAAACAATGTCGCTTATGGTTCCACTAAGGCCGATCAAGCTCACCAAGTGCGATTACTAGCAGCAGAGCTCGGGGCTTATCAAATTCGAGTCAACGGTGTTAACCCTGATGGCGTGGTTAAAGGTTCTGGAATTTTTGCCGCCGGTTGGGGCGCGCAACGAGCGGCTGTCTATGGCGTTGAAGAAGAAAAGCTTGGAGAATATTACGCGCAACGCACGATATTAAAGAAGGAAGTGTTGCCTGACCATATTGCAGCAGCTGTATTTGTTTTATGCGCCAATGACTTGCCTTTAACGACCGGGTTACACATTCCTGTCGATGGTGGCGTCGCAGCAGCATTTCTTCGTTGAATAAATATGCCAGACTTCCTAGCAGTCGATCTTGGCGCCACGAGTGCTCGCATCGCAATCGGTCGTGTTCGAAATGGTTGCATTGATTTAGAGATTGCGCATCGATTTACACATGAAGTAACTACTTCTGACGATGGTTCAATTCTTTGGAATTGGAAACTCATTGTTGACGAAGTGCTTAAGGGATTAAAAATTGCGCTTCAGGTTAGTCAACCAATCTCTTTGGCTATTGATGGATGGGCAGTCGATTACGGATTCATCAGCCCTGAAGGAGCCGTTTTAAGCCCTATTTATGCATATCGAGATCCTCGAACAGAAATAGCTTTTGCCGATTTAACCCATCGAATCGGCAAGGAGCGAATTTACTCTTCTACCGGTATTCAGTTTCTGCCATTTAATACTATTTACCAGCTCAATGCAGCTCTTGGTTCTGATCAATACGAATCTGCCCAATCATTCTTATTGTTACCTGATCTATTAAATTACATTTTAACTGGGGTGCAATCCACTGAAGTAACAAATGCCTCAACTACACAGTTACTAGGATCTTCAACAAGAGCCTGGGACTCGGAACTGATTGCACTGGCTGGGCTACGCAGTGAACTATTTACAAAACTCCATGAGGCTGGAACTGTCATTGGTCCAGTATCTGGGCATCAAGAATTGGATAATATTAAAGTTGTTGCTACCGCTTCACATGACACTGCCGCAGCCATCGTTGGTATTCCTTTTGGACATCGCGAATCTGAGGGTTATATATCAAGTGGAACCTGGTCATTGGTCGGCATCGAATCGGATATACCCTATATTTCGAAAAATTCACAAGATGTTAATTTAACTAACGAACTAGGTGTTTATAACACGGTACGTCTTCTAAAAAATGTTACTGGGATGTGGTTGCTTGAAGAGTGTCGTCGTACCTGGAAAAGCGAGGGGCGTGATTATTCAATGCCTGAACTTTTATTGTTGGCACAAGAAAATCTAAATTTCCCGACACTCATTGATCCAAATGCTTCTTGCTTTACTCTTCCCGGTTCAATGCCTGATCGAATCGTCACCTATTGCACAGAAAGATCTTTGCAACCTCCAGAATCACCTGGGGAGTTCACTGTGACAATTCTTAAAAGTTTAGCCGCTGCTTATCGTGACACCATCCGCGATATTGAGTCGATTACTGGTCGCACACTTGATACTTTGCATATTCTGGGTGGAGGTTCTCAAATTTCCCTCCTTAATCAGTTAACTGCGAATGCTTGTGGGGTAAAAGTAAAAACCGGTCCTGTCGAGGCTACTCTTTTTGGGAATATTGCAGTTCAAGCGATCTCCGCTGGCATAATTAGTGATCTCTCGACAGCTAGGGCGATGATTGCAAATAGTTTTGAAAGCATTGAATTCAACCCTGAACACTAAGTTAGGTTTGTTTTAGAACTCTTACTTCGTTTTTGGATGAACTACTCACCTGACTTAAGGGTTTTCACACTGAAGCCCTCAATAAGTGGGTCTGAAAAAGCCTTCCAGTTAGCGAAACCTTTAGTTTCAAGGTGGGCAAGTTGAGCGGCAACATCTCGCCAAATTTCATAGAGGACAACGGAGTTCTCTGACTGGAGATCAACCAAAACATCAAGACACTCACAACCATCTTCTTTACGCACCTCTAGAGCATAACTATTCAAATACTCAAGCAGATGAGCTCGCTCACCCTGTTTAATCGTCAGCTCCACAATAAAAAACTTCTTCATGCATGAAAGTTACTCGGTAATAGGTGCGCTGCCAATACTCGACCTTGTAGGCTAGACAAATGGAAAATTCAGATAAGGCATTAAATACCGGCGCCAAGCGAGTTTATGATGTTGCACCATCTGAAATGTTTGCCGAGTTCATGAAAACTGGATGGGCGCCAACACCTTTAACTGGAATTCATCAAGATGAAGTTATCGCACAGTGCATAGACCGCCGCGATAAATTGTCCGCAGCGTTTATAGGATTGCGTTTGGTTTTACCAAGTGGGGGTCCGAAACAGCGCAGCAATGACACCGACTATAACTACCGACCACATACCGCTTTCGCTTACTATTCGGGTGTCCAAGGTGTTGAAGCTAATCCTGATTCTGTATTAGTAATGGAGCCAAGCGGATCTGGGCATGCACCAATTTTATTTATCAATCCGCGCTCAACTCGCGACACATCTGCTTTCTATACTGATGCAAAAAATGGCGAACTGTGGGTTGGCCGACGTTTTACAACTGAAGAAGCATCTGAGCGATACGGTATCGAAGTTCGAAAGATTGAAGATTTGGAAAGCTTCCTCAAAGGAACCAAGGCTGCAGCACTTCATGGTTTTGATGAAATGGTTGACTCCACTGTTAAAGAGCATGACCGAGATGCTGAGTTAGTTGAATTTGTTTCAGTTGCTCGTTTAATTAAAGATCAGTATGAAATCAACGAAATGCAAAAAGCTGTTGATGCTACGCACCGTGGTTTTAATGATGTCATCCGCGCACTTCCTGCGGCGGTCGCAACCCCGCGCGGTGAACGGGTAGTTGAGGCAGCATTCTTTGGTCGTGCTCGTATTGAAGGAAATGATCTTGGGTACAACACTATTGCCGCCTCTGGTTCGCATGCGTGTGTTTTGCACTGGAACCGCAATGACGGAGTTGTGAAAAACGGAGATCTCTTGCTTCTAGATGCTGGCGTTGAAGTTGATTCGTATTACACGGCAGATATCACCAGAACATTGCCAATCAATGGAAAGTTCACACCAGCACAACGAGCTTTGTACATGCTTGTCTACGAGTCACAAAAGGCCGGTATTGCAGCAATAAAACCAGGTGAAAAATTCTTAGCAATTAATAAAGCTAGCCACACCGTTTTGGCGCAAGGGTTAATTGATATGGGAATCATCAAGATGAGCCTTGAAGAGGTTATGGATCCTGCGGTTGGATTACATAAGCGTTGGACCTTGCACGGAGTCAGCCACATGCTTGGTATGGATGTTCATGATTGTGCTCACGCTCGAGCAGAACAGTACCGTGACGGAATATTAGAAGCTGGAATGTGTTTAACAGTAGAACCTGGTTTATATATTCAACCTGATGATGAGCTATTCCCTGCTGAATACCGCGGGATTGGTATCCGTATTGAAGATGATGTCGTTGTCACAGAAGATGGTTGCATTAACTTAAGTGAGCACATTCCTCATCACCCAGATGAGATTGAAGCCTGGATGGCATCACTGCGCTAACTGGATTCCAATCCACGCAGCTAACAAACCAAAACCTAAAGACATCACTAAGTTGGTTGCTGCTTCTTTGTAACGCTTTAATTCAAATGCAAGATAAATATCCAGCATTAATGTTGACCATGTTGTAAACGCCCCTGCAAAACCAATTGCAAACAGGTCATGTACATGTTCTGATTTCCCATATGTTAACCCTAGAAAAAAAGATCCAAGGATATTTACTGTAAAGATTCCGTACGGCTTAGTTGTGAACTTTCGGATGTTTTGATCCACCACAAAGCGCAAAGGCGCTCCGACTGCGGCGCCTAAAATTACAAGAAGTACATTCATGAGCGCACCGGAACTAATTTCCTAGCCAAAGGAAGTATTACAACAACAATAACTAATGAAAGAACAACATTCTGAACCAAGAATGTGAAGCCACCTTCACGAGGTTCTAGCGATTGCGCAGTAACAGCAGAAAAAGTAGTTAAACCCGCACAGAATCCTGGTAGTAAAAGTAGTCGTAATTCAGTGATTCCGCGGCGTTCCATTAGCACTAAAAGAATTGACGCTAACGCAACCCCGATCAGATTTGCAGCTAGTGTTCCGGCACGATCATTAGTAAATATCTGACCTAAAGCAAAACGTGACAAAGTTCCAGCAATCCCGCCGATTGATACTAAGGCCAGGGATTTCAGAGTGGTAATGCTTTCTTGCCAACACTCGAAACTAAACGCGTAATTATGCTAATTACCAATGCTGCAAAGATGGCAGACCAGAAATTATTAATTTCAAGTTTGTCACTCCAACGTGAAACCAGTACTAACATCGCTGCGTTAACAACAACTAAGAAAAGTCCCAAAGTCAAAATAACAGCAGGAAGTGTCAGCAGCTTCAATAAACTTCCAAGAGTTGCGTTGAGTAGACCAAATAGCAGGGCAACCCATAAGTATGTTGTGAATCCACCTTTAACATCAATTCCTGGAATAAGCGCCGTGGCAACCCAAAATGCCAATGCCAATGCAGCCCAACGAACCAATAACTTCATAAAGGAATTATAAGCCTTCGCGCTTGCGGATCTTTGTTCCTAACCAACGAACTGGATCGTATTTAATATCTGCAACGCGCTCCTTCATAGGAATAATTGCGTTATCGGTGATTTTAATGTGCTCAGGGCATACCTCGGTACAGCACTTGGTGATGTTACACATCCCAAGACCATGCTCTTCTTGAGCGGTTTTCTTGCGATTTTTTAACATATCAAGTGGGTGCATATCCAACTCAGCGATACGAATAAAGAAACGTGGGCCTGCAAAAGACTTCTTGTTTTCTTCGTGATCACGAACAACGTGACAAACATCTTGGCAAAGGAAGCATTCGATGCACTTACGGAACTCTTGTGAACGCTCAACATCGACCTGTTCCATCCGAGCTTCACCTGGAGCTAAATTCTCTGGGTGCTCATAAGCAGGGATTTCCATTGCTTTTTTGTAGTTAAAGGACACATCTGTCACAAGATCTTTAATGATCGGAAATGCACGAAGTGGTGTAACAGTGATTGTTTCTTCACCAAATGATGCAACCTGAGTCATGCATGCAAGTCGAGGCTTGCCGTTGATCTCCATAGAACAGGATCCACACTTACCAGCCTTGCAGTTCCAGCGAACAGCCAAGTCACCCATCTGTGTAGCCTGTACACGGTGAATTACATCTAGGACAACTTCACCTTCGTTAGCTTCAACAACAACATCTTTAAGACCACCATCAGTTGAATCACCACGCCAGATGCGAAGTTTAATATTGCGCGTCATTAGTTGGAACCGCCTTTCGCAATTTCTTCTGGTGTCATGTATTTCTCCAACTCATGAATATCAAAGAGGTCGAAGAGTTCTTTAGGAATCGTTGGCAAAACTTGCTCACGAATATTTACCTGGTTGCCATCAAATGAGGAAATATTATTTATCTGACGCCACTTGTTGTTCATGCCTGGGAAATCATCGCGAGTATGACCGCCGCGAGATTCTTCTCGATTGATCGCCGACTTTGCAGTTGATTCTGCAACTAACAGCATGTTGTCTAAATCAAATGCTAAGTGGAACCCCGGATTGAACTTTCGCCCACCGCTTACAGAAACATTTGCACTACGTTTTCTAATTTCTGCAATCTTTGCAATTGCATCCTGTAGTTCAGCACCTGTGCGAATGATTCCGACAAGGTTGTGAGTGATTTCCTGAAGCTCTGCATGAAGTGAGTAAGAGTTTTCTCCACCTTCACGATCAAATGGCGCTTGAATCTTTGCAGCCGCTGCGGTAATTGCAGCCTGGCTTACAGGATTTGCGCCATTTTTCTTAACAAAATCAACTGCACCAATTCCTGCGCGGCGACCAAATACCAAAAGATCTGTCAATGAGTTTCCACCAAGGCGGTTTGATCCATGCATTCCACCAGCAACTTCACCAGCAGCAAATAAGCCTGGAACGCCTACTGCTGCTGCAGTATCTGGCTCAACCTCAACCCCACCCATTACATAGTGGCAAGTAGGGCCTACTTCCATTGGTTCTTTGGTGATATCTACGCCAGCTAGTTCGTAGAACTGGTGCCACATAGATGGCAGACGTTTCTTAATAATTTCTGCAGACAAGCGCTTTGAAACATCAAGGAATACTCCGCCATGTTCTGTCCCGCGACCTGCTTTTACTTCGGTGTTAATCGCGCGCGCAACTTCATCACGTGGCAAAAGTTCTGGTGGACGACGGTTGTTGTCCTGATCTTCATACCAGCGATCTGCTTCTGCTTCATTGTCTGCATACTTGTCCTTAAATACATCTGGAATGTACTTGAACATAAATCGCTCGCCCAGGTTGTTTGTAAGAACACCACCTTCGCCACGAACAGACTCAGTTACCAAAATTCCACGAACAGATGGTGGCCACACCATTCCAGTTGGGTGGAATTGCAAGAACTCCATATCAACCAGGTTTGCACCAGCTTTTAATGCAAGTGCATGCCCATCGCCAGTACCCTCCCATGAGTTAGAAGTGATCTTAAATGTTTTTCCAACTCCACCGGTTGCGATAACTACAGCAGGTGCTTCAAACAAAACTTCTGCACCTGATTCTCGCCAATACCCGTATGCGCCAGAAATCTTTCCATTTTCTTTAAGAATATCGGTGATAGTTAATTCCGCAAAAACTTTGATTCCACTTTCCATGTCACCGGTTTCACGGCCATCTTTTTGTTGCAACTGAACAATCTTTTGTTGCATTGTGCGAATAAGTTCCAGCCCTGTGCGATCACCAACGTGTGCAAGACGTGGATATTCATGTCCACCAAAGTTTCGCTGTGAAATCTTTCCTGCTTTGGTGCGATCAAATAGAGCACCCCATGTTTCAAGCTCCCAGATGCGATCTGGTGCTTCTTTTGCATGAAGCTCTGCCATGCGGAAATGATTAAGGAATTTGCCGCCTCGCATAGTGTCGCGGAAGTGAACCATCCAGTTGTCATTGTCATTGACGTTTCCCATAGATGCCGCGGCTCCACCTTCGGCCATAACAGTATGGGCCTTGCCAAATAAAGACTTACAAATGATTGCTACTCGAAGTCCTGATTCACGTGCTTCTACTGCAGCGCGTAATCCAGCACCTCCGGCACCAATTACAAGGACATCGTATGTATGGCGTTCTAGTGTCATAGTCGATATTCCTTTAGAAGAAGTAATGGTTAGTCCATGCGCCAGATGCAACTTGGCGAACATAGATATCGGCGAAGGCAACAGCGGCTAAGGAAAACCATGCGAACTGTTGGTGTTTTGTATTAAGTACAGAAACGGTTGACCACAACTTGTATCGCACTGGGTGTTTTGAGAAATGCTTCAAACGTCCACCAACTGTGTGACGACATGTGTGACATGACAATGAGTAGAACCACAACAAACCAGAGCTAGCGAACAAAACAAGTGAACCAACACTTAAGTGTCCCCATTGTCCCTGAACATTTTTCAGAGAAATGACTGCGTCATAAGTTAGGAAAACATTGAACACTAAACCTGCGTAAAAGAAATAGCGGTGCAGGTTTTGACCAATTAATGGAAAACGAGTTTCGCCTGTGTATTTCTTGTGAGGTTCTGCAACGCCACATGCTGGTGGAGAAAACCAGAATGAACGGTAATACGCCTTGCGGTAGTAATAACAGGTCATACGGAAACCAAGCGGGAAGATCAAAATAATCAACGCTGGTGATAATGCAAAATTAAATATTTCTGCGCTGACCGGTGTAAAACCAAAAACTGTTGCTTCAGGAACACATGCTTGTGACAAACATGGTGAATAGAAAGGTGAGATCAGGTGGTCTTTGTAGTAATTAGCACCTTCGAATGCGCGGAAGGTTGCATAAATAACAAAGGAGATTAAAACTCCGAAAGTTATAAGTGGTTGTAGCCACCACTTATCTGTGCGAAGCGTGCGCTCTTTTATTTTCGCGCGCGTTGGTGAAAAAACACCTGACATGTACAACTCCCCTGGTGTAAGCCTGTGTGTTACTAGGGGATAAGTCTCCTCTGGAGATGAAAAAGTGGCTAGGTAAATACGCGCTTACGCGGTATGAACTCAGCCACAACTTCACAAAAATGGCGGAGGGCGTGGGATTTGAACCCACGAAA
>Ga0114975_10000450_pt1 | contig 31082 bp, 11 predicted proteins | sample S_130626_EF_Meta_FD_87031 | JGI IMG/M metagenome (GOLD analysis project Ga0114975, IMG submission 87031) | Freshwater microbial communities from Lake Simoncouche, Canada to study carbon cycling - S_130626_EF_MetaG | ecosystem: Environmental > Aquatic > Freshwater > Lake | place: Lake...
AATATTGTCCTTGAAATAAAAACATTGATTATTATATTTGATTCTTTTCAGGTATTTTATTTGATGTTTTTTTTGATATTTACTAATTTGAAACAAATGTTCCAATTAGTGAGTCATCAATAAAATCAAAAATAAATGACATAAAAATAAAAATATAATAATAACAAAATGGATATCACATATAAATATACATGTGATAAATGTAGTTATTTTACAAATATAAAACAACATTATAATAATCATTTAGAATCAAAAAAACACAAACAAGAAAGTTATGAAAAACACAAATATTTATGTTTTATTTGTAAAAATGATTTTTATTCAAGAACAAATTTATGGAGACATAAACAAGATTGTAAAATAAAATATGAAAACATAAATGAGTTAGAACAAAAAATAAAGATTCAAAATGAAATGATTGTAAAATATAAAAAGGATATTGAAAATTTTGAAAAAATACAAAATAAACATAAGAACACAATTGAATATCAAGAAAAAACCCAAATAAAAAAAAGAAATGAAACAATGATTAAAAATATAGAAAAGGTAGAGAATAACATTATAGAAAAGGTAGAGAATAACATTATAGAAAAGGTAGAAAATAACATTATAGAAAAGGTAGAGAATAACATAGAAAAGGTAGAAAACAAAATTCAGAACAATACAAATATCAATTTATATCTCAACCAAGAATGTGGTTCTGCCATTAATTTTGTGGACTTTATAAAATCCATCATCATTGAAATGAGTGATATAAAAATGATAGGTCATGTGGGATATGTCGATGCAATATCAAACATAATAAAGACAAATCTAAAAAACCAAGATATAACCAAACGACCAATTCATTGCGAAAAAAACACAATCCCCAAAAAAGTGCACATAAGGGATCAAAATAAATGGAAAAAAAACAATAAAGAAGTCAAATATATTATAAATGATGGAATCTATGAATTGGATTCAAAAATAATGGAGGGAATAAATTGTGCGCGATATGCGGGTTCGGATTTAAAAAATGAGGTTTCTCAAATGCGAAAACATAGTTCTATTCACACTTCGAATGGAAAAGAACAAAAAAAAATAACAGAAACAATATTGGATGTGGTGCCAATACTGGAACAAACGGTAACCACAGAAAAATCAAACGAAGAAATTGCATGTGTATAATTAACAATAAAAATACAACAAAAAAATAAAAAAATACAACAAAAAATGCCAACCCCCATTTTCATATAAAAAACAGGTTTTATATGAAAAAACTCAAGGTGCCTCCAAATAATAGTTTTTTTGAATACTATAATCAATAGCGGAAAGACAATCGACAACTTTTGCATGATCTTCATTAAATTTCGTCCCAATATTGCTGTCCTTACCCTCTTGAATAATCAACCAAGGAAAAAAAGAATATGCACAACCCATGTAAAGTTGTAATCGTGTGGTCATCCAATCAGCGGATGCAAACATATCACGATAATAATCCAAAATCCATTTAGCACCCCGGTTTGAAATAATGTATCCCCCCGTCAAATATTGTTCTTTTTGAGGCACCCATTTAAAAAGTGCATCAATCGGTTCAGACGCATTTAATAAAATCATTGAAAAACGATCCATTTCAGACGAAGGAATTTGTTTATAAATGTTTTCCAACATATCTTTCCAGTGATAATTAAAACATCCATCATCTTCTAATATCAATGCATATTCTAAGTTATTTTTTAAAATGTGGCGATAAATATTGATATGAGATTGAGAACATGCACGTTCAGCGGAATTCAGAGAGTCAAAAAAAGGATCGATGAGGGTGGTTGGTGTGGATGCGGACCAACGTTGAACATCCATATCAAAGAATTCGAATTGTTTTCGCATGCGTTCCCATCGATCACTCCGGCTGTCTAATGAGATGCAAAATGAATTGGTTTTATCAAAAAAAAAGGGGGGGATCATGATATGTATGTATTTATTTCAAGGCTTTATATATTTTTGATTTCGAATAAAAGGAAAAAGAGAACATTCGTTTTCACGGATATTTGGATAAAAAACGTGATATTTATTGGTATTTATGATGAGAAACGGACCAAATGAATGTTTAATGGAATAAAGGGCGTCTTGAAATAATATTTTATATATAATGATTTGAATATCTTCCGGAAGACGAACAAAAAAAGGTGGTGGATGATGACACATATAGTGTATTATCTTTATATTTATTTATGCGTTTTATATTGAAATGTTTATCTTTTACAAAAACATAAAAATGTTTTACAAGAAACAAAAATATAAAATACATGTATATGCCTTATATAATTCGCAAAACCCGTAAAAAGAATTGTTATTCAGTAATGAACAAGAGAACAAAACACAAATTTGCCAAATGCACTTCTTTAGAAAGGGCAAAAAAACAATTGCGTTTATTACGTGCTTTGCAATTCAATAAAAACTTTAAACCGAATTCAAATAAAAACAGAACACGAAAACGTCAAACATGAAAATTTCGTAATAAACAGCAATATAAAATATACAAAAGATGTAATATATGGGTGATTCATTGGATTTAGATATAAAAAACTACAACCACACAGATTTGGAAAACTTTTTCAAATTGTATGATTATCAAGATTATACATACGCGGATATAGAATATAGGGAAGCAAAAATAAGAGAACAATTATTGAATAGTGGTCATGTATCAAAATCAATGAAACGCGATTTGATTCATTTTTTGAATTCGGCAAAACAAAAATTGGTAAATTTAAAAAAAAAGGTCTCTACAGAAATCCAGAAAATGACAACCTTACCTGTAAATACGCAATTAGACACAACATCATACAAATCATCTTTATATGATTCGAGAGAAAATGAATTGAATGCTAGAGAACAGACCAAATTCATGCATGTTCAACACACGGATTTTTTGCCGGGTAAAGTGAATCCTTTACATACACGTGTGATTTCAAAATGTCTTACAATTGACACGCGTTTTCGAAGCAATTATTTTACAACCAAAAGTTCTGATTTCAATTTTCATTTGCCGGTAACATTGAATCGTGTAGTATCGATGCAATTATCGTCGTTTGAGATACCAGTATCATTTTACGGAATATCGGAAAGCAATGGAAATAATTATTTGAATATTTTAGTGAATTATTACGACCTTTCTTATATAGAACAAATACGATATTGTGTGTTTGTTCCGGATGGAAATTATACGGGGCAGAGTTTAATTGACGTAATCAATAAAAATTTAGCAAATTTATCAAATATAGAAAGTGCATATAATAAAGAGAACATACATTACAATATCTTTAAAAATGTATCTTTTTCGATAGGAATCGATTTAAACAACAACGGGTCGGGAACGGGATTGACTTATTTTAGTTATATAACAGACCCGTCCTATTCAGTTGTATCGTTTGAATTCGATTTTACGTTGGATTTTCGTGGTGAAATAGACAATGTCGATTATTCAAAAAAACTGGGTTGGAATTTAGGATTTAATAAGACGAAATATACTTTTAAAAAGAATGACGTGAGTATACCCGAGTATTCTTATGGATTGCCGGTATCAATCACAAATACAAATAAATTTGGTATAACGGCTGTTTCTGAAACAATAATAGAACCGGCAACAATACGATATATATATTTAGCAATTGATGATTTTAACACAAGCGTGAATGATTTATTTATGACGGCGTTTTATGTGAGTGTGATGAGTCCGGATATAATTGCTCGGATACCAGTTCAAGGAACCTATTTTAGTTTATTGATGGAAACTAATTTGGCGGTAGTATCAGAACCAAGAATTTATTTTGGTCCGGTGGACATACAACGGGTTCGTGTGAGATTATTTGATGATCGTGGCAATATTTTAAACATGAATAATGCCAATTATTCGTTTTGTTTGGTGTTCAAAATGTTGTATGATTTATAAAGAAAATATAAACGAAAATATAAAGGGAAATATAAAGACAATATATACGATAAAAGACAACATATACGATAAAAGACAACACTATAAAATAGAAAAACCGGATTGGTGTTTTTTATTTCGTAAAATATAAAATATAAAAAATGTATATATGGTGAATACAAACCCAACGCAAATACCTTACACGTTTCCTTTAACTGGGTATTATTATGTATTTGAGGCTACCGGTACATTATCGGTGAATCAAAATTTAAAGCCGGTAACACTCACACAATCAAATCTTTTAGGAAATGATGATATAAGTGGTTCTTTACAAATAAAAGTGCCTTTATCTCTATTCCAATTGCCATCATTAAATGTGGTTGATGGACAATTTATCAACGATTCAAATACTATTCAAGCGGGTCAAATAAGTTCTGCTATTACAAATGCAAATAAAATAGTATCTTTGGGATATATTGAAGACTTGTATATAAATTACAATAATTATGTAAATGCCTATTTTGGAAATACAACTGGGTTCACACCTAATTTTACATCCGATATAATTGGTGGTTCCTATGATAATAGTTATAATAACTCAAAGGTCACCGCACAAAATATAGTTGATTTATTTCACACAACATCATATGGTATAGAAGGTTTAGTGGGGAGTCTTACAATAGGCAATTTAACTAATTTATTGAAATATGTTTGTTCAGCAGACCCATTTGGAAATAGGGGAGTGGGTTCAAATAAAACATTTCAAGATGGGTTTCAAGCGGGTGATTTGATTTTTTTTAAATCAGGTGTCACAATAACATTAAAAACAAAAATAAATAATAATTCGGTGCTTTTAACATCGAATCATCAGTTTTTCTCTGCATTAGATGCGTCATCAAGTGCTTTACATACGGTGATTGATGATGCGGGAAATTATTTGATTACTTATGATTTTGATCCATTGAATGACTTTACAAATACAAATTTGAGTTTGACAGCGACAGTTCCATTGTTATTTATTTTGGAATAGAACTATTTGTATTTGACTTCTGGATTGATACGATTTGAAAAAATAAAAAAATAAAAAATAAAAAATAAAAAATAAAAAATAAAACAATAAAAATGAAACATTTCATACAAAACCGGTTTTTATATGAAATCAAATGGTAGAATGTAGATTGTAGGATGAATCTATATTATGTAAAAACGAAAAAGAGAACATGAATATACATTGAAAAGGCAATGGTTTAGAAAAACGAATCAATAAAATTTATAGTGTATATCATAAAATCACAGTATAATATATAAATGCCTGGCTCGATATATGATCCACCAACAACTTTACCAAGTGGAACATATAATAATTCGCTGGTGGTTTCATCATCTAATATAGACGTATCATTGAATGGTTTATTGTATGCATTTCCGGCATCAGGTGGTTATTCGTTTAATCAAATATTGAAATCAATTACAATGTTGCCTTACAGTGTATTGAGTCAATACAATGTTTCAAATTCGGTTCAAGTTTTATTTGATGTTGCATTGATAAACAGCAAATTGGGAATTATAAAAGACACACAAAATGTTGTTATATTAAATGAGAACCCTTATTATAGTTCTGAGGATGTAGGATTTTCATTTGATTCGATTGAATTGACAGCGGGTGAATTTGTAAATGCGATTCGTTCACAAGACATTGTGAGTGTGGGTGCATTAAGAACATTGTATAGTGATTTTACAAATTATATAACAAGATATTTTGGCTATTCAGCGGGGTTCTCATCTCTATTCACAATAACAACACGAATTGATATAAATGGTGGAACTTTTGACAAAACGACATTATATGGATTATTCACCGGCAATTCATTTGATCCGGCCAACAACAGTGTTTCTGATTTATCTGGATCAATTACAATAAGCAATATAAACGAATTGTTGCGATATGTGAATTATACAAATCCATTTGGAAATCGAAATGCAAATACGGTGGGGGATGGTTTCATTGCAAATGATTTAATATTTGTTCCCCACGGTATTACAATCACATTGTCAATGAACATAAAAAATAATAATATAGTTCAAGACAGTAGTGGAATTTTATTTGTAGAAAACACAACATCCGGTCAATCAGGCGTGGACACTGCATATACACACGGTAATTTCACCCAAGTTACGCGGGTTACTAATACAAATATAACACGGGTTGTAACGGTTCCTTTATTGTTGCGTTTAAAAAATGTAATACAACCCTATATTGCAAGTGTAAATTCGGTTATTAATTATACAGTGAATATATCGATTACTTTTCCAAATGTAATTATAACAAATAATGTTTATTCAATTGATCCAAATACAATAACCGTGATTTTAAATGCAACCGCGTTGTTATTGGGGGTTGATGTGAAATATTTGAGTTTAACCTATACAATAACACCTTCTTCTGTTCCACGTGATTTAATGAGAGGTTCTCGTGATACAATTGTGTATATTGTTTTATTTAAAGTTGAAGCAAATATTATTATAGTGCAAGATACAATCGTTGATGATATTAAACTTACTATTTCAAATGTACAAAATAATTTACAAACAGCATTGGCAAATGGGAGTTATAAAATTCTTTTAGAAAATACAGCACAAGAATTATTATTGACAACAGGTGAACAAACATTGATTAATTTAAATATGATAGTTTCGGCTTTAGCTTTGACCAATTTTAATATATTATCCCCCGAAATTGGTGGTGTTTCGGGAACAACGGGAACAACCGGAACAACCGGAACAACCGGAACAACAGGAACAACAGGAACAACCGGAACAACAGGAACAACAGGAACAACTGGAACAACCGGAACAACCGGAACAACCGGAACAACCGGAACAACCGGAACAACCGGAAACAGAGGGTTATTAGGTTATTATGGTTTTTATGGAATAAGAGGATTGTATGGTGCAAGAGGATTAAATGGAACAACAGGACCAACCGGTTTATCAGGAAACACGGGACTATCGGGTGAAACGGGTAATACAGGATATACAGGAGACACAGGAGACACTGGAATAACAGGAGTATCAGGAAACACGGGGTCATCTGGTGAAACGGGTAATACAGGAGACACAGGAATAACAGGAGTATCAGGAAACACGGGAAATAGTGGCGAAACGGGTCCAACGGGAGATACCGGAATAACAGGAGTATCTGGAAACACGGGGTCATCTGGCGAAACGGGTCAAACAGGAGACACAGGGGACACCGGAATAACAGGTATATCAGGAAACACGGGAAATAGTGGCGAAACGGGTTCAACAGGAGACACAGGAATAACAGGTGTATCAGGAACTACAGGAAATAGTGGATCAACTGGAAATACAGGAGACACCGGAATAACAGGTGAAACCGGAAATAGTGGATCATCCGGTGAAACGGGTCCAACTGGAAATACAGGAGACACCGGAATAACAGGTGAAACCGGAAATAGTGGACCATCCGGTGAAACGGGTCCAACTGGAAATACAGGAGACACCGGAATAACAGGTGAAACCGGAAATAGTGGATCAACCGGCTATACCGGAAATACAGGAGACACCGGAATAACAGGTGTATCAGGAATCACGGGAAATAGTGGATCAACCGGCTATACCGGAAATACAGGAGACACCGGAATAACAGGTGTATCAGGAACCACGGGAAATAGTGGATCAACCGGAAATACAGGAGATACAGGAGACACCGGAATAACAGGTGTATCAGGAACCACTGGAAATAGTGGTCCAACAGGGAATACAGGAGATACAGGAGACACCGGAATAACAGGTGAAACCGGAAATAGTGGATATAGTGGTCCAACAGGAGACACAGGAGACACCGGAATAACAGGTGAAACCGGAAATAGTGGACCAACCGGATCATCCGGTGAAACAGGAAATAGTGGATATAGTGGTTCATCCGGTGAAACAGGAAATAGTGGATATAGTGGTTCATCCGGTGAAACAGGAAATAGTGGATATAGTGGATCATCCGGTGAAACAGGAAATACCGGTGAAACAGGACCAACCGGATCATCCGGTGAAACAGGAACAACTGGTTCAACAGGTGAAACAGGAAATAGTGGATCATCGGGACCATCAGGATTATCAGGTGAAACAGGATATACTGGTCCAACCGGAAATAGTGGTTCAACCGGTTTAACTGGACCAACCGGACCAACTGGAAATAGTGGTTCAACCGGACCAACTGGAAATAGTGGTTCAACCGGACCAACTGGAAATAGTGGTTTATCGGGTTTAACTGGAAACAGTGGTTCAACCGGACCAACTGGAAATAGTGGTTTATCGGGTTCAACCGGATACAGTGGTTCAACCGGAAACAGTGGAACAACAGGTTCATCTGGTGTAAGTGGTTTAACTTCTTTTATAGGAATTACAGGACCAAGTGGAAATACAGGATCAAGTGGAAACACCGGATCAACTGGTGAAACAGGAGCAACCGGAAATAGCGGTTCAACGGGGTCAACTGGAAACAGTGGTTTATCAGGAAATAGCGGTTTATCCGGAAATAGTGGTTCATCAGGGTCAACCGGAAATAGTGGTTCATCTGGTGAAACAGGAAATAGTGGTTTATCGGGTTCAACCGGAAATAGTGGTGCAACAGGATCATCTGGTGAAACAGGAAGCAGTGGTTCATCTGGTGAAACAGGAAATACTGGTGCAACCGGATCATCTGGTGAAACAGGAAATAGTGGTGTAACCGGATCATCGGGTGAAACAGGAAATAGTGGTGTAACCGGATCATCGGGTGAAACAGGAAATAGTGGTGCAACTGGATCATCTGGTGAAACAGGAAATAGTGGTGAAACTGGATCATCTGGTGAAACAGGAAATACTGGTGCAACTGGATCATCTGGTTCAACCGGAAATAGTGGTGCAACCGGTTTATCGGGTTCAACCGGAAATAGTGGTGCAACCGGTTCATCGGGTTCAACAGGAAATAGCGGTGCAACCGGAAATAGTGGTGCAACCGGATCATCTGGTGCAACAGGAAATAGCGGTGAAACAGGAAACAGTGGTGAAACCGGAAATAGCGGTGAAACAGGAAATAGTGGTGAAACCGGAAATAGTGGATCATCAGGTGCAACCGGATCATCTGGTGAAACAGGAAACAGTGGATTATCTGGTGAAACAGGAATATCAGGTGCAACCGGATCATCTGGTGAAACCGGAAATAGTGGTACAACAGGGTTATCAGGTGGAACAGGAAACAGTGGATTATCGGGTGCAACCGGATCATCAGGTGAAACAGGCAATAGTGGTACAACCGGATCATCGGGTGAAACCGGAAACAGTGGATCATCGGGTGCAACCGGAAACAGTGGATCATCGGGTGCAACCGGAAATACTGGTGCAACAGGAACAACCGGAAATAGTGGTGCAACAGGAACAACAGGAAATAGTGGTATTTCAGGAACAACTGGAAATACTGGTGCAATCGGATCAACAGGTGAAACAGGAAATAGTGGTATTTCAGGAACAACCGGAAATAGTGGTGCAACAGGAACAACCGGAAATAGTGGTGCAACAGGAACAACAGGAAATAGTGGTGAAACCGGAAATAGTGGTCCAACAGGGAATAGTGGTGCAAGCGGATCATCTGGTGAAACAGGAAATAGTGGTATAACAGGATCAACAGGTGAAACGGGTGAAACAGGAACAACAGGTGAAACGGGTGAAACTGGATCAACAGGTGAAACGGGTCAAACTGGATCATCAGGTGAAACAGGATATAGTGGTATTTCAGGTATAACAGGAACAACCGGAGAAACAGGCACAACCGGATATACGGGTAAAACAGGAAATAGTGGTATTTCAGGAATAACGGGAGCAACCGGAGAAACAGGTGAAACCGGTGAAACCGGAAATACAGGCGAAACCGGTGAAACCGGAAATACAGGCGAAACAGGGACAACCGCATCAACAGGTGAAACAGGTGAAACAGGAAATAGTGGTATTTCGGGTGTATCAGGAATAACGGGAGCAACTGGTGAAACAGGTGAAACCGGTGAAACTGGATCAACCGGTAATACAGGTGAAACAGGCGCAACCGGTAATACAGGTGCAACCGGTGAAACAGGCCCCACCGGTGAAACAGGCCCCACCGGTGAAACAGGCTCCACCGGTGAAACTGGTGCAACTGGTGAAACTGGTGCAACTGGCGAAACTGGTGCAACAGGGGCAACCGGTAATACAGGGGAAACCGGTAATACCGCTGCAACAGGCGAAACAGGGGCAACCGGTAATACAGGAGAAACAGGAGAAACAGGAGAAACAGGCGAAACAGGCGAAACAGGCACCACCGCATCAACAGGTGCAACCGGTAATACAGGAGAAACAGGAGAAACAGGTGAAACAGGCGAAACAGGCACCACCGCATCAACCGGTAATACAGGTGCAACCGGTGAAACTGGTCCCACTGGTGAAACTGGTGAAACAGGTGCAACGGGTGAAACAGGTGCAACGGGAGAAACAGGTGCAACGGGAGAAACAGGTGAAACAGGTGAAACAGGGACAACGGGGTCAACCGGTAATACAGGATATACAGGTGAAACTGGTGAAACTGGTGAAACCGGTTCATCCGGAAATACCGGTTCATCGGGAAACACCGGTCCATCCGGAAATACGGGTGAAACGGGTGAAACAGGTCCATCTGGAAATACCGGTTCATTGGGAAATACTGGGGAAACAGGTGAAACCGGATCATCCGGAAATACGGGTCCATCTGGAAATACCGGAAATACAGGTTTATCTGGAACGACAGGAGATTCAGGTTCATCTGGAAATACAGGGTCATCTGGGAATACAGGAGAAACAGGAGAAACAGGAGAAACGGGTCCAACTGGAAATACAGGTTCATCGGGAACGACAGGAGAAACAGGTTCAACCGGAAATACAGGTTTAAATGGTTTGTCGGGTACATCAGGAACAACCGGAAATACAGGTTCAACCGGAAATACGGGAATATATGGTGTATCGGGTGAAACGGGTGTATCTGGTGCAACTGGACAAACAGGTTTAACAGGAAATACCGGAATGATGGCATCTATTGGAATTACAGGAAATACCGGTGCCTTGGGAATGACAGGAGATATAGGGCAATTTGCAACTATAGGAATAACAGGACCTACCGGAGAGACAGGTAGTATAGGAAATACTGGTTTTTATGGATTGACCGGAAACAAAGGAACAAATGGAAGTAAAGGTGCAACCGGAAGAACAGGATATATGGGATTACCCGGTCCCACCGGATATATATCCCAATACGAAATTACCGGTATAACAGGAGAACAAATGAAAACATCCATGACCGGTTCATCCGGAGAAACCGGTAATACAGGAAACACCGGTATCACTGGTAATACAGGAAAAACATCAGCAACTGGACCAACCGGAGAAACGGGTGCAACGGGAATAACAGGTGCAAGTGGAATTATGGGAATAACAAGCTCAACCGGCGAAACAGGTCAAACGGGAAATAATGGATATACCGGTTTTACAGGAAAAACCGGTTCAATGGGTCAAACCGCACCAACAGGTGAAACAGGATCAACTGGAATGACATCTTTTACAGGATCAACCGGTCAAACAGGGGATACAGCCTCTACAGGGAATACAGGTTTATTTGGTTCTACATCAACAACTGGTGAAACCGGACAAACCGGACAAACATCTGCAACCGGACAAACCGGTAAAACAGGATCAACCGCATCAACTGGAAACACATCAAATACAGGCGAAACGGGTCAAACCGGAAACACATCAAATACAGGTGCAACTGGTTTGACCGGAATGACGTCAAATAGTGGTGCAACGGGTGAAACATCTTTTACAGGAACAACCGGATCAACAGGTGCAACGGGTGAAACATCTTTTACAGGAACAACCGGATCAACTGGTAAAACATCTTTTACTGGAATGACAGGACCAACCGGTGAAACCGCATTCACCGGACAAACCAGCGCAACCGGTCAAACAGGATTCACAGGAATTACCGGCGAAACAGGGCAAACATCGGCAACCGGAAAAACAGCGGCAACCGGACAAACTTCTGCAACTGGGCAAACCGGATCAACCGGATCAACCGGACAAACGGGAAATAATGGTTTTTCTGGTGCAACCGGAATATTTGGGTATACGGGTATGACCGGTTTTATTGGACCAAGTGGTAGAACAGGAATAACAGGACCAACTTCATATACAGGGCAAAGTGGTGCAACAGGACAAACCGGTGCGACCGGAATGACATCGTCGACCGGACAAACCGGTTCGACTGGACAATCTGGCGGGTCAGGACGAACGGGACCAACCGGAATAACAGCGGCAACTGGAGAAACGGGAGATACAGGTATGACATCAACAACCGGAAAAACAGCGGCGACTGGACAAACGGGAGATACTGGAATGACATCAGCAACCGGAAAAACAGCCGCGTATGGAATAACAGCATCAACCGGTCAATCAGGTTCAACTGGTCAAACCGCGGCGACAGGACAGACAGGAAGCACATCTGCAACTGGAAATACGGGAGATACATCCGCAACTGGAAATACCGGAAGAACATCCTCAACGGGAAATACCGGAAACACATCCTCAACGGGAAATACAGGAAATACATCCTCAACCGGAAATACAGGACAAAAAGGAAACACTGGATATATTGGAATCATTGGTTCTACCGGATTCATGGGACCGGTTGATTTGAATGGATATTTAGGATATACTGGATCTTCTCAAACAACCGGTTCGACTGGTCAAACGGGTGCAACTGGAAGAGCGGGCGCGACAGGATACACCGGTATTACAGGGGATACAGGACAAACCGGTTCAACTGGAAGAACAGGTGCGACGGGATACACGGGTATTACAGCGGATACAGGACAAACCGGTTCAACGGGAAGGACGGGTGCGACTGGATACAGGGGTATAACATCAGACACTGGAATTACAGCCGATACAGGAACAACTGGAAGGACGACTGCAACCGGAAATACTGGTTTTATGGGAGAGACCGGAATATACACGGGTCAAACTGGTGCAACCGGAATGACTGGTCAAAAAGGTCATACAGGAACACCCACAGGAATGACGGCGGATACTGGAAATACGGGAATTACAAATCCAACGGGACCCACTGGAAATACAGGAAATACATCAGATACAGGAACAACCGGAAGAACTGGTCCCACTGGAATAAAAGGCTTTTCTGGATTCACAGCAGACACGGGGGCAACCGGAAATTCAGGAATGACCGCACAAACAGGAAATACGGGACCAATCGGGCAAACAGGACCAACGGATAGAACCGGATCAACTGGCACAACTGGACCAACCGGTATAGTTGGAATAATGGGGGCAACTGGACCAACTGGAAACACGGGAATAAATGGAATAACTGGTTCTGGATTTATATATGTATATAATCCTACAAATGGCGGTGGTGTGTATAATATATTAAATCAATCACCACTGTGTTATTATAATTTTAATTCTGTTAATTTGGATACAAATAAAACAAGTTTATATAATTTTGGAACATCATCGTATGATGCAATATTGTCCACACCCGGATTAATTGCAACCGATACATTAAATTTAGTGGCATCAAGTTCTCAATATATAAAATTAGCATCGTTCAATACAAACGCCGGTTTTATAAATAATTTTATACCAACATTAAATCAGGCATTAAGCACAACAATCACAAATGCAACATATCCCGCCCAAAAAGGTACATATATAGTGTCTAGTTCTGCCAATAATGCACAAGCATATGGTGTAAATTATGCAAATTGGCAAGCGTTTGCATGGACACCCGGAAATCCTTATTATTGGGGAACATCAAATAATAGTTCAACAACCGTGGTAGACAGTTCAACAATAACAGGTGAGTGGGTGCAAATACAATTACCAAATGCTATTAATATGACACAATTTTCAACATGTAATGTATTTAATGTGGCAAATTCCATTTTTATAGCAGGTTCTAATGATGGCACAAATTGGTCAACTATATCAAATATAAAAACAACCGGTTTGACAAGCACTGGTTCGGGAACTCTTGTATCATCAACCCCCATATTTATTTATAATACAACAATAAATCCTAATTTTTACACGTATTTCCGTTTTATTATTACAAACACAAGTGGACAGTATAATCTTGGAAGGGTGAATATATCTGGATATTACAGCCTGGGTTCATCGTTGGCGTTTTCATTTGCAACAAATAATGCTATAAACAATTCATTGTTATTCGCACTATCCTCACCAGACCAATATTATAATATTATAGGAGACATATCAAACAATGGTTTGAATATTGCAGTGTTAGAAAATAATAATATTTATTCTTATACACCGTCCACAGCAACACCGTATTCAATCGCATTCAATGGGTTATACCCATATCCGGCAAGTGGTGCTGTTTCAGGTGATGGAAATACCGTTATTTTAAGTTATCAAACGAATGGATATTCCGCTTTTGCCAAATGGAATGGCACTTCATGGTCTACTTTTACACAATTAGGATTTAATATGCAGAATGGTTGGATTTCTTTTTCCTATGATGGAACTAGGGGCGTTTATCAAATGTATGGTGGCGTCACTTATTGTATTAGTTGGAATGGAACAACCTATGTGAATTTACAAACATTGGATACATCAACAAGATCGGGACAAATATCCATGTCTAGCGATGGAAGCAGAATTGTGTTTTGTGATACAAATGTGTATTTTGCAACATGGAACGGGAGTAATTACACCGCTTTTACACAAACATTGGACACGAGAAGTTATGGCGGTTCATATATTTCAATCAGTCAGGATGGTTCTACTATTGTATATAATTCTACGAATGCAACTGGAAGTTCAATTGTAGCAAAATGGAATGGTACGAATTATTCATCGGGTGTTTTTATAAATGACACGGCATTTAATGGAAATTATTATTGCAATGCAATATCACCAGATAATAAAATATTATATTTACTAACGAGAAATGCATCAACACCTTTATGGTATTCGGTGTGGAATGGAACAACATTTGGTGCATATTCCGCAATAACAAGTCCCGGAATAACTTCCACCATTTCTTCGAATTTTTATCCACAAGGGTTCAGTTTGACAAACAACGGAACAGTATTATATTTTTATGATCGTACAACAAACAATGTTTTCAAAACGAGTATTCCAAGCACTATAACAAAGAACATCAACGCAACAAATTCAATCACATATCCATCAATAAACGATGGTATTTTGAGAACAATGTGTCTTCAAATATCAAGTCCTCAATACACCGCAAGTTTAATTTGTTATTATCCATTTAATACAGATGTCATCAATTATGCAATTGGGTATCCCATACCAGATGCGACATTAACACAAACATCGGGAACTATTGGAATTAACACATCGACATATGTATTTGGTAGTGGGTCTCTTCGTTCTACCAGTTTATCAAATAAATTGACATTAGGTTCTTATTCCGCAAATCAAAGCGGTTATTCCTTTTCATGTTGGTTCAATGTGAGCGTATCCAGTTTAAATGGAATGTTATTTACTTTTTCAAATAGTTCAAATCCTACAGGAGCAAGAATTTTTGGTTATTTTAGTAGTGGTCAATTGCAGATGGGTCTGGGTGCTTCAAATGTTTCTATAATAACGCCAACCATAAATACGTGGTATCATATGGTGTGGACTTTATCAACCACAAATCAATCCAAAGTTTATATAAATGGAACACTTACAAACTCATTTACCAATCTAACCTATTTTTCGTCAGCATTGAATGCAAATTATATTTTATCAGATAATCCATCAGTAACAGCAACTGCGGGGTTCAATGGATATATTGACGAATTTTATTATTTTGATGGAATAATTTCCTCCTCCATGGTTTCACAATTATATTCAAATAATAATTATAAAAACACATCAACGTGGAATTTGTATGCCAATGGTTCTTTGTATCAAACCTATAATTATATGCCATACCCATCAAATGTTTTAAGAAGTAAAAATTACATTGGTTGTGATGAGAACAACGCCAATTTTTTCAGTGGTTCAATGACGAATTTTATATATACGAATAATATTATCACAAATCCACAAAAAATATCTTCAAGTTCTGGTTCTCAAGTATTAATAGCAAACAGTCAGACAATAATGTATGTTTATAATTTTTATGGTGAAGATATAAGTAGCAATGGAACAAATTTATATAATTATGTGTCAAATGCATACGATGCATCAATGTCATCCACAGGATTAATTGTTTCAACACCAAATAATTATTTGAAATTAAACGCAGCAAATTCACAATTTGTTTCATTGCCTTCCATAACGACTGGCGTAAATGGTGTTTCATTTGTATTGTCTGTAAATTCAGCATCGCCTATCAACAATTCCCGCATATTTGATTATGATTATAATGGAATATACAATATTTTGTGTGATGTTAGTTCCGGAAATATACAATTTGCTGTTTTAGAGAACGACAATACATCTATCCAAGCTGGTAGTTTGACATACAATTATGGTGCGACACCCACCTTTTCAAATTATACTACTCCGTGGGGTACATATACCATAACTGCTTATAATATAGCAGTTAGTGCTGATCAAACAAAAGCAATTATTTCTGGTCCAAATTATATTTATTTTTCTACCTTTACAAATGGTTCTTGGTCATCGTTTGCACCAACATTGCAAACAACACCGATTGCATCACTCATAACAACTGTTTCATTATCTGCGAATGGATTAATCGGTGTTGCAGCCGGATACGGAAATTATGTATATTATTTCACATGGAACGGCACTAATTACACAACATTCACACAAACACTTGATACAACCGCACGAAACTGGTATAATATTGATATGACATCTGATGGTAGTATGATTGTTGCTATGGTAACGTCAGGAAAACCATATTTTGCAGTGTGGAACGGAAGCAATTACACATCTTTTACACAAACATTGGATACATCATATAATTGTTTTTACGGAATCGCAATATCAAATGATAAAACAATGATTGCTTATTCTACAACAAGCAATAATTTAGCGGTGGCTTATTGGAATGGGACAAATTTTAATAATCCATTGTATTCACTGTCAGCACCTTCCGCAGCTCGACGTGTAAAAATTACCCCAAATAAACAAATGATTTTTGTTGTAACTGCTCCACAACCAACAAGTTGTGTATTATGGTATTATATGTTTAATGGAACAACATTTAACCCACTTGTAGGTGTATCCACATCATCCATTCCAAATACCATTGATGGTTCGGGATTAAATATAACAAAAGATGGAAAAAGTATCTATGTTACAAATGGAAGTGGTGGATATATTTATAAAACAGACATTACATCGTTGACAACGACGAAAAATATCAATAGTTCAAATTCGATTACAGCAGGTAAAATAACATCTTCTTTTCAAAATTGGACGTGGACAATGACACCGACGAATACGGCAAACACCGTATCCACTTGGAACATTTATTTAAACAGTGTTCTCTATGCAACCCAAACAGGTATGCCTTATCCGTTTTCTATTTTGAGAACAACCAATTATGTTGGAAAAGATCAAAACAATGGAAATTATTTTACGGGTCAATTGGTGAATTTCCAAGGATATAAAACCGCGTTAACAATCAGCCAAATACAAACAATTTATAATTCAATTATTGGTTTAAAACAATCGGCATCAAACGGAGTTATTGGAAACACCGGAATGACGGGAGATACGGGAACAACGGGAAACACGGGAATAACGGGTGATACTGGAACAACGGGTGATAATGGAATGATGGGAAACACGGGAACAACGGGAAACACCGGCTACGGAATGTATACAAAAATAGATCCAACACTTCAATTGCATTATTTATTCAACGCCAACGATTTGAGTGGAACGATTTATTTGGCAAATTATGCATCTGGGTTTCCCGTTTTCAATAGTTCAACCGTTTTATCCGCATCAAATTTAATCGACACGCAATATTATGTCAAGGGAAATGGTTCTCTTTATAATGCAAGTGGTTCTTATTTATCAATTGCCACATTATCAGCAACACCGTCCAATTCAAATTTACAAAACGGCATTTCATTTGCATTTTGGATGAAAGCCAATTCAACCGCCAGTTATAGCAATGTGTTTGATTTTACAGACGGGTCGAATAATATCACTTTTGCATTGATAAATGGAAGAATGGCGGTGGCGGTTTATGGTTATACAACTTATTTAAGTAGTATTTACAATTTAAATTTGAATGATAATGTATGGCGTCATTTTGTCTGGATTTTACAAGCAAACGGAAATTATCAATTTTATATAAATAATCAATTGGTGTATACCGCAACCGGACAAATATACCCGGCATCCGTTGTAAGAAATAGAAACTATGTGGGTCATTCAAACCGCCCATTAACCGCCGATTTCATTGGGGGGGTGGATGATTTCCGTATGTTTTATCGTGCAATAACGTCGGTAGATATAAACGACATTTATTTGAATGCACCTTTGAATTTATACACATTTCAAGGAGTCGTTGGTTCTCAAGGTCCAACCGGCGCGGATACAGGCGATACAGGTTCATATGGTCCAACCGGAATAGGTTATGCACCGGTTCAAATAAATCAAATAATTGATGCGTCTTTTGCACAGTCGTGGTCATTTGCGGACAGTTCAACCAGTGGGTTGCCTTACAATGCTTCTTTTTCATACATGGCAACCTCTGCAAATGGACAAAACACAATCGGTATTGTTTCGGGTGGTGGTGTTTATATTTCGAATAATTTTGGAATTAACTGGCAATTGGTTTCCGGTGTTTCTACATCTGCCAATTACAATTATTGTTCTTCCTCCGCCGATTTTTCTCATTTGACAGTTTCAACAGCGGGTTTGTTATATATTTCTACCAATGCGGGTGTAACATGGACAAGTGTATCTATAACTGCTATATCCCCGTCTGGTTCGAATTTAGTTTTTGCAAAATATACATCGGATTCCACCGCTATTTATGCATCCGGACAAAACGGCTTATTTGTTTCATTAAATGATGGTGCAACATTCACATCAACTAATAATATTGGCTTGTATCCTGTTCTCAATAATAATATTGCAATTTCACAGAACAATCAAGTATTTTTAGTGGAAGCTGTTTTTAATAAAGAAACGAATTTATACATATCACGTGATGGATTGCAAAATTGGATTCCAATAATCAATTTGCCCGATATTTCATTAAATGCGGTTGTGAACAATTGGTTAATTTCCATGTCTTCCACGGGTGCATCCATTATTATTTCATCATCCATTTCAAATATTGTTTATATTTCTACAAATTATGGTCAAACATGGATATTACAGAACACAATAACAACGACTGGAAACACACCGGTTATGTCGTCAAATGGAAATAAAATAATATTATATAATGCATCGAATGTTCTATCTTCGATAAATGGTGGTTCGACGTGGACAGTAAAAACAAATATAAACGGATTGAATAATACAGATGGGTTCTCTTTTGTTGTAATGGCAAATGATGGTTCAGTTGTTTATATTTCAACACTTTCAAAGATTTGCATTTCAATGATTGGATATATAAAATCAACCATTTATTTACCGGGAATTCAAGGTGCAACGGGTGATACGGGTATAACAGGACCAACCGGCCCAACGGGTGAAACCGGATCATTTGGTTCACAGGGATACACTGGAACAGACACGGGATCGACGGGACCAACCGGAATTACGGGTATTGGAAGTATACAAACAATCACATCGTATGCATACAACAATTCAACTTTTGGAAATACATGGAATAGAACATCTGGAACATCTGTTCTTCCATCATCCGCAAACTGGAGCGGTTTGGCTATGTCAAACAATGGAACATATATGTATTTGACAACCTATTTTGAAAAGGCATTTGCTTATTCCACCACGATTTTACCAGGAGATTTATACATGACAAATAACGGCGGTTCTTCATGGATACAAATAACATCTGTAAACACGCCGTCATTACCGAGTGGAAAATGGAAAGATGTCTGTTGCAGTGATAATGGACAAATATCTCTGGCGTGTATAGACGGTGGTTCTCTTTATTTGTCAACGAATTATGGAATAAACTGGAGTATTATTTCATCGGCAAATGGAATTTCAAATTCGGCTCTTACATGGGGTGCGGTTGCATGTTCTCTTAATGGTGCGGTCATGTATGCGGGAACATATGATGTTTCTTCTGCTGTATTATATACTTCAATAAATTCGGGAACATCTTGGAATATAGTATCTGGAACAAATCAACCAACCTCATATAATAAAATAACATGTTCAAATAGCGGAACTGTTTTGGCGGTGCTGGGATTAGAGGGAACAACTGATGTTGTATTTTCATCAAATAGTGGTTCTAGTTTCACATTAGTAAATTTACCATCTACCATAATATCTTATCCACATGACATTGCAATGGATGGAAGCGGAACATTATTATATGTATCAACATCAAATAATTTATATAATTATATAATTTCAAGTGGAGTCATATCAACAACTTCAACCATAGTCGCTACATTACCAACAACAAATCAATATACCGCCGTGTCAATATGTCGAAACAATTCAAATTATCAAATTGTTGCAACATCAACGGGAAATATTTATTCAACAACCAACGGCGGAACATCATGGACATTAATCACAAATGCAAATGGGTTGCCAAACACGCCGTCTTATTGGTATAAATCCGCCATTTCATCGGATATTTCAAAAATGTTGATTGTATCAAATTATGAAAACGGCGTTGTTTATTCGTCATCCATTGGTATTAATACAAATACAACATTTTTCACACCAAATACCGGTCCAACCGGACAAACCGGAATGACAGGGCGAACCGGACCAACCGGAACAACCGGACCCACAGGAAATACGGGACCATCGGGGCAAACGGGTTCAACTGGACCATCGGGGCAAACGGGTTATACAGGGTTTGGATTTTTAAATACAGGTATTATTTTACAAGCGGGAATAATAAATCCTCCATTAGACAATATTAGTTTGCCAGATTACATGACATTTACAAATCCTACAAACACATTTGTTTTAAATGATGCGGTCATGTGTGATATATTGGTCATTGGCGGTGGTGGTGCTGGTGGTGGTGATATAGGCGGTGGTGGTGGTGCGGGGGGGGTTGTTTATCAACAAGGAATAACATTACAACCGGGGACATACAATATAGTGGTTGGTGCCGGTGGCGTTGGATCACCAATAAAAAACACTGGTAATAATTCAACCGATGGTAATGACGGTTCGCCCTCTTATATACAATATAACGCAAGTAATTTATATTATGCATATGGTGGTGGTGGTGGTGGAAATTACAATCTAGCAAATGCAAGAGTTGGACATAATGGAGGTTCAGGTGGTGGTGGTTCATCCAATAATGGTGGCACATCCTCGGGTGGTACTGCTTTACAAGGAAATACAAATATAAATAAACCAGGCGGATATAATGGTGCAAGTGGAGCAAATATATGGATTGGTGGTGGTGGTGGTGGTGCGGGTGGTGCAGCAACAAATCAAAACGGGGGTGCTGGAGTTCAATTAAATATAACTGGTCAAAATATTTGGTATGCTGGTGGTGGGGGGGGAGGAATAATTTTTATTAGTGGTCCTACAACAGGTGGTATTGGTGGAAGTGGTATTGGTGGAAGTGGAAATTATGTAAATCAAGGTTCAAATATACAAATTAATCCTGCACAACATAATGGTGTGGATTACACTGGTAGTGGTGGTGGTGGTGGCTCTTATTATTATGGACAATCAAATAATGGAAATAATGGTGGAAGTGGTGGTTATGGTGTTGTAATAATCAGGTTTTACACACTGAAAAATACGTTAGTATATTATCCATTTGATAATAGTTATGTAAGTGGAACATCTATTGCCAATATGAATGTTGCAGGAAATACAATAACATATGATGCAACACTTTCAACAACCGGTTTAGTTCAAAATAATTATTTAACTTTAAATTCAACAAATTCTAATTATGCCACATTAAATTCATCTGTCTCTTTAGGTTCTACCGGTATATCATTTTCTTATTTATTTAAATCGGTTTCAAACACAAATGATTCACGTATATTTGATTTTGATGTATCAAGTTATACACAAAATGTGTTTACATCAATACAAAACGACAATTTATCCATGTCTGTTTTTAATATAAGTGATTTATCTCAATACACGCTTACTTATAACTTTTCGAATACAGCGATTGCTTCTTCCCAAAGTTCTATACCAAAAACATTTGCTTATGAAAATGGTATGTGTATTTCGGGGAATGGAAATACAATATTTTATTCTTTAAATGGAAATATATATTACACATCTTTTAATACATTAACACAAACATGGGGGGCTGCTGTAATATTATTCAATAAAGTTTATTATACTAAAATGTGCGTTACGTTAGATGGGATGCGTTTTATTGCAACTCAAAATAATAATATATATATAGCAACAGGAAGTATAACAAATGGTGTTCCAAGTTATTCTTCCTTTGTTTTATCTGGAGCATCATTACCAACAAATTACAATTTTGTTCAAATATCAATCACACCTGATGGAAATACACTTGTATGTTCCTCATTAGCTGGTTCTGGAAACACTCAATATTTATATTTTGCAAAATGGAATGGTTCTGATTATAATGCATTTACATTAATACCTTACAATTTAGGCTTTATTCCAAAAATATCTTATGATGGCACAAGAATTGTTACATGTAGCGGTTATGGTGTGTATTTATATATATGGAATGGAAGTAATTATATAAACACCAAATACATTACTGTACCAAACAATACCGCAAAAATGGCATCAATAGTAAATTATGATTCAAAATATCTTTATGTATTTTGCAATACTTATATTTATATTATGCAATGGAACAATACAACCCAAACATATGAATTAATAAATACAGTCTCCTCAATAACAGTAGCATCCACTTTTATGGCTGTATCAATAGATGGCACAAAAATATTTCTTTTATGGGACAACGGAATGGTAGCACCTGATTTATACATTGTTCCATATACATCCGTTGCAAAAACATTATCTTCTAGTACAACCATGACATATTCGAATGAAAATATAAATGACAATAAATGGAGACATGCTGTATGGACATTAAACCCGTCTGGTATTTGGCAATTGTATATCAATAATGTGTTAGTAAAAACTCTTTCCGGAATGCCATTTCCAACCCCGTCAATAACAAGAACATTAAATTATATTGGAAAAAGCAATACAATCGGCAACCCGTATTACAATGGTTCAATAGATGAATTCCGTATTTATAATCGTGTTTTATCAAGTACAGAAGTATCAACTCTGTTCAATTCCATTCCATTCAATTTTGTCTCTATAAGTGGTATTGTTGGAACATCTGGTCAAACAGGACAAACCGGAATGACCGGAATGACCGGATTTACCGGAATATCAGGAATAACGGGTGTATCAGGAACATCCGGACCATTTGGTTCTACCGGACCAACAAATATAGGACAAACGGGTTGTATTGGACCAACCGGAATGACTGGTTTTACAGGTCCAACCGGTTCTAGCCCGTATGGTGGCACGGGTTGTCTTGCACCAACAGGTCCAACCGGAATAATTGGAAGCAGTTCATTTGCAGGATGCATTGGACCAACCGGACCATACACAGGACCATCTGGAATTACGGGGGTTGCGGGTGTATTTTTAAACATACCAAATACACAAATGACGATTATTGATTCAATGCAAACAACAAGAAACACTTTTTCAAAAAACATTCATGTGCCGATGTATATAACAGATGATCCAAACACAATAAATGCGACAACACAAGGATACAGTTCTAACGAATTGGTTTATACATTTGGAAAAGGGCATGATTCTAATTACATGGCGATTGGTGGTAATAACCCAAATTATGGTGCTTTCTTTTCTAAAAATTTGAATTATTGGACATCCATAAACATGGGCGGTTCAAACCTTTCTTCTTTGCCATGCCGAATTTTATGGGATGGATTCAAATGGATAATGACAGAATATAATGCAAATTTATTGGTGACATATGACAATGCTACTTTTATAACAACCCAAGCGGTGGCTGGTTCAACATCGTCCTATTTGTCAAGCATCGCCTATAATTCATCAATGTATGTAGCAATAGGTATTGGCGGGGTTTTCTATGGATATGATGGTTTGGTGTGGTATAATAGTCCAAGTGGAACCGCTCTTCTAAATAATCAATACTCGATTCAAATAGGAAAAGTAATATGGAATGGGTATATATGGGTGGCGGTAGGAAACGGAACATCCGCAAGTATAGCCTATAGTTATGATGGAATTAATTGGACACTCGCATCTTCGAGCAATTTATTGGATTCAAGTGGTGGAGTCATGGATATTGCATGGGATGGAAGACAATTTGTATCGGTATGTTCAAATTCATCTTATTATTTAATAAATAGCATTGATGGAATCAATTGGAATTCGGTTCTTGCAAAACCCTTCATCACATTTTCAGATGTAACGGCAACATTAGTAAGATATTATCCGTTTAGTGTAGACATGTTGGATTATAGTAATACAGTGGGTGTGTCAAATTTACAAACAATCACACCGGCTGGTGCGGCTACAACAACATTATTTACAAATGTTCAATCATCTATTTATAACGTAAATGGCAATTCTGGTTCTCTTTACAATCCTGAAATAACATACAATACAACATCAAGTAATTTAGCACCCTATTTATTGACTGTTTTACCAAATAATCAAAATGGATATACATTTTGTTTTTGGTTTAATCTTCAAGCTAATAGCCGTGGAAATATATTTCAAGTAAATACAACGAACGACTTTCCTAACAATATACCACCCAATTCTTACAATATGAGTCCGGGGTTTGTAAATAATTTCTTTACAGTTATAGCATCATCAGCTGAGGCACGTTCAACTTATGCCGCTACTTTGGGAACATTTGTTCATTATGGTATAACAATATCTAAAAGCGGTTTTTTGAGACATTATATAAATAGTGTTTTACAAAGTTATAGCGGTATCGGAACAGACGTACCATTCACATATAATAGTATTATGTCAGGAATACAGTTTTTTAATGGTGCAAACTATTATCCAGGATTTGTTGGTAATTATTATAGAACTCAAGGATACATTCAAAACTTCTATTATTTTGACGGTGTTTTATCACCGGCGGATATAGCAACCATATACAATTTACAATACAATTAATTTATGTTCTGTCAATTTACACATGTGTATTTTACGAAAAAGATAAATATCAAAACATCATATTATATTTTATGTGATGATTATTACATAAAATATTATTTTCACAAATAAAAAAGTGTATAAAAAATTGATTTGTAATACATGTATAGTCTAAAAGAGAACATAATATATTTATTAGAATATTCATTTAATTTAAACAATGAATCCCGCTTTATTTCGTGCATTGGAAGAAAGTTCTCAATATGAAAATGAAAGAAAAACATGCAAATATAATACTCGTTCAACATCGTCATCCATTAATAATGAACCAGTAAAAACAGAACCAATTGAAGACCAACCAAAAGAAATTATAAAAAAACCATTCACCCAAAAACCAACAATTCAAAAAAAGCAACCATTCAAAAAAAAGGAATCCAAACCAACACCAACTTTTTTAGCCGAAAAGAATCGTCATGAAAGGGATCAACATATAACATTTGACGAAGGACCGCATATATACACTGTATTGGGTGAATATGGAACATACACATCTGTTACAACATTAGTACACAAACAATTTCAAGATTTTGATGCAGATTTGATTATTGACAAAATGTTAAAAAGCCCCAAAATGACAGATCCAACTTATAAATATTTTGGCATGACAAAACAGGATATAAAGAGAACATGGAACGAAAAACGTGATAATTCGGCATCGGCGGGAACAGACATGCATTATGATATAGAATGTTTTTACAATGAACAAGAAGTTGTCAATGAAAGTATAGAATATCAATATTTCAAAGAATTTGTCCGTGATTTTCCCGAATTGAAGGCATACCGAACCGAATGGATGGTTTATTACGAAGAATTAAAATTATCCGGTTCGATTGATATGATATTTGAGAACCCCGACGGAACATTGCAAATTTACGATTGGAAACGATGCCAAGAAATAGTTCATGAGACAAATTTCGATCAATTTGCGAAACCCGCTTTTCTACGCCATTTACCAGATACGAATTTTTGGCATTATGCGTTGCAATTAAATATATACAAAAAAATATTAGAAGACAAATACGGTAAAAAAATAACAGGTTTATATTTGATTTGTTTGCATCCCGATAATCATAATAAATCATATCAACGAATTGAAGTTCCTGTTCTCGAAAAAGAAATTCAAGAATTATTTGGAGAACGTAAAAGAGTATTGGAATTAAATAAAAAATGATAATTTTATACAAATTATTCTTTCTTTTCAAAAAACAAATAAATAAACAAACAAACAAACAAATAAATAAATAAATAAATAAATAACAACCTTTTTTTATGAAACATTTCAAAAATAAAACAACTAAAAATAAAAACAACTAAAAAATTGATAATATTATTAGTTCTCATTCTAGAAATAATAATATAATAAAATTTATAAAATGCAAACAATATTTCAAGCATTGACTAAGCTGATTATTTTCATACCATCTTCAAAGATACAGGACAAAAACTGGCGAACAATACAGCCATGGTATATAAACGGAAAACACAATGAATGTGAAATATATCAGCGCAATCTCATTCAAGAAATAACAAAACAACCATGTGTCAAAACAAACATGCGTTTCAATATCTTTACCAAAGAAATGTGTGAAAAAAAAAATCCAATGAAAACAAAAGACGGGTTTGAATGGACGGAAGATATGGATGGGAAAATCAACAAAAACAATAATGATTTTTATTTCAATATGAAGTTTATCTGTAATACAGGCGGATCTCAAACACGTTCTCTTCGTGAAGTGTATCATTTTATAGAAACACAAGCAGAACATTTGTTGTTATTTGATAAAAAAAATACATATTTTATTAATATTTTAGATGGTAATATTTGTTTTCATCATATGGATAAATTTCATTATTTATTATCCAAACCACAATATGCTGGTATTATACAACAAATATACACGGGAGATATGAAAGGTTTTCAAGAATGGTGGTTATCTAAATACAATGATGCATAAAGGATTTTATTCAACGCAGTCAATCAAAATATGAGAAATAATTCGATAAACTAAATCAAATGATATTCTTTTTCTTGCAATATCTTTACTTTCACGGTAATTGACAAGAAACAAAGAATGATATTTTTTTCTATGTTCTCTTAATAAAGAATTGAATTTTTCAACAATTTTATTTTGACAATGTAAAGAAATTGGGGGTTCAATGACCAATGTTGCAAATGAACGTGCTGTTAAATTGGGTGTTGTATCAATATAAATATCCGGATCCGCAACAATAGAACATGCGATTTGTTTTTGTTCATTGTCATCAATACATTTAACAAAAATATTAGTGTGTTGTTTTGTTTGATTTTTGGTGGTTAGTCGTGATACGACATGTGTGGTTGAAAGAGGTAAATGATAAATATCTCCGCCAATCAAATAACTATTATTCATATGGATACATGCTTCGATTTGTGTTGGATTTGGATAAATATTTATTTTTATGTTATTCACATGTTCTCTTTTATCATGTAGCAAAACATCCGTTCGAAGAATAAATTGAAAAGAACATATCGTATAGTTTGTATCTTCAAAAACAGTTTCTTCAAATATATTCAATAATTGTATTTCATATACTTCTAAAAAAGAACATCTCAATAAAATATCATTTGCACGGATAGAACACCAAAAATTCAAAGGTAAAATCAAAATCCCCCCCAAACATTTATTTGATAAAAGTTCTCTCAAAAAACATTTATATAAATCATTTTCATTATATTTATCAAATATTGTTTTGTCATTCGTTTTATTTCGTGCAAGATAAGGCGGGTTGGTGATGATATATTTATTATTATAACACGGCGGGTTTAAAAGAGTATTTTTAAAAATAATATAATCTTTTTTTGGTTCTATATCATAACATTCTAAAATATAGTTTTGAGAACATTGAAATGGTAAAATATTCAATAAATGTCCTTCTCCACAAAAAGGTTCAATAATAATCAATGGTTCTTTATTTTCCATGAATGAAGACGGAATAAACAAATTTTGTAAAATATAATTATATCGGGTGGTCATAAATTGTCCCATTTGTTTTTTATGTTCTGTCATTTTGGTTGGAAATTAATTGATTGCAAAAATAGTTGTATCTATTATTACAAACACCATTTTTTATTTCAATTTTATTGATCGGTCATGGTTTTATTTGTGTTCCACAAAGAGACAATAAATAAAAACAAACAATCCAATATAAAGAGAACAAACGAAAGGATATTATAGATTCTCTATCCAATGTTTTTTATCTACCATTGGCTTTGTCATAAGTTGTCTTTTTTATATTCATCTATTTACAAACAAATTTTTTTAAGAATAAAAAATCATGTAAAAACACAAATTGTTAAAATGCCAATTACAGAAGCCGAATTTATAGAAAACGAAAAAGCAAAAATAATTGATATTTATAAAAACCCCCATAAATTAGAACTATCAAATTCAAATATGGATGTTCTCTTTTATAAAATTCAAAAATACAATGACGAAATGTTGAATATACAAAATACATTAGAACCAAAATGGAGATCACGGGTGTTATTTATAAACACACCGCGTGGAAATATAATAACGTATTATGATTGTTATAAACGGGGATTTTCTTATTTTTCAGATCAAACAAATATTCCATATTCTTTATTAAATGCGGTTGCTATGCGTTATGTCATTCATTTTCGTTGTTTAGATTTATTTGTGGATAATAAATTATTTCAAAATGAATATAATGAATCACCTTTGATTGGATTAAAAGACATTGAAGATAAAAGAGAACGTGAAAAAGATGTGGAAAAATACTTGAAAAACAATATTTCGTTGGATTTTATTAAAAAAGCGCCAATGGCTAAATTAAAAAAATACAATTCAACCGTATCTCCTGTTGAAAAACGAGAACAATTAAACGGGTCGAAACCATTAAATAATAAATTAAATAAAGATGAATTATATAGTATCAATCGATTTATTTATATGGGAAAAATACAAAACTTTTCTTTTTTGCAAAAAGAGATTTATACAATGAAAAAAAAGATTGAAATTGTGGAAAATAAATTGTTCTCTTATAAGGATTTTTTATTGAAATCAAAAAAATAGGAAAATTGAATGTCTGTTCTTTCCTATCTATGGTTTCATACAAAACAAACATTTTTGTATGAAAAAACACGTATTTTATTATCGAGACAAATTTTATAAAAACGTTTTACAAAGAATAAGAAGATATGTTTGTAAATGCATTCCATATTTGTGTGTTTCCTGGACTTGGTCCTGAAATTAACAATATTTGTTGAAATAATGTATTGGTAGTTGTTGAAATAGATGAATAAGAACTGCTACCGTTCAAATATAACAAAGGGTTAGTTGTTGCATTTGTATTAAATACATACGATGGTGATGATAAAATAGAAACGGTATTTGCATAATAAACATTTCCAGAATAAAGTGTTTCATCAATAACAAGAGAAATGGTGTATGTTCTTGGGGTGTCTCCATATATTACTAGATTTGACACATTTACATTAAAATTGGACGATAAAGCAACTGTATTAGATACGAAAAAAATAGAACCTTTACTATAATCAACATTTATATTGGCTGAAACATATGTTGGTGTTTCTATTTTTTCACTTATCATAGATGTTCGGAGCATGTTTCGTGTATTTGCTACACCGGAAACATCGAAATTAAACGCGGGGTATCTGTTAATTCCAACATTGCCATTATAAAATATATCACTTAAAATAATATTGCCTACAGTCCATAAACTTGGTCCAGTAGGTCCAGTGAATCCAGTAAAACCTGTCCAGCCTGTTTTTCCAGTATCACCTGTCATTCCCGTTGTTCCAGAAACACCCGTAAAACCTGTCATACCTGTTGACCCGGTTGATGCAGTGTTTCCTGTGGACCCGGTTGTTCCCGAAACACCTGTAAATCCAGTCATACCTGTTGATCCAGTATTACCTGTCATCCCCGTTGTTCCCGAAACACCGGTGAATCCTGTCATTCCAGTTGATCCAGTGGATCCTGTGTTTCCTGTTGTTCCGGTTGTTCCAGAACCACCTGTAAATCCAGTCATACCTGTTGAACCTGTTGATGCGGTATTTCCGGTTGTTCCGGAAACACCTGTAAAACCTGTCATTCCAGTTGATCCAGTGGATCCTGTGTTTCCTGTTGTTCCGGTTGTCCCAGAAACACCTGTAAATCCAGTCATACCAGTTGATCCTGTATTTCCTGTTGTTCCGGTTGTCCCAGAAACACCTGTAAATCCAGTCATACCAGTTGATCCAGTGGATCCTGTGTTTCCTGTTGTTCCGGTTGTCCCAGAAACACCTGTAAATCCAGTCATACCAGTTGATCCTGTATTTCCTGTAGGACCAGTATTACCTGTATCAGATGTCATTCCGGTATCACCGGTTGTTCCGGTATTTCCGGTAGGACCTGTTGGTCCAGTATTACCTGTATCAGATGTCATTCCGGTATCACCGGTTGTTCCGGTATTTCCAGTAGGACCAGTATTACCTGTATCAGATGTCATACCAGTATCACCTGTATTTCCGGTAGGACCAGTTGGTCCAGTATTACCTGTATCAGATGTCATACCAGTATCACCGGTTGTTCCGGTATTTCCACTAGGGCCGGTTGGTCCAGTATTACCTGTATCAGATGTCATTCCGGTATCACCTGTATTTCCGGTAGGGCCCGTTGGTCCGGTATTTCCTGTGTCAGATGTCATACCAGTATCACCGGTTGTTCCGGTATTTCCACTA
>Ga0114975_10000451_pt1 | contig 30980 bp, 37 predicted proteins | sample S_130626_EF_Meta_FD_87031 | JGI IMG/M metagenome (GOLD analysis project Ga0114975, IMG submission 87031) | Freshwater microbial communities from Lake Simoncouche, Canada to study carbon cycling - S_130626_EF_MetaG | ecosystem: Environmental > Aquatic > Freshwater > Lake | place: Lake...
ATTTATATGGCCTATGTTACTGTAATTGGTGAACATACAGAAGATTCTCTAGTTAAACTTTATTCAGATAATCTTTTTTTCGCGCTTAAGGCATTTTCTAATTATAATAACGAATTACACATAAGAGAGTATAAGGTATTTTTGGAAACGATAATTGAATTACAGTTGAGATAAATTCTAGCAAGTTGGTCTAAACACCGGCACCCATAAATAGGTAATATGAGCTTAAATCCTAGAGAAATTCCATCATTTGTCTCTAGACAGCAGCTAACTGACACCGCTGTGTTAACTTTTGACGTGGAATCAAGCTTTCATCCTCCAGAAAATATTATGACCTGTTCCATATCACAATTTCAAAACGTTTTGACATTTGCGTCAAAACTTATTGGAATGGAAGAGTCGTTGGCCAATGAATATACTCGCGATTCGCTTTTTGCTGAATATCTGAAAGATATCAAAGAAAAACATTCGGGCGAATTATCTGAAAGAGAGAAGCAAGTTTCAGCAAGATATAGTTCAGAAATTCATGAAGTGCGTTCTGATTATGAAAAGCAACTGAAGGAACTTAAGAAATCTAAGGCCGTGATTGAATCTGAGATGACTAGTTCCAGGGCGGATTTAGACTCGGCACATAGGAAAGAGATGCGTACCATAGCTAAACGCATTGCAGAGTTAGAGGCTGAGATACAGGTTGCTAATAAGTCTGAGAGTCTGATTCGTGAACGCTGTCAGGAGGAGGCCGCTAGACATCTCAAGGTTGTTGAAGATGCTCACAAGGAAATTCTAAGAATCAAAGATGAATGTCTGAGTCAGAGAGAACAAAAGTTGATTATTAAAGAGCAGGAGTTGCAGTCAAAGATTCAACGGACTGCTTCCTCTGTGTTGAAGGGGCAAGATGGCGAGCACTATTTTAAAGCTATTGCCAAAGAGAAAATGAACTGGGATCTAATAAAGATGCCAACGTTTTCTTGCGACTATTCAGCCACTATTAATAATACACCTGTATTATTTGAAATTAAAAACTATGGACATGCTGTAAAATCAGATGAGGTTAAGAAGTTTCTTCGTGATATGAAACTGCATCCCGAAGTACCAGTTGGTGTATTTATTTCGTTAGTTACAAATATTCAGGGACGGGATCCAAATGTACCGATTGGGATTGAGTGGATAAACGATTCACAGTGCGCTATGTATTTCCAGTCATGTGCAGAAATAGATGTGGAATACACCCTTTCTATCATAAATCAGGTAATTCGGATAACTCAAGCATTCAATAGTATTATAGAGTCACGTGAATTGGATTCCAGCGAACCCATATTTAAAACAAGAATTGACCAGGCGAAGGTTTATTTGGACCGTATGGTGACAAGGGGTAACAAACTCATGAAGAAGATTGTATCAGACAAGAAGCAGCAGATTGATTTGATTGAGATGAATACGACACATAATCTATCGGAACTAAAGTATCAGCAGACTGACCTGATAACCACTATTCAGACACTTCTTGGTGAATACGTTGAAGTAGAAAACGAAGTGGAATTAGCGACACCAGAAGTTACAGTTACGCCTGGAGGAGTACTAGTTAAAAAACAGGCAAAGAGACGTAAATCAGTTGCGGCTACGAATGCTGCTGCAAATACGGCTGCAAAAATTGAAAAGTGAGTGTGGCGTATCATGGGTACAATGGAAGCACCACCTAGCCCTAAGACATCGGATCCCTCTGTAAGTCCAGATCTGAAGGCACCCATCTCAAGCTCCCTTGAGATTGGCCTAGTTAACAAGCAAATGAAGGAGTTTAAGATTCTTGGTATTCGCCATGATGATGGGCCTACTTACCGTGAGCCGCCTCCACCTCATAAAATTGGCGATACACTAATTCTGATAGACGGTAAGTTTCCCTTGACTGATTATACCGATATTGGTAAACATATACTTACGTTTACCAATAACGATGGCCTTCAAATTACAGGGGTTCTTGATGGCTTTTCATGGCAATGTGCTGCTCATTCAGACCCTAATCCAAGAGGTGGTCATATTGTGATTCTCCTTGACACTTAATGGCCTCCCATCACAATTCCACGCCGCTTGGATATTTTACTTTTTACTCCCATCATTTGGGCGGTGGCGGCCACTTGCGTATCAGGACAGCCCGCTTTTTCTCTTGCGACCCATGCGTACGTATGACCTTCTTGTTCAATCCATTGTTTTAGATTCTCCTTTGTGAGAATTTTGCTTACGTCAATCCCGGCTGCCACATTCTCCTTGTGCTTTGCTTCCTCTGCAGCCTTTTGAAATGCTTTCACCTCTTTTGGATCGCGGAATCCTTGGCGCTCTACGGGCGCTACCACAATTACATCCTTTATTTCCGGCTCTTCTGAGACAATTGGTTCTTCTACAGCGGTTGTCTTAGACTTTTTTGTGTACGGCTTTCTACCCTTTTTACTGGTCTTTACAGGGAGTTGAGTCTGCTGGACTGGCTGGGGTTGTTGGGCTGGTTGAACCTGTAGCGGCGCTGCGTCAAACTGGCTCTTCAGATATTCAAACTCAGAACACATAATTTCGTTCAGGCGACTATGAAGTGCCTTGAAACCGTACTTGCCTACTAGAGCAAAAATATCCTGATCCATTCTGATTTAATATGGGGGACCGCTTTAGATAAACTTAAATGAATTTATTTTATGCGGTTATAATATAAACAAGCAGATGGGATTCTTTGATTTTGGTTTTAGATCTAAGGAAAATAAGGCGCCTAAACCGACGGGACCATCAAAGATGAATAGAGAACATTGTAATGATGGTTTACATAAAGAAGCGTTCTTGGGGGTTCTTAATGGTGAGATGACATATGATGATTACAAAAGACTCTATGAATCTAAAATAGATAAAGTCCTTGAACAATGTCCACAACATGGGTTTTCCATGCTCTACCGCGCCGCAGTATATCTTAAACCAGATATCGTTAGAGATTTAATTTTTGAGCATGGCGCAGACCCAAATCAAAAAACTTCTGAAGATAGTTTGCCAATAACAGGAGTATTGGGAATAATATATAAAAGTCTCATAAAAAATGGGGAGCCTCTTACACGTGTTCAATATGAAACTTTAAAGATGCTACTAGACGGGGGGGCATCCCCTCACATTCGTAATTTTCAATATAAAAATGCTTTTGATTATGTTAAACTTATAAATAATAATAAAATAACAAAACTAGTAGAAAAGTATAGACAACAGGCGAATAATAATTTTGACGCTAATAATAATAAAAATAATACTAGTCAAAACAATACTACTCAAACTACCAATAATGGTCAAACTACCAATAATGGTCAAACCACCAATAATGGTCAAACCACCAATAATGGTGAAACCACCAATAATGGTCAAACCACTAATAATGGTCAAACCACTAATCAGGGCGGTGGCACTCGCAGAAAGCACCGCGGTAGAAAGGCAAAGAAGTCTCGCAGACATAGACATCGTTAAATATGCAGATACAAACTATCCTGAATCACCGTCTCCCGAATTAATAGGCTGTTAGCATCCCTGAACCGGTCAAGAACTTCTACATCCTCACAATACTGTGCCATAGAACGCCATTCCTCCAGCATATTCTGCAACTTCAAAACGGACCGAATAAGATTTCCCTCGTAGACGCCAAACTCTGAACAGATTGACGCCACCGAGTCGCCCTCCATCCAACGCAGCATCGGATCAATCCAGAATGTACTGAGTGACCACTCAGATTGCCTAGCGCCACATGTCGCTTCTTTATCGCACAGCTTATGCCACGTGTCATTCAGTGTATGTAATGCCGACTTCACCTTTTCTGACGTATTCAACTGTTCAATAGTGGGCTGCTCGCCATCCTTTTTTGCCTCTGCAATACACGCTGCCAGAATAGTCAGTACCTCTACGGGCTCTAGCTTAGTTGATCCTGGCATCTTGTAGAACTGTGACATAAGTAATGCATCCATCTCATTCAACTCAGTGGCTAAGACACCGAGAGTGGTCAAAGTTTCCCGTGTATGCTTCGTCGGATCCTCAATCGGCTTCAAGAATCCTAGTGATTCCAGAACACGAATACGGGCCTCAACGGTTGACGAAACGTCTAGGGCAATTTCCAGATCTCGGTTAATCAGTCTGAGACTATTATTAATCTCACGGAACTCTGCAGCCTTCTGTTCCGCAATTTGCCATCTCGGACCCAGATGATTATCCTTCCAGACCCTCAAGGCGAGCTCAGCCTTCTTGCGTTTTGCGTTATTATTTTCACGAATCTGCTGTTCAATCGCCTCCTTCTCATTTATGGCAGCGGCCTCATCTTCGGTTATAATAATCTGTTTCAACTTGCTCAGAGCCTTGTACTGGTCTACCTTGATATAGTTGATAGATTGCTCGCGCTGACGGCGCCAATAGGACTTTGACAGGAGATCTAGCCAGTTGCTATTGCCAGATTGAATCGTCTTCAAGATAAAGTCATAACCGAACTCCATCCTAGATGTGACAGGCGCCTTTCCTCCGCACATCATCGCCTTCATTTCTAGAGGCTCCACAGGATCCCTGTCTGGCAGATAAATCACCGTGCCCATGGTATCTAGGCCGCGCCGCCCAGCACGACCCGCCATCTGAATGTACTCGGCCGTATTCAGAATACGCATTCCACCACGCTCCTCATCGTACTTTTTTAGACCGATAAAGACCGCAGTTTTAGTCGGCATGTTTATGCCCACCGCAAAGGTCTCCGTGGCAAAGAGGACCTTGATAAGCCCCTTGCCAAACAAGATCTCAATAATCTCTTTTAACATCGGCACAATACCGCTGTGATGAAATGCCACGCCACGCTGCACCAATTCATAAAGAGTATGATATTGGGGAATATTCTCTAGCGCAGCCTTGTGGTGGCTCAGATGGAAATTCCAGATATGCTTCACAGCGGCCGTATCAGATGTTGAGATGAGGCTGCCCTCCACCTTTTCCGCATATCGCTCGCAGTCCTTTCTAGACAGAACAAAGAACAGGGCAGGAAGAAGTTCCTTCTCCTCCAGAGCCCGAATAAGTTCATTCATTCTGTGAACAAATGAGGTCGGCTTGACCTTCCCCATAATTGCTCCCTCCGTACCTGCAGCCTTTGCATCACGGACCTTCTCCTGAAATTTGGAATGCGCCTTCTCCTGGTTGTGAAGCCACTCCAGCCACTGCCTGTAGACACTCTCATTATAGTGATTTTGGGGGTCCATCAATACATGGAATTTAGAGCCATACCAAAGATGATGCGTCAAGGGAACATTGCGATGCTCGGTGCTAATCAGGTTGACGGGACGCTGCTTGAGTTCGCCCAGCCACTCCGCAAAGTACTCGGGGTGATCCAGAGTAGCAGACAGCATAATCATTTTGACCTCAGGGGGCAGGAGGATCATAACTTCCTCCCAAATATGCCCACGATCCCTATCGTTGATATAGTGGCACTCATCAAAGATAACCGCGTCCAAGCGATCACATGACATGGCGGCAGTGAGGCCGATGTCTTTTGTGGTAGAATCCTGCTTGTACAAGAGGTTGCGCAGAATCTCGGTGGTCATGATTACGATCTCTGCATCAGGGCAGAACTTGATATCACCCGTCATAATCCCCACCTTACCATCGCCAAACTGCTTTTTCAGATCCTTGAACTTCTGATTGCTGAGCGACTTGATTGGCGTGGTATAGAACACGCGCATACCCTTTTTCAGGGAATAGGCAATCTGAACCTCGCCGACCAAGGTCTTACCCGAACCTGTCTTAGCCGTCACGAGAACATTCTCCTCCGCACAGATTGCCTTCATCGCATGCTGCTGGAAGGGGTCTAGGGGGAAATTGTAGGTGATTGGGGTGTCCGCCGGCATCTCAGACGGCCCCTGTTTTACATCGGCGATTTTCAGATATGCAGACATTTGTGTGTTTATAATATACACGCACAAATAACTTCAATTTTTGCGGCAGCCCTTTCATGAGGCATAAGGCTGCAGTATTGTATCTAAAAAGATGATTGTCATTCCACCCTCCACATTTCAGGAAAAGTATTTTAAAGAAATGGCAGAAAATAGTTGGAAAGCGGCTACTAATAATCATAAGCAGAAGTGCGAGGCCCTGAAGGCTGAAAATACTACTATGGTAATTACATGTAAGATAGAAGTGGGTGGGGGCATGGAGTCCAATTTTCATCTGCACTATAGATATTTCAGAAAGATGCTCTATTGCTTTGTTGAGGAGGAAGAACCCACTGATATTCAGACACCATAATTCACATCCTGCTTTTCTATGTCACTATAGCTTGCGCGTTGAATAATACAGCGAGTCTTAGGTGTTACAAATATATGAGACTGCTGTAAAACCTTCCAACTCTGATCTGCAGCTAGAGGGTCACCCTTATTCACCTGTAAATTATCATATTGCTCCTTGTATGGGTTTGCGCTATTGTTCATCCGACAATCCACTATAACTTTCCAAAAATCGGCCAGAATATGTTTAAACCTATCTTTTACAATATAGGATGAGGTAGTCTGTAGATCAAATGTACGCCATAAGTTAGAAGTGTATTCTGCGTTTTTTCTACTTGCGCCACCCAAACATAAAATATCTGCATCGGATTTCATGAATTCCTTTATATATATATCTAGTCTAGCTCTATCCACTAAAAACTGTATATCATCTTCGCATATCCAGGTGGCGTCAACTTTGAGAGGGTCATTATTTATTGTGGTAATATGTGATTGGAGACAGCCACTTGCACCATCTTTATCAAAAACTGCCGGTACGCGAACAGCCGAATCTATGCCGAGACGATTAAATTCCGTTTCTACTTGAAGGCGGCGATCGCGCCTATAGTCCAGATTAATATAGTATGGACCAGATATCATTATACTTTATAGACTTGAAGAATTTAAGTATTTGATTAGTGGTTAAGGCCAGCCACAAAAATTGAGTGGCCCGCACCCCTCATTAGTACGTGCGACGGTGGCCTAAAAGTTCCGTGAGATAGAATATTGGATAGAAGGTCCCGTTACATCAGGTCCAGTAGCTCAGTTGGTAGAGCGTGGTGCTTATACGGTTACGTATAATTATAGCAACACAGTTGTCGCATGTTAGTGACGCCAAGGTCGCGGGTTCAAGACCCGCCTGGACCATTTTTTTTGTGCGATTTTCTCACAAAAAAGATGGTTGCTGTTTTTACAGTTACTTTTTAACTTTCAAGTCAAGAGATGACACGTTGCCCTCTTTGATAGGAAGAACTAGGGTACCCCAGTGGCTGTCAAAGTCTATCTTCTCAGTCACCGCTGGCCCTCCATTCACCCAAGCGGTCATTAAATCCTGTACTTGACTGTATGCCCAGGATTCACGTGCAATGCCCACCTCAGGAAGTTTTTTCAAGAGTGTAATGGTCTCCTTCAAACGCTCGGCCTTTGACTTTACACCAGACATCTATAGATTGTTGTTTATAGCCTTTATATATTAACCAAATAATACTGTGTATACCCCAGATAACTGGAAACCTATATGGATCAGGACAATTTTCATGAAAAATAAAAGTGTCCCTGAGAGAGTGTTCTCTTTTTTACCTCCTCGTAAATATGTAATATATAGGATGGGTACAGTGGTTAAAATGCCCATGATGAGTGTCTCACTTATAAAGAATTTCGGGTTTTTCTCAATGTATGCAGTATCATGAACCAATACGGAACCTATTACTAAAACAATCAAACTAATGGTTAGACCAATTATAATACCATATTTAATCACATTATAGACAAGACTCTCTATATTTTGATCAAGTGCTTGAACAAGTGGTGACATTCTATAATTAAAGTATAATATAAGCCGGAACTACTGATATCCAAACGTTGTGCAAGTACTGCAAGTACTAAAACTGCAGGCGGACCCTACATCATACCTTCCGCTAAAATAGTCTTGACGTATTTCATAATTGCTGAAGTTGTAAGAACAGTTATTAGAAGATCCGCACAACCTTGGTATGCACGGGGGCGTCTTAGTCGCCTGTGCTATTGAAAGTTGAGCCTGGATATTATAATATATAGTCTTTTCTCTTAAACTTTTTATCAAGTCACTTGCGTCCATTTCTATTAGGTCTAAACATTTTGTTTTAATTATAAGCAGGAGAATGTGCGGAATATGGGCATGTTTAGGATTCATAGATAAGTGTGAGAATCACGTGAGTCGATTGGAGGCGAGAGGTCCTGAAGGAACGCGCATTGTAAAGGTGGCAGATAATGTAACACTTGGATTCACACGGCTTGCTATTAATGGCCTTACAGATGCCGGTATGCAGCCTTATTCAAATGGTCCCATTACATGGATTTGTAATGGAGAGATATACAATTCAAAGGATCTGGAAAAGGAGTTAGGCCTAGATAATACGGGGTCTGACTGCCAATGTATTGGTGAGCTCTACATGCGTCATCGCGATGACCTTGACACCTTTGCCAGAGCCCTAGATGGCGTCTTTGCTTTGGTACTCTATGATTCTGAGCGCAACCGGCTAATAGTTGCAAGAGATCCATATGGTGTGAGGCCACTCTTTGTCGGAACAAACTTCTGCAATGATACCGTTGTATTTTCCTCTGAAATAAAGGGTATTGGGCGGGAGTTTGACCGCATAGAGCCGGTTTTGCCCGGGACAATCAGTGTGTATGGGCTTTTACCCACTTCAACTAAAAACATTTTTGTATTGAAATCTACTAGCAAATATCACACAGTCCCCTGGCTTACAAACCCACAATTTTCTCCTCCTAGCTTTACTGCTCGAGTAGATGCTAGTCTGGCACTTCGTTATGCCCTAGAGGAAGCAGTATATAAGCGGATGCTCACAGATAGGCCTGTTGCGGCTTTATTGAGCGGTGGCCTAGATAGCAGTTTGATCGCCTCTCTTGTACAAATTAATCTCAAGCAACTAAAGCAGCCCCCCCTCAAGACATTTTCTATTGGATTTGAAGGATCGTCTGATCTGAAACACGCTAGAATCGTTGCAGATTGGATTGGAAGTGAGCACACCGAAATTGTAATGACGGCCGATGAGTTTTTCAATGCTATTCCAGAGGTTATTGAGGCGATTGAGTCATATGATACAACTACAGTGCGCGCGAGTGTAGGAAATTATTTGATCGCCAAGAAAATTCGATCTCTCACTGATTGCAAGGTCGTATTCAACGGCGATGGGTCTGATGAGCTTTTTGGTGGCTATCTCTACTTCAACAATGCACCTAATGACCAGGCATTCCACGCCGAGGCTGGTCGGCTCTTAGAAAATATTCATACGTTTGATGTTCTGCGCAGTGACCGCTCTATCAGCGCGAACGGCCTGGAAGCAAGAACCCCCTTTCTAGATAAGCAGTTTGTTGCAGTTGTACGTAGCATTCACCCGAGTCTACTGCGGCCTGTAAGGGATGGACCCGATGCACGTATTGAGAAGGCGCTTCTAAGAGAGGCGTTTGATGACGGTATCACCCTGCCCGATGAAGTAATATGGAGACGTAAGGAGGCATTCAGTGATGGAGTGTCTGGTCCTGATAAGGCATGGTACCAGGAGATTCAAGAGCGGGTACCGGCTTTACCAGAAGACCTAGATACAACTTATACATATATGACACCGAAATCTGCAGAGGACTATTATTATAGGTCACTGTATTCTTCCTTTTATGGAGATAGTCATTGCAAGGCTACTGTGCCATACAAGTGGATGCCGAAATGGTGTCCTGAAACGAATGATCCGAGTGCTAGAACCTTACGTATATATAATGATGACTCAAAAAGTTGAACGCCTGTAATTGGCATTGCTAGTTAACTACCAAGAAATGGAAACATGTATGGCCAGACGTGCGCATAATGACCGATACTCTTTCAGGCTTATGAAAGAGGGTAAGGAAGGAAAATATATTTGGACAGAGTTTAGATGTCCAAATGTAGTTTCAGAGGGAGCAAAAGTCTGTGTAGACTGCTCTAAGAAGTTGCCTAAGTATAAGTACCAGTCAAACCAGAAGTGTGACCACGGTCTTGTTGGAGGGCCTTATCCAGAAGATAGCAAATTATATGGTTCGCCCTTTTATTTGAAACAGGTGAAAGAGGGATTTACACCCTTAGAGGCGGATGAAAGTAGGGCTAAGGAGGCGGTGATTAAAGCCACTAGTAATATGCCGAAGAAGAAGGTTGTTGAGCCTGTACTACCTGCAGAGCCTTTGGTATCTGCTACTGTAGCCCCTGCTGTGCCTTCGGCACCGGTAAAAGCCCCTAAGAAACCTAGGGTGGCTAAAACTAAAGCTGCCCCATCTTCCCTCACTCCTTCTAATGTAACTATCTCTGCTGAACCCTTGAAGCCACCTACTATGCTAGAGTCTATGGAAACCCCAGTCCATGTTTCAGAAGTTATAGTTGTGAAGGTGCGCAAGATCAAACACAAGGGCAAGGAGTATTGTTTTGACCAGGATTCTGGAAAGCTTTATAACCTATTATCTGATGGCGTGGGCCCATATGTAGGCAGGTATAAGCTAGAGAGTGATACACTAGACACTGCATATCCAGATTCTGACGTGGAAGTTGATTGAAAAAATTGAATCAACCATCGTACTAATTTTTAGTACAATGACTGATTATACAAAGGAGTTCCGCAATACGGATAAGTACTTGATTTATTCCGAGTTTACTACAAAGATGCCTACCGATATGGGCGGATCCACCATTGGTGGTAGTCTGATTGTGGGTTCGGCGAACACTGTAGAGGAAGCAGAACAGATAATTCAAGTGCTCAAGCAGCGGTCGCGTGAATTTAATGAGAAGTTCCCCTCATCAGATAAAGAGAGGACAAAGCGATATGTCTTTATTGAAAACAAATCTGAGTGGTGGAGTCGGTGATGAATGATATATTATATATTTTTATGAAGTTCTAGTTTAAGAACGTGTGCGCGATCTAGTAGGGGTTCCTGATTTGCTAGGTGTTACTGATGGAGTTCTTGAACGAGTTCCTGACATACTTGGTGTTACTGAGGGCGTTACTGATGGAGTTCCTGACTTACTCGGCGTTACTGATGGAGTTCCTGACTTACTTGGTGTTACAGAAGGTGTTACTGATGGAGTTCCTGACTTACTTGGTGTTACTGATGGGGTTCCTGAGTTACTTGGGGTACCTGATTTACTTGGTGTTACTGATCCTGTTCCTGATCTACTTGGTGTCGCTGAAGGAGTGCCTGAGTTACTTGGGGTGCCTGATTTACTTGGTGTTACTGAAGGTGTGCCTGACTTACTTGGTGTGCCCGAGTTTGTCACAGTGCCTGAAAGAGTACCTGAGCCTGTAACTGTCACTGAGGGAGTTACAGATCTAGTTGGCGTCTCTGATACAGATGCGCCTCCAGAAAGTGAAGATGTTGGAGTTACTGTATTTGAGGGTGTTACTGATGGTGATACAGTATTACTGGGTGTTAGAGTTGATGTTCCAGTCTTAGTTACAGAGGGTGTGACAGAAGGAGTTCCTGATTTACTTGGTGTCACTGAAGGTGTGACCGAGGGGGTTGGTGATCTGCTAGGTGTGACCGAGGGGGTTGGTGATCTGCTAGGTGTGACCGAGGGAGTTGGTGATCTGCTCGGTGTGACCGAGGGAGTTGGTGATCTGCTCGGTGTTACAGAAGAAGATGGGGTACCCGATTTTGTAGGAGTACCTGAAAGGGTCCCTGAGCCTGTAGCCGTCACTGAGGGGGTCACAGATCTAGTTGGCGTCTCTGATACAGATGCGCCTCCAGAAAGTGAAGATGTTGGAGATACTGTATTTGAGGGTGTTACTGATGGTGATACAGTATTACTAGGTGTTAGAGTTGAAGTTCCACTCGTAGTTACAGAGGGTGTCACAGAAGGAGTTCCTGATTTACTTGGTGTCACTGAAGGTGTGACCGAGGGGGTTGGTGATCTGCTAGGTGTGACCGAGGGGGTTGGTGATCTGCTCGGTGTTACAGAGGAAGATGGGGTACCCGATTTTGTAGGGCTACCTGAGCCTGTAACTGTGGGCGAGGGCGTTACAGAAGGTGTGCCCGAGTTACTAGGTGTTACAGAGGAACTTGGGGTACCCGATTTTGTAGGGCTGCCTGAGCCTGTAAGTGTGGATGAAGGTGTTACAGAAGGTGTGCCTGACTTACTAGGTGTTACAGATGAAGAAGTCGTAACTGAATTTGTTTGAGTTCCTGAGCCTGTAACTGTGGATGAGGGTGTTACAGAGGGTGTTCCTGACTTACTAGGTGTTACAGAAGAAGATGGAGTGTCTGAATTTGTTGCAGTTCCTGAGCCTGTAAGTGTGGATGAGGGTGTTACAGAAGGCGTGCCTGACTTACTCGGTGTTACAGAAGAAGAAGGTGTGCCTGAATTTGTTTGAGTGCCTGAGCCTGTAGCCGTCCCTGAAGAAGTAACAGTTTGTGAAGCTGTTACAGATGGTGTTAGTGTATTACTCGGTGTAACAGTTGGGCTTATAGTTGTAGAACTTGTAGATGTTCCAGATTCTGTCCCTGAATTACTAGGTGTACCTGAAGAAGAAGGTGTGATTGTTCTGGATGCGGTTGAAGTTGGTGAAGGTGTATTCGTTACTGTGCCTGATATACTAGGTGTAACTGAATTACTAGGAGATACTGTAGGTGACATAGTATTGGATGGTGTACCTGAGACACTTGGTGTAGAAGAAATGCTTGGCGTGCCTGTGATTGTTCCAGATAAAGATGGAGTAGGTGTTACTGACACAGTCGGCGTAATAGTGCCTGATGGTGTAGTCGTTTCACTTGGTGTAATAGTTGAACTTGGGCTTACTGTAGACGTAACAGATGCTGTCCTGGTAGTGGTAGTAGTAGGAGTGATACTTGGTGTACCAGTCGGGCTTGATGTGGCACTAATTGTGGCGCTAAATGATTCTATAGAGGATGATGATTCTGTTTGTGACATAGTAGATGATCCAGTGCTAGTACTTGTGGGTAATGCAGTATTAATAGGAGTGACAGTGCTTAATGCGCTACTTGTTGTCATTGCAGAAGCCGTCTGTGATTCAGAAGATGTTTGTGAAGAACTAGACGTTAGAGATAATACTGATGAAGATGAAATATGCGGTGACATACTTTCAGATATTACGCTTGATACAGATGCGGATGTTAGCGATGTGGGGCTTATTTCCAAACTTACAGAGGCCACTACTGACTTAGAGTGTATTGGCGATTCGGACGGATTTGCTGCACGTGAATTAGATGGTAGTAATGATAGTGTCCCTGGAATAGAGGCAGTAGCCACATATGTTGCCGCTGCAGATACAGATACAGACGGTGATACAAATGGTGTTAGAGTACCTTCTGCAGAATATGAACCAAATATGCTAGCTGATGCCGTCGTACTTTGCGTAGATGATGTAGAGTCACTTATTTGTGGTGTATTTGTTACCGTTTGCATAGGCGATGGAGATGCCGTTGAAGGGAGCGTCTGGGAAAGGGTCGCTTGTTCTGAAGATGATGGGCTATAGCTTTCAAGAGGTGATAGAGTTGGCAGTTCACTTGTCGTGGCTTCTGCGCTAGGTGAAAGTATAGCTGATACTGTTGGAGTAGCTTCTGCAGAATATGAGGCAAATATACTGGATGAGACGGTCGTACTTTCCGTAGATGAGGCAGAAGGACTTATTGGCGCTGTATTTGTTAGCGTATGTAAGGGTGATGGTGACACTGTTGAGTAAATTGTCTGAGAAAGAGTTGCCTGTTCTGAAGATGAGGGGCTATAGCTTTCAAGAGGAGATAGTGTTGGCTGCTCACTTGCCGTGGAATATATGCTAGGTGATAGTGCAGGCGATACAGTTTTGACAGGGCTGTCTGATACGCGAGCTGATTCGGTTAGTGTAGGCGCGACTGAATAAGATGTATCTGGCGATATCGTGCCTATTAGAGTATCTGATGCTTGGGGCGTTATCGTTTGCTCTAGTGATGCAGAGGGTTGCAGTGACTCCGATGAGATAGGTGTATGTGTAGGGTTGAGTGTGGCTGTTACAGATTGCCTGGGTGTCTCACTACTTGATTCTGCAGAAGATGAGCTGCGGCTGAACAAGGGTGAGCGCGAACCTGTAGTAGATAGGCTGGTAGTCTTAGAACTTGTAAAAGATTGACTAGGGCTAGAGGAGTGGCTAGAGGTCTTAGAATTCGTAGATGATGCGCTTATAGAAGTTGATAGGGTGGATGTCCTTGAAGAAGTCGTACTTGATGTCTGAGACACTGAGACTGTGGAAGATTTAGAACTCGTGGAACTATCTGATGACCCAGGTGTAAACGATGATAGAGGGGATGAGGAAATGGATGGACTAGATGATGATGATTCGGAATTAATGGTTGATTGAGAGGCGAGCGGTGTTGATGATGGGTTGGGGGTCTCTGATAGGCTCTGCGTAACAGAGGCCGAAGCAGAATCGCTATAACTCAGAGTATTCAGCGCAGTATTACTAGGCCTGTTAGTTAGAGAAGCCACCACCGAAGCTGTATAGGTAGTTGTCACTGTCTCCGTGACCCCTGTGGGAAATGTCGTTATGCTTGGAGTACCGGTACTTTCTACAGATTGTGTAACTGATTTAGAATTTGTAACGGTTGTGGTTCTGCTCATAGGGGGTGAGCGACTTGATGATTGTGATCGTGAGCTTACACTTGTAGAAGTGTGAGATACAGAGATGCGACCCGTTTGTGACTGCCTTGAAGTCAATGAAACCGTAGTAGAAGATGACAATGAATTACTTGTTTTAGCCGATGGTGTATAAGATACAGATGCACTTGCTGTTTTTGAATTACTAGATGAGCCTGAGATAGATCTTGTGGCTGCACTGGTCTGTGATGAACGGGGACTATTTGTTGGTGATGGAGTAAAAGTGTCGGCAGGTGTCACGGTTGACGTGAGTGTTTCTCTGACACTTTGTCCAGTGGTTGCTGTTACAGAAGCAGCGGTAGTCGGTGTGTTTGTAGCAATAGGTGATGCCGTGATTGATTTCGTTAGGGGCTCTGTAAAGGATAGTCTACTTGTAATAGATACTGATGAAGAGGCGCTCGGCGTTCTGCTTTGTGTCATTGACCCTGTGCTAGTTTTGGTAATTGGCGGCGTATTCGTTATCTTAATAGACGCAGTACCGGACACCGAACCCGTGGATGTCTTTGAACTAGATATAGACCTCGTAATAGTGGCTGATGCCGAATTGGTCTTAGTCGCCTGCACGGATTGTGTTGGGGTTCTAGTCTCTTTTGATGTTACAGTTGCAGTAACACTCGTTGTAGAAGTCCTGGAACTAGTTATACTACGCGATACACTCGGCGACGACGTGGATGTTCTAGACGATGTAATAGATGGTGTGCCGGTTAGCGATACCTGAGGCGTACCCGATAGTTTGCTTGTTTTTGTGAATGTCGGCGAAGCCGAAGAGGTTTTGGATGAAGCCACGGTCCTTGTTTCAGACGCACATGATGTGGCAGTCCTGGATGGTTGGGATGATTTTGTGGAGCACGGGCTGCTTGAGGAAGTCTTTGAGCTTGAAATTGTGCTTGTAGTCGTTTTACTCGGTGCAGTTGACCGCGTAGAGGTAGTAGAGGCCGTTATAGTTTTTGTGGGTAAGGCACTTGTTGTTTGTATAGGACTTGATGTGGAAGTCCTTGACATACTTACCGTCTTTGTAGATGTCATAGAGGCTGTTGTAGTCTTTGTAGAAGTAGTTGAGGGTGTATGTAGATCCGTAGGAAATGATGAGCGTGTCAACGTGGTCGTTTTCGTGGATGTTTTAGATTGCGTGGATGAACGAGAGTCCATAATACCGGCTGCAGATAGAGCCCTATGGCCTGTATGTATACTCAATTCGGTTAGGGGTAGAGACATATTCGGAACAGGCGGCGTGGAAGCGATGAGACCTATTGTTGTTAACAGGAGGAGCCAACGCATTTTATACCTTCTATTATATGGGTTATACTTCATTTTTAGGCGCATCGTATTCTGACATCAATGCCTTCCAAGATACTGGAAACGCCTTTTCAAGATGCTGAGCTAGAGCCTTTGCATATAGTCGAATCTCAAGCTGGGCATCCGAGCCTAGACGCAACTTACAGAGTCTCGCGTAGGCATAGAGGGACGCGGTCTCAATAAATTCCGTGTACATGGACTGAGGTAAAATAAGCCTCGCTACCTCGGGCGCCACGTTTTCAGAAAGAAGTTTGTAATAAGTGTCTAAGGCAGTTTCTGTTGCCTCCTCTATGTGTTCGCGCACATACTCTGCATTGTTCACAGGGGTTGACTTTGATCCCTGCTTCTTGTTTGTATCCCGCTCACGAATCATCTTTGTATCAGGTACATAACACTCCACTTTCGTATCTACGTACCGACGGCTCACCTCATTTCTGGCGAATCCAATGGTGTGGCGATACCACTCACGGGCCACGAAGATGGGCATCTTAATACGTAGGCGAATCTGCGGATGAAAAAAGGGGCTGGTGTGCTGGTGCTTTGCGAGATAATTGATGAGCTTCTGGTCACCCTCCTTGAATTCGGTTGCTTCCTTTGCGAAACTTACGCGGGCTGCGTTGACCACGGTTAGATCATTGCCGAATGTGTCCAGAATTTCTACGAAGCCTAGATCGTCTGAGAGGGGGAAGACCTTGCTCGTCATAGTTTATAATAATAGGGATAGTTTTAGACCCTTGGGTTGCTAAAAAATTGAAAACATTCTACTCAGTACATAATGTACAAAGTAGCATGTTTCGTCCTGTTACAACTGTAATTCACTATATTTACGATATTATCCAGATGAATGTTGATCCACCCACTGTAAATAATCTAGGAAATGGCAGTAGCAGTGACAGCGGCTACGCAGATAAACCTGGTCGCGATTATATTGTTCTAGATGTGGCCCCACAAATCCAATTAACTAATTGCCGAAAGCGGGTTTGCGTACCGAAGGGGCCTTAGCCGATGTATCTGATTATACAGATTCCACGCACAGTCCAAATCAGGCAAATAGTGCTCATTATCCACGAGGCTGGCAGGCTTAGGAAACCCATTAAATTCCGATGCAGTCGCCGAGGTATAAGCACCCATCAAAGGAAAGTACAGCCAGTCACCAACTTCCATATGTTCCATCGGCCCCTTTGCAATCATATCAAGGCTGTCGCAGGTTCTGCCAAATACAACACTCTCCTCCCTTTCCTGAATACCAATCTGCTCCTCTGATGGAATGTGAAGCCAAGCAGGCTGCTGTTGATCAAACGGAATGCAAGAGAATTGCCCATAGAGAGACTCATCAATCACATATCTCCACCCTTTGCCATTCAAACCGGGTTTCTTAGCAATAATTTTTACAAAGAGGTCCTGGCAAGGCTGTGCAAGATAACGCCCAGGCTCTGCAATTACACTTATATTATTTGAAATATTTTTATAAATTGTATTGGATATTACATCTGCGACTTTACTGAATTCACTCATATTTGACGAAAACCCACCACCAATATCTAAGATTGTGGGGTTGTGGCCCGAGGCTTCAAGCAGCGGAAATACCTGCTTCACACAGTACTTAATAGCAAGCCAGTACTGTTCTGCGCTATCACAACCCGAGCCTACGTGGAATGAAACACCTGTAATGGGAACCTGGCAGCGTTTTGCGATGATTTTCACCTCATCCATTGACGCTCCAAATTTGGTTGAAAACGGCATCTTACTTTCCGAATCCCCTACTGCCACTCGGAGAATAGCTGAGCCTTTCCAACCATTTGAATCCAGCTTGAAGCACTCCTCCACCGAGTCTACCGTTGTCTGCCGAATGCCCATAGAGTCCACCATACGAATATCACGATCAGACTTCATCGGATGGGCATAGATAATCTCGGGAGCCATTTCAGCCTTCATGGCCTTATTCTGAGCCAGGACTTCATGAACTTCACGGAGACTCGCACAATCAAATCCAATTCCACTCTTGTATAGAGCGTTCAAGAGGAAAGGTTCGGGGTTGCACTTCACAGCATAGTAGGGCTTCACCTTGGGCAGTAAGGTAGACCACCTCTGCAACTGGGTTTGAATACGGTGCTCGCTCATCACAGCAACAGATCCCACATTTTTGGGGAAGGTTGAAATAAGTTGCCGGAAGTTTTTCAGCGTGAACCCAATACCTATTCTTGCGAAATTATTGGTAGACATCAATACCCGCAGAATATGCCAGTGATAAACCTAATGAAAAAATTCATTTTTTATGCCCACTATATTATATAGCGTAAAGCACCATTACTTCTTTGAAGATTTAGGCCACATATGACTCCATTCCGGCCGATAAGATGTCTGAAGCCATTTGACAGCCAACTCGTGCAGCTCTTGCCCCTTAGTATCAAGCTTCTCAATAAACACCTTCTCTTCTTTTGTCAAAACGTGGGTGGTGGGCAATTGGTCCATACTGATGTATGCAGTAAAAGTGAGCTCATTTTTTAGTGTAGGCTCATAATAAGAAATGGTAAGCGATCCTCGGATTCTCAAGATAAATAGCGTAGAAGATATGACTGCGATTCTCAAGGATAAGGGTCGACCCCTAGCCTCCTTTAAGGCAGGAGATACCATTGAAGTCTGGAACAAAATGAAAAAGGGTTATTCATACAAGTTGGAAGTGGAGCCCGGTACTGGATTCGCAGCCGAATTTAAACCCTATGCGACACCTGGTGAAATGTTGGCCATGGGCGCATTTGAAGGCAAGTACTTGAACGACTCTCTCCTGGAATTTCCCGCGGAGTGGTTTTGGAATGCTATTTTATTGGACAAGTTGAGACCCGGTGGGGCGGATGTCAGTGTAAATCTGCTCGGTGTAGATTCCAGACAACCGCTTGATTTCTGGGTAAAGTCCGGCTGGGTCCCTGGTGGGCATAAAAAAGGCCAGCACCCCGAGTTGTCTGATGCTGTCATAAATCCTGATGAACGTGGCTGGTTCCAGTGGTATTGCAGATACTGGATGGGGCGGCGTATTCCTGTGCTGGATGCAATACAGATCAAGCGCTGGTCGGCATTCAGAAGACACGCGGGTCAGATTAAGGCGAACTGTACTGCGGGCGACTTGAAGTGCAGGCCAAGACAGAGGCAGGGGCTGTTTCAGTGGTCACATAATCCGTTTATTTAGTACTTAGCCCCGCATCCGCAATTCCTCTAAGCAAGAAAGCATCTCTGCAGACTGTTCATGGGTCCATGATGCCATATCATATATTTCATGGGCACCCGTCAAGGGATTCACCAAGGTAGCCCACCTACATTTCAAAGGAATTGTCCCATGTCGCCCCATAGCAACATAGGCCAACACCTGTAGTACATTCTTACAATTACCAGTGTCACGTAAATCAGTTGCCCTATGACTTATACTACACTTCATCTCAATAAGGTGCCCTTCACCACTTGGATCATATAGGTCCGCCTCGCCTAGAATGAATGTATCAGTCTCTAAAGCCCTGTCACCTTCAAGTTGTGATGGATCGCCACCCCTCCCTTTAACTAAATCATAAATAACACCCTTACCAAATTCCAGATTTTTTTCACAGAATTCTTCAAAATTTTCTGGAAGCCCCTGATATTGCTGTTTGGGTGCCACAATCGCCTGAATTTCTTGAAGATGACCACTCAAATAAAAGGCCCTCGCCTGAGATATCATATATTCATCAAATAAAGTGCGATCTACTCGTTTCCATGCATCCATTAAAACTTTCTCAGCATCACAGTATAGTTTGCGAGCAGAAGGTGTCATTCCCCAACGACTAGATCTATTCATAGCCATAAAGCGAGCAGTAGGACTATATTGTATATAATCTAATACATCTTCAATTCCTGAATTGCGAAAGAATATTTCTATTTTCACTGCCAATATGTCAAGCGGTTCCATTGAATCCTTTTTTGAAAGACTGCGATACCCCCCTGCATCTGCTAACTCTAATAGTTGTTGTTGTATAGATTTACCCCCCTTGGTACATAAGATATGTTTGAGTTTCCAGTCAACAAAACTCCCAACTGCCATTTCCCTATTTCTCATCTTCATAGCCGCATATACATCTTCATAAAACATAGTGCCACCGTCAAACCCAATAGATGTAATATGCTCAGTACACGCTCGCACACGCTCAAATAAATCAGGATGTTGAGGCAAACGCCGCAGAATATTAGATATGCCAACTGGTTTTAAAAGGGGTGAGTTAAATTCCTTGGGATTTTCTCCCCATTGTGTATAATCCACATATTTAGATAGATTATCACCTAAATGAGCAAGCCGCCTATGCCTTCCACCAGTATTAGCATTCGCAAACATATACAGTTCTTTCATAGCCCGTGTTACACCAACATAGCTCAGATTTGTCTTTTCAGCATTAAAAGCCTCAGTATCCTCTTCATTATCTTTAATACAATATAATGCATCACTAATATTGATTAAAGCAACAATATCCCACTCTAAACCCTTGCTTGAATGAAACGATGAAGTCTGAATGGGCGCATCCTTATCTCTAGTATCATATGTAAACTCAACGGTCGTGCATGTCTCATCCTCCTTTGCAATCTGATGTATATCAAATGCATAGTCCTTTCCGCGGCTATATTCTCTGAGAAATCCAGTAATATAATGATATGAGGCACATTTTAGAGCTGGAAATATTAGAACAATTGACTGTTGTTCTTTCTTGGCACGCTCAATTAATTTAAGAAGTTCTAATGCTACCAATTCCTCATATTCACCTGTTCCAGAACCAGGACTTATAGCAAATTCAAAGTATTTAGGTTTGATACCTTGCTCAGCATCAGGGCCAGGGACCATCGGTAGAATATGACCATCACGTATATCTTCTTCAAACATGGCATTCGCCAATTCAAGAATAGACCGTGTACTACGGAAATTGGTGGTTAGGGTGAACGTTTTTAGATCTGGGTCAATTTCCTGCTTCAAGAGTGTTCGTAAGAACTCATTTGACGTACCGCGAAAGCGGTAGATATTCTGAGCCAAATCTCCAATCGCTATAATTTGAACACTGGGATTAATAGATTTCAGATGCTTTATGAATTCAAACTGCGTCTCATCCACGTCCTGGAACTCATCAACAATAAATATTCTAAATAATACCAATATACGAACCATATGCGGGTCACGGTTTCGCATCAAATCAAGTGTAAATTCAATACCCTCTTCCATCCGAGCATCAAACAGATTCTTTGATGCTGGAAGTTCGTGCCCTGATTTTCTTAAAAGATTAAACAGCGTAGAATGAAATGTTCCACATGTCATCTGTGTCATATATCCGATAATTTCCTTAGTTTTCATCTTAATTTGTTTGGCAGCAAACCGTGTGAATGTTACAAAACCAATTGCACTACTAGGAATGTTGCGCTGTTCTATAGCGATTTTTACAAAGTGTGACATAGTTGTCGTCTTTCCAGAACCCGCGCCAGCCAACACTCTAAAACTTGCCTCACTTTCTGCAAGAATTAGAAGTTGTTCGCTTGTTAATGGCATTTACTTAAATACATAAATGGACCCCATCAATTTTTAGGTGCCATTAAAGTTGAACATATTTTTGTAGACGATAAAAGGTAGATGAGCCTAGAACTAATCCTCGGCCCCATGTTTGCCGGTAAGACGAGTGCCCTACAATCCATTATCAGGCGCCACGAGGCGCTGGGGCTCAAATGTGCAACATTCAAGCCTCTTATTGATTCACGATACGGTAGTTCAGAGTTTATTTACAATCATGATATGGCAAAGGTAGCAGCGAATTCTGCTACATTCCTACTACCCCAAGTAAACAGCGCAGTCTATGCGGAGGCCTCTCTCGTTGTAATAGAAGAGGGGCAGTTCTTTAAAGACTTACATGCCTTTGTTTTGAGGGCAGTAGAGAATGATAACAAACACGTGGTAGTCGCAGGCTTGGACGGTGACCGATTTCGCCAACCCTTTGGCCAAATTCTCAACCTCATTCCTCTCGCCGACAAAATCACAAAAATCACAGCGTTCTGTAAAATTTGTGGAAAGGATGGAAAAGCAGTACCTGCCCTATTTACCTACGGCGCATTTCAATCATCTAGTACGGTCTATGTAGGCGGGCCTGACCTCTATATGCCCCTCTGTCGGGCCCATTATCTGGAACTCATTTATCGGCAGCAACAAGGCCAGCCCGGTGGCTTATCCACCACGCCAGAGCCATAAGAAGTCCGCCCCATAAACTGTCTAAAATAGCAAAGGTCAGCGGATACTGATCAAATACGAACAATTGAGTAAAGTCATAAACTGCATAGACGCAGAGACCAGTTAAGAATGCCCGGGGAGCAGAAATCTGCTGAGTCACCAAATATGCTAGAGCCAAATACACAGGTATCCCTGCCCACATACGGACATTCATAGAACGGCCCGCCTGGATATCCCGCACGAAATCCTGCACCCACGGACCCTGAATATACAGCCAGGGAAGATCAAGAATCGCCATTCCAAGAGCAATTATAAGAATCTTTGCAACTATGTTCATCTCTATCTGTAGCCCCTGTACGTTTTTTTCCCATTTTGATTGAATGCAAAAAGACTAGATGAGTTCTATCTCACTTGAAGCATTTGATGGTAATCTAAGAGGCAAGGTAAGTCAGTGGTTAATACCCACTGATAGCCCCTGTGTACTTCCACAAGGCTTTCAAGACCAACTTTTATCCGGTCCGAATGGGTTCCAAATGAATATTCTGCTGATGTCAAAACAAGATTCTAAGGCATGGCTGATATCACATCCCTGGGATATGTGCTTTACGGCCGAGCAACCCTCCGACTGGAGCCTATTTTTATCCGTAGTACAGCATCTGAAACGCCATATATTAATTGTATCTACTCCAAACTGTAATGCACCGAATGTGCTGTGGCAGAAACTAGCACAGATACAGCCCCAGCCTACATGTGCTGTACTAAGTCAACTGTCAGGAAAAGATGGTCAAACTACAACTGCATGTATTCCGAATACAATATTTTTCCCTAAACTGGACATCATCTCGGAATCACAATTTATAAAATTACCAAGCATTCTATCTTCACAAATCCAACAATCTATGCAATCTCTAGACCTTCGTAGTTTGTACCGAGAACTACGAGGGGCCGGTGCTAGTCTCTGTCTTTCGCTGACCGATTCACGCATGGGCGCTTACCATTCTATGTGGTTTTATCCGGAAGCAAATGGAGCCCTACGACTCCATACATCGGATTTGCGAATGATCCTGCGAACGGTTACAGAGCGGCTGGCTGAGCCGATATAATTTACTTGCGGAACAGCTTAAAGGTACCCTTCTTTGACTTGAAGCCAAGCTTGCGAAGAGTCTTGATACGGCGCATGCCAATCGCATGCTTCCGACGGCTGACAATACGACCCTTCTTTGTCTTCATTAGATCCTTCTTTGTCAGACCCCCGGAAGTATGATTCGCGCTTCCATGCCATACCATTGCCTTTGATCCTACCGCAACCACTTTACGCGTCTGAGCCATTATACTATATATAAATAAAAAATAATAGCAACTAAATAGAATGTCCAGAGATCTTCTGGTGATAGGCGCATTTGCCGTTATATGTATAATGATAAGCCCCTTTTTCAAAGAATCCAAGCCAAAATTATTAAAGGATACGCCGAATACTATCCCAGATCAAGGGCCGCCACCACTATTAAAAACAAACTTCCTCACACAAAAAAATAGCACAATTAAATCTGAAAATTCCAAAAAAATTGTACTGCTTGGTGACACATTTTTGCCAGGTTCATTTGCAGGATCTGAAATTTCCGCCTACGAAACAATAAAATATCTGAGAGACCGGGGTCACAGTATATCAGTATTCATACATAAACCGGCCGCAAAAGAATATGACGGCTTCAAATTATATAAATACGATGAGAGTAGCCCATTTTGTAAAGAAACACTTCTTACAGCTGACATAGTCCTATATCAAATGTCAGATCATTACTATAATTTCAATTTAATACAAGAAAGAGAAAAGCCCGTGTTTATATCTATTCACGTTGCAAAAGCATATCATTGGATATTGACACAAAAGGTATCATTCCCGATTGTTGTAGTATTCAATAGCCGGGCAACACAAGATGCACTACCAACCATACACGATAACATGAGGATGATACCCTATGTGAATACAAAACCATTTTATCCCCTGCGTGAAAAAACTGTTCAAAATGACGTCGTGTCCCTAATAAACTGTAATGTAACTAAGGGTGTTGCGCAATTCAATGAAATTGTAAAAAAGATGAAACAGGTGCAATTCATAGGTGTAAAAGGCGGCTATGGAGATCAAGACCTACTTGATCCTTGTCCTCCGAATCTCACATATATGGAAAATCAAAAGGATATTCGTATCGTATTCAAAAAAATTGGCATCTTACTCATGCCATCCAAAAGCGAAACCTGGGGTCGCGCTGCAGTAGAAGCAATGGCATCTGGTGTGCCTGTTATACACAGCGAAGCCGAAGGCCTTGTGGAATGTGTCGGTGGAGCAGGTGTCATGTGCCAGAGAGATGATATAGATGGGTGGTGTCAGGCAATTGAGCGTATTATAGGTGATAAAGCATATCGCGAACTTCTACGACAAAACGGATTCCGTCGTGTCAAAGAAATAGAGGGCGAGCAAATCAGAGGACGGCAAGAACTTGCTATGAAAATAGAAAATACTGAATAATATATCAAGGGTTATACATATCCAGTCTTGGCGTTGAACCGGCCTGAATATCTTCAATGAGTTTAGCCATCTTTTCTGGTTTATAAACACCCGCAAAATGCACTAAGAAATCCCCAGGCTCCCACAAAGGTTCATTCGGAATACCCATCACATACGCATTGAAGCGCTTGTGCTGGTTTGTAATGTAAATCTTGTCCTTGTCAATTTGGTTTTCATCCAACTCTTTTATCATTGCCATATTCTCCCACCAAATATGATATGTGCAATCTGTACGCGCATTTACTCTCTTCCAAAAATCTCTACACCACTTTGTGTTTCTCATCAGTATATTACCACTATTCAAATGATGGCAGGCGTCATAAATAAGAAGCATATCCTTGTTTTCAGGAAGAAGAGGTAGAACATGGTCCTCCAACTTTAAATTTGGGTTTGTGATAAGTACGTCGGCATCGCTTTGCCATACGAGTGCGCCTTCTGGCAATTTATTTAACTGGTCCAATAAAAAGGGCACCTTGGACCAAGCAATCGGTCGCGCGCGATCCCACCATTCTTCACCGGCCTGAACATACGTATAGCCATGTTTCTGTGCATACAGTCGCTTTGACTCAAGAGCTTTCTCTAGCGATTTACGAAAATCTTCGCCAATCGCTAGAGTAAAAATATGTATTGTCATCCCTGTTATTAAAGGCCTAATAGGATTTAGGCATCCTCGCCTTCCTCCTCTTGCTCTTCCACATTTTCTTCTCCACTTTCATTACCAGATTCATTCTCTTCATTTTCCTGATTATTATTTGCCCGAAACCAAGTTTTTTTACCAGGATATATTTTTATACCAAAGTCCCGCCGATTTCTATAAGCATCATGTCCTACTATAATACGCCGTACTGTCCAATTAAGGTCCCTCACTAATCCATATCTTATTAAGTCACGTAAACTTATATGATACTTTCTATAAAATTTACGCTCTATACTTCTATATTTACTTATTTCTGTCTTGAATGCCTTAGCTTCTCTCGTAGTTTTTAAGGATTTTACAGTGTTATTTATATCAAACTGTATTTGGCTCAAATTATATTCATGTTTTTTAATTATTTTCTTCCTGAGTTCCTGCTTAACTTTTCTAAAGGCTGATAAATGTTTAATAATACCTGATATTTTACTCTTCATTTTTGTAAGATCACTTTTGAATTCATTCGTATCTTTTATAGTATTAACCAATGTTGTTTCAAGTGTATCTCTAAGATTCATTCGCCTTCTGTGTAATTGACTAATGATACGCCCCGTATCAGAAGGACATCCATTTATAATGCATCCTTCGTTGTTATCATAATATAAGATAAAATAACATACGCTGTGATATTTATGTCCGCATAGCAATGTTGTTGTTGGATGTGAAGGTGTCTGTTCCCATGAATGTTTACAAATAGCACACATTGTATCAGAATTTGTAAATTCCTCATCCTCTCGTTTTACAATATTGTAGCGCAAATAATCTTCTTCACTTATTTTTCTATTATTATATACCCAGAGTCTCTGTTTTTTCTTTTTATATTTATGAGGGTATAGCACAGGATCAAGGTGGTCTATCCACTTCTGTGCATCTTCAGGGTATTTTTCTATATATGTTTCAAGGGTATTTACGGTTACGTATTTATTGATAAGCACCAACTCCTCCATTTTCTATAGTTTTTACTATAAATTTGTTTAGACTGTTGATTCACATAAAAATTGAACTCCAGCCCACCACCTCTAAAAGCAAGCATGGTGTATGAATACAAGAAAAACGCAGATGGCCATTATGTTTGCACGGTTTGTAGCTGTGTAAAGAAAAACCAAAATACAATGCACTATCATATGCAAAAACATGAGGGGTCTCGACCCCATAAGTGTAGTCATTGTGATATGACCTTCATACAAAAATATGCCCTAGATACACACACAAAAATTCTACATTCCGACAAGGTTCCAGAAATCAAGTGTCCATTTGAAAACTGCGACCACACAGTTCACAAAAAGGAGTACTTACGTGTTCATATTGCTCGTAACCATATTTCTGAGACCCTCAAGCCCTGGATTATTAAATCAGAGAACGCAGCATCGTATTCCTGCGACTGCTGCAAGAAGGTCTGTAAATCATACCCATCTATTCTATATCATGTGATGGACCATGCTAAACAGACAACCGACCCTATTCTAAAGGCAAGGCTCGCTATCATTTAGGCTTGTCTCCTGAAACTGTTTTTATCTCTAGCATAAGGCTGTATAAATGATAGCCTAGCGCTGAGAATGCAAGTAATAAAAGCATTTCAAATGCTTGCCTAGATGTCTCTTTTTTATAGTAGCCGATCCACAAAAGTATTGGAACCACTAACACTATATGAATTAAATTGACCCATAAACTTGAACTCCCGCTTATCAATTTACTGTAAGCTCTATAGAGATGATAAAGCAGTATTGCAACGGCGAGACCGATCAACCCATTAAATATAAAATCAGGCGTAGCGGCCCTTTGGACGCCTACATATATCAAAAAGGGGGCGACGATGCCAACGTGGAACAAGGCCAAGAGAGTGTGGTGGTCCATCCTACTTTACCGCCTACTATTCTTACGCCAATAAACGAGCCCGGTTCAAATGTAAACCTGGTTCATATATTTACAGATGGAGCCTGTACAAATAATGGAAGGCGGGGCGCCAATGCAGCCTGGGGTTACATTGTAGTGGCAGATAATGGTTATAGAGTTCTAGATAGAGGTTCCGGGCCAATCGTGAAGTCAGAACAACAGACCAATCAACGTGCCGAATTAATGGCCTTACTAATGGGCCTAGAAGCCGCAAATAAGTACCCGGGATCTATAAAAATCTGGTCGGACAGTCAATACGCCATTAACTGCGCATCCATATGGGGGCCCTCTTGGCGTAAAAAGGGTTGGACAAAACAGGGCGGTCCTATTCAACACTTGGATCTTGTGAAACAGCTTGTTGAGAAGACAGGGCAAATGGGATTTAGACTAAAATATCAGTGGTTGAAAGGACATAAAGGTGGCTCTGCCCAGTACGAATTTCCTTGGATGTTTAATCACCAGGTTGACGCCCTGGCTACAGCGGCGCTGGTCTAGTATCAGCAACAAATGCATCTATTGCGTGAACTGCTTGATCAATAGCACACTGTACCCATGCCTGATTATAAGCCCACGATTCACCACACATATAGAGACCAGGCATAGACTTTGGCAAAGGCCTTACAGATGCCTTTGATACCTTATTAAAATCGTAGTCACCAGGTGTCCAATAAGAACATCCGTCTGACCACGGATGTATTTTTAGTAGGCTAGGATCTGGTATTTTTATATCAGGAAAGAGACCTCGTATTTGCCCCATAATTTCGCCTGTAATTTGCTCAATATGATTTGGAGCCTTCATCTTACGAAGCCAGTATTCTGCATCTTCCCCATCTGTATAAGAAATCATAATGATGCCCTGTTTAGGATTTATAGGTATGACATACCGAACAGGCTTCGGGCAAACGAATTTTGCCATTCCTTCAAACCACATCTTACCTCCCATATTTGGAAATACTGCATAGATACGTACAAGAGGACGCATCTTTACCTGTTTCAAAATAGGTAGATCTTTAAAACACGGTAATTCTGCCACTGCGTCGCGTGTCAATGCTACGATGACTTTGGCAGCTTTAATGGGCTCTGCATTTCGTATTTCTACCTCGTAACTCTTACCATCTTTCTTAATATCCGTTGCTTCATTTTCTCTGAGTATTCGGACACCGCCCTTTTCTATATCATGTTTCATATGGCCTATCAAAGCAGAAAAGCCCTCCTTTATAATAAAAAAACCTTCATCATCTCCTAATTCATTTTCTAAGGCCTCTAATGCCTTATCACCCCTCTGTGTATCAAATTCTGATCTGTATTCATAGCGATCCGTTAGTTTTTTTGTTATGCTAGGTCCAGAGGTCTGTGTCAATAAATCTTTGAGGGTATGCATCCTTAGAATTTCAGGGCTGAGAGAGTCTAAACCAAAATTATTGACATACGCCTCTATTTTAATAGGCTCTACATTACCTGGAGATGGCCTCCACTCTATTTCATTCGGTATGGGTATCTTAGTTAACCTATACTGGCTTATCAGTTTTGTAACATGCTGGTGTGATTTATGAACACGGCCAGCACCCGCTTCCCACTGCAGACCTTTAGCCTTGTCTTTGAACGTGGATGTACGCCCACCGATGTACTTATACTTTTCTAAAACACAAATTTTGCTCGTTGGATATTTTTTGCTCAATTCTAATGCACAATAGAGGCCTGCTATGCCGGCACCTATTATACATATGTCCCACTCCATTACCTATTTATACACCCGCTTTTGGTTTTACGCTGGATACCCTTTTCTTATTCTGTTTTTTCAAAGTATAGGCTCTACGTACCGCTTTTTCTATTAGCCCCTCCAACATATCAATTGCGTGTTGAAGAATATCAATAGCATCCTCTTCTTTAGTTATCGGCTGTCCCGTCAAGGGATGGAATAAAGGCGGCACTTCTATTTCTCCAACCGCCCTTTCATAATATTCCCAATTTTCAGGCTTTATTACTCCACGATATTTCTTTGTTTTACGAATATTAGACTTACTGGCGCCCTTTTCACGGGGGGGCTTTGCACTACTGTAACCATACCGACTAAAATCAACTACCGCTGCACTATTATTTGCATTTGGTAGTTGTTCTACAATACCATCTACGTGATATGTGCCATTTGGACTATAATGCCCACGTGTCTGTGGTTGCGCTGGAACCCTATTTGCCGGGGGTGGGATAAATTCTGGGGGCACATATTCCCCCGTTGGAGCCGCTAGTCGCGCTCTAGATTTGGCGGTTGCGCGCTTTTTTAGCAGCATTTTTGGCTGGGATTGCTGAGATAGAGATAGACCACCCATAGCTGATGACAGATCATTTGCCGGTGGTAGTGCATTCGCCTCTGGTAGGCCTACAAATGGTGATGGGGCCGCAAAAGGCGATGGGGCCGCAAAAGGCGATGGGGCCGCAAAAGGCGGTGGGGCCGCAAAAGGCGATGGGGCAGCTATAGGCGCAGCCACAGGCATATTCAACGGCCGTGCACCCCCAGGATTCAATACCTGAACACGACTCAATAATTCACGCGCCTCTTGTAATCTCTGCGCCATATCGGCCCTGAGCTGACCAGCCGCCTCTTTCTTTTCAAAAAATTTCACTTTTTCACGCAAATTTTTCTCGTTCTTTTTAAAGTGTTTGCTTACATTATAGTTACCAGCATTCAAACGCCCACGAATATTCGTTAAAATACTCGGCCTTTTATTGGGTGCAGCCTTTTTTACTAGCACTGGCATTCCTTCATTATATAAATTATCCATTCTACCTTATAAGATATATTTTAGGCTAAGAAACCTTTTAAATTATCAAACACAGTCATAGTATCAGAGCTACTGAATTTTCCAACAAATTTACCATTTTTAATTACTGCGAATGAAGGTAACTTAGATAATCCACAGTAGCCCAACGTATAATTATTTTCATCCACATCACACTTGTACCATACTATATTTTTAGGAGTACTAGATAATAGGCTCGTAAAGTCAAGCCTCTTACACGCACCACACCACGTCGCCGTAAAATATACTACTACTGCCTCCTCAGCAAGGGCCCCATTATCTTGTACTGGTTTGAGAAGGTTTTCGAACTGCTCCTGGGTCTGGAGGGGGATCATCCTGTCGGTCATTTCTAGATGTATAGAGTGTTTTTCTTGTCATATATAATACGTATCCACCAAATGCGAGTAGTGCTACACTAAATAACAGGGCCGTAGAAGTCCCAGATGGTGCAGATCCTACAGAATCCAATAAATCTAAAGCACCACCCTTTTGTGAGGCTTTTTCGATCTTACCCAAAACTCTTGGTAACGTTGTTACTACATCCAAGAGAGCACCAGAAGCTGCAGCCGTTTTAGTCACTGTTCCAGCCGTAGCACCAATTACACTTTCTGTAGCATTCTTACTTATTTCAATGATATCACCAGCGGTTGTTGCACCCGTTTTAATTAGATCTGTAGCCTGTGTTGTACTTGTTTGCATCACATCCGTTGCTTCTTTTACGCCTTCTTTTACTAATCCAACAGTCACACCCTCCGTAGCCTCAATTACACCCTGAGCAACTCCGCCACTCACCTTTATTAAGCCCGCAGTTGTATCCCCATATGCTTTTGCTACAGTGGA
>Ga0114975_10000452_pt1 | contig 30946 bp, 18 predicted proteins | sample S_130626_EF_Meta_FD_87031 | JGI IMG/M metagenome (GOLD analysis project Ga0114975, IMG submission 87031) | Freshwater microbial communities from Lake Simoncouche, Canada to study carbon cycling - S_130626_EF_MetaG | ecosystem: Environmental > Aquatic > Freshwater > Lake | place: Lake...
TCTTCTAATTCTTCTTCACCGCCCATGTCGTCCATTCCGCCCATGTCGTCACCGCCCATGTCGTTGTGTCCTTCACCGGCTTCGTCGCCCATTAATGCTTCAAATTCGGCACGTAGGTCGTCAAGTGCATCTTCTAGGTCCATAACGCGATCTTCAATATCGCCTTCTCCACCCATGCCTTCTTCGTCACCTTCATCACCGCCTGCGTCAATGTCGTCAATCATATCGTCACCAGCGTCGCCGCCGATATCGCCTGAATCTTCTTCATCTCCGCCTTCAGCAAAGCCAAAATTCTCATCAAGATCTTCTTCGTCTTCTTCCGTAGATTCGTCCATTGCTTCGTCTTCTTCTTCAGCAGACTCGTCCATTTCTTCGTCTTCTTCAGCTTCTGTTGTGAAGTCTTCAGAAAGAATAGTTTCATAGATTTCGCGGGATTTTTCAACTACTAGTTGATGGAAAAGCTCTTTGGCTTTGTCACTCTCTTCATTAACAAGATGCTCTAGCATCTGCTCGAACTTTGATCGATCAGTCATGTTTATCTCCTATATGTTGTATTGCAAGGCTGTCAAATATATTTACACTTAATTGTAATATTAAGGGTATAATGGTGGTTTTTTCAGGTATTTTTAATAAAATACCCGATAGGTTATTTATTACGCGGCAGGTGCTGCCGGTGTAGCATACATTGAACTAACTAGTTCTAAATCTTTTTCTTGTTCTAAAATGTGTGCTTCGCTTGCTTTTCGTAGTTCATTAATCTGTCTTAATGATAGTCTAGTTTTACGTGTATCACCACGATGCATACCAGAATCATCGTGTGCTGGAGAGTATTGCAAATCGTTAGATATTGCTTTCATATCTTTATCCGCATAAAATAATTCTCTAAGTATCATAGTAGTATTTATGCAGCCGGTGGCGTTGCTGTAGGAGCGGCTCCTGCGCCATCGGCTCCTGGTGCAGCGCCGGGCATTGCTCCTTCTTCCGGTGGTACAGTTTCATCACTCAGGTCACTCAGGTCACTTTCAATACCAGCTTGACTAATGCCTGCTCCACGTAGTTCTCCGCTACTGTCAGTAGGAATAGCTTTACCTTTGCCATTTTCTTCTGCCCATAAACGTTCGTTTTCTGCCATCTCTTCGTCGGTCATTCCTAAGAAACGTTTCATTGCAAAACGTTTACTCATAAATGGAACTTGACTCATAGTTTGGAACTGAGGCACACGTTGTCCATCTAATTCTGCTTGACGATATGTAGCAAAGTTTTGTGGTGGTTGGAATTGTAATTCAAACAAACTTGAGTCAATATTAACACCACGATCGTACAAATATAGCTTAAATTCTTGATCAAGCACGTCTTGCATCAGACTTTGTAAACGTTGGCAGTAGTTGTTAAAACGTAGTTCTTGAATATATGCTGTGCCAACCCGCCCGTCGTTATACTGCGCTTGACTATCATCTGCACCTGTAGGCAGATAGCTACTTGGAATTCTTAAACCACGAAATAACTTGTTAGTAAAGTACTTTAAATCATCAATCTCGCCTAGATTAGTACCGCCTGGTAATGTTTCAACTTTACTACCACGACCTTCTGCTGTCTGAGGAAAGAAGTAGTCTTCGTTAATTGATAAAGGATTGTAAGCACTGTCAATAACAGTCTGACCGCCACCTGTAGCACTAGGCATTCTACGTTGATGAATTTCGTTTTTAACACGCTCAACGAAGCTCATAGCCAAGTGACTTGGCATATTTCCCACGTCAATATAGAAGATTCTACGTTCCGGAGCACGTTGTATACGATAGATTAAAATAGCATCTTCAAGCAATTCTTTTTGTTTGTATACTTTAAAAATACTTTCTAACAAGCTATTACCAAACGGAAAATTATTATCTAATCCTTCCGATAGACTTAGATGTACTACATGTTTTGCGTCAATAGACACTTCATTTTGATTGTTGCTAAAGCGTGTGCCGTTGCTTGCAGGATATGCACCAGCCATACCTCTAGCGGCTGCGCCGCCTGATATAAATGCTGTTCCGCGATTGTTAGTATTAGTAGTATTTGGTTGAATTGTAGTGACTACTAGATTTTGAAAGTTAGGATTTAAGTCACGTATAACATATTGTTCTGGTTTCTTTCCGTCGCTTTCATTAACAATTATCTTAGTTATATTACCGGGATCTACATAACTCCACTTCTTTGTTTCAGGATCACGAACAAAGAATGCATCACCGTATTTGAATACGTTTCGTACAATTCTAAAGATTCTAGTTTCAAATTTTTGTAGTTTGCACCACTGCTGTAGGTACTCTCGAAGGATAGCAATTTCACTATTAGTTGCTTTATTTCTATAGAATAGATTAAACGGTGTATGATTTTCTTTGTTCTTTTGTGAACAGAATTCTGCAATAATGTCTAGGGCCGCATTAACTTCGCTGTCCATATCCATTGTATCATATTGCAAATAACGATCAATACGATTAGGAGCTCCAGTGTAAACATCTGGCAAATAACTAGAATAATTTGAGCGGGCCGGGCCTGGACGTGACGATCCATTTCCAATTGGACTGTAAGTTCCAGGAGTAGCATCAACTGCAACAGGTGTAAAGTATTTTTTCCAACTCATTTATGATCTCGCGTATAAGTTATTGCTACCGCTTTTAGCAGCTTTGGCTGAGGCCTTATGGCCATCTTCATTAACAGAAATCAGTTGACCCATCTTAGTATTTAACGCATTTAAGCTCTTAACAACATCATCTAGAGTAGCTGCTTTACTATCTCCTCCGGCAGCAGCCGTTTTCTTATCTCCAGGTTTAGCATCTCCTACTGGAGTATACTCTTCTCCAGTTTCTGGATTAATCTTTTTACCAGGACTTGCTTGTTTTTCTGCTGGTTTATCAGGCGTTGCTGCCGCAGTAGACTTTGGTTTGGCAATAGGCATTCCGTTTGGTCCTAGAGTAAAGCTGTCCATAGTAATACCACGACTTTGTGTAGCAGTTGGGCTAGACCCTGCTACTACATCTTTCATTGCTCCGCGTTTGCTTTCTCTTGCAAGTTCTGATTTAGCTTCATCATCTTCTTTGTTTCTTGCTACTGCTCCGTCATAATCTCCAAACTCGTTATCTACTGGTAAGTTGTCAGCTATGTCAGCTGTAATTTTATCAACAGAATTATTCCATCCGTCGCCAAACTCGTCAAATCCTTCTGCTAAATCACCAATTGATTCTTCAATAACTTTGTCTAATTTTTCTTTTGCAGCATCTCTACGATCAATTGCCTCGTCCCATGCGGCTTGAGCTTCATCGTCCCAGTCCTCGTCTGCAATATTGTTAAGCATAAACGCTATAGTTTCATTTGCTTTTTTCTTTTCTTCAATGGCAGCATCAATTTTATCTTGTGCAATTTTAGATTTAGATCCGCCAACAGCTTCTACAATATCACTATTGATTTTATCCATCATGTTGTCAGATTCATCCCAACTGTCACCGTAGTTGGTCATTGATTCTAACTGCTTGGTTGCTAATTTTTCAATCTGTCCGTCTAATTGTTCAGCCTAATCAAGAATTTCATCCCATTCGGCACTACTTCTTTCTTGACCGTCAGTCATTAGGCTTTCTAATTCTTCTCTGCGTTTCGACGCATACTCTAATGCCGCAGCATTTTGATCCATTGCATCTAATGGCATTGCTTTAGATACATCAGCAGCCATCTTAGCAACTACTTGATCAAAGTTGCTGCCAAACTCATCAAACGGTTCTTTAGGAATAGTAGTCTTTGCAATTTTTTCTGCACCGTCTTTGGTTATTGAACTGAAACTTAGATTAAAATCTTTAAATGCATTACTAAAAGGCATTGATAAATCTTTTATGTCTGGCAATTTAATACCAGATGTTAACTTGCTAAAAGATGTGTTGAGATCTTTTATGTCTGGCAATTTAATACCAGATGTTAAACTGCTAAAAGATGTATTAAGATTTTTAGTTATGCTACTTAAATCAAGACCTCCCATGCCTCCACCAATTCCGCCACCAGCAGTTAGATTAGGCATTTCCATCTTAGGCATCTTAGGCATTTCCATCTTAGGCATCTTAGGCATTTCAAATTTAGGCATTTCAAATTTAGGCATCGGCATATTGCTTATAGATTTGCCAATGTCGCCTGCAGAACTTAAAGTTTTTTTAGCTCCGCCTAACGAAGTTTCGACAATTTTTTCAATGTCTTGTGGTCGCATAACACCTTCCATACCGTGTAGCTCTACCATAGTACCTTTACCCCAGTTTTCAAACATGCCACCAGTCATATCTAGTGAACCGCCTTGACGTCTTGGTAAATTTGCGGCAGCTTGTGATTGTGCTGTTTCACCTGGTTTGCCTGCAGGTTCTTTAGCCGGAGTCATTAATTCATTTACTTTATCAATTCCTGTGTTTGTTAATTTACCCATTCCAGCGCCAAGGCCGCCTATGGCTGCTGGTATTGCTAGGACACCGCCGGGTCCTGCTGTCCTTTCGTCTAGTTTAGAAGGATTTTTAGCCTGTTCATATCCTTTCTTTGTGGCATCTTCAACAGCTTTACTAGTTTCTTTGCCGCTGCCTCCAAAGTTTTTATTCATTGCATCTACATTGTCTGCAAATGTTTTTAACTTAGGACCAACTTCTTTGTTTAATGGTTCTAACAAACCTGTTGTTAGACCTGCACGTACTGCTTGAGTAGTATTTTCGAGAGCTAATGCAGCTTTGGTTGCACCATTAGTTTGATTACCATCTTTATCTTTACCTTCTTGAGATTTCTTAATATCTGCATCCATGGCTATCTGAACTTTTCTTCGGTCTTCGTCAGTTGCTATAGACATGTTATTTGCGGCCGCAAATCCTTCTAATGCTCTAGTACTAGTAATCTGTGCTGCAGCTGCATCATTCAATGCTTTAGAAGCAACTCCTCCAGCAGCTCCTAATTGCATCTGTTGCAATTTACTAGTATTGTTCATGTCAGCTTGAGCCGCACGTTGTGCTTCTCTATTTGCCGCAGAAGCAGCTTTTTCGTCTCCATTTGCGCTTGCAATAGCTTGCTTCCTAGTAGCTTCAGCTTGTTCTTGATTAACTGATGCTTGTATGGCAGCTTCTTTGCTTATAATGTTTCCAGTAGCAAAAATTTCTTTAAACATATCACCTGAGCCGCGTAGCTGTGCATCTTTTAATTGCATTCTAGCATTGGCTTCAAAAGCAGCAGCTTCTTTAGCATCCATACCTTGAGTCTTTAATCTAATAGACGCTTCAAACGCCATATCCATTTGATTCTTTTTCATTTGCTCTTGTTGAGCTTCACGACTCTTGCCAGTTAGTTTAGCCATAGCATCCATTTCAGTTGCTAACTTTCCTGCTTGATCAATTGCTACAGCATTACGTTCTTGCTCGTCTTTAAAACTACCACGTAGCGTGACAGCCTGCAAGGCTAGTATGTCGTTTAAATCTTTGTTGTTATAACCTAATTGTTTTAAACTAGCAGCAGCGCCACTTTCATACATCTCTTTGCTCATTCTAGCAAAAGATTCTGCTCCCCTAGTCACACTGCCACCTAGTTGTCCTAGTACATCTGAGTTGTCTTTAATAACACTGGCAAACTCTTTCATAGGTAAACGTGTGCCAGCAGCCGCCACAGTCATACCTACAATGTCATTGTTAAAACCTGCACCAGATTTGCTTAAATCACGCCATGACTCTTTACCTGCATCAAGTGCTTCTGATAATGCCGATACTCCCTTTCCTGCTACGCCTAGCGCAGTGCCAAATGGATCAACAGCTTTTTTAAATTTGTCGACACCTAGATCAACCTCGCTTATTCCAGTACTACTGCCTCCACCGCCCTGCTTGCCGCTGTTTTTGCCACCGCCTGAAGTTTGAGATTGTTTAGCGATAGCTTCGGCTAACTTGTTAATGTCTTCTTTATCTAGTGTTGCCATTATTTTTCCTAGTGAAATCTGCGCATATAAATACGATAATATATTTATCGGAACTAATTATGAGTCAATCAAACCCATTACAGAAATACTTTAGACAACCAAAAGTGTTTATTTCATTGCCTAGCAAAGGGTTATATTATGAACCCGGATCATTACAGGGGGATTATAATAATGTACCCGTGTTTGCCATGAGTGGTATGGATGAAATCATTATGAAGACTCCCGATGCCTTATTTACAGGTGAGTCTACAGCTAAAGTTATTGAATCGTGCTGTCCGTACATTAAAAATGCTAAACATATGCCAGGTATTGATATTGATGCTATTCTTATTGCTATTAGAATTGCAACATTTGGCGATAAAATGGGGGTGACTCAAACTTGCGGTAATTGTAAAACAGAAAATGATTACGATGTTGAATTAGGCAAACTGTTAGATTACTTTAATAATTTAAAATTCATTAATACTATACCAGTAGATGAATCATTAACTATTAGAATCCGTCCTTTACAGTACGAAGAAATGAATTATTTTAGTATAGAAAATTTTAAATTACAAAAGACTTTATATCAAAGTGCTGAGTTAAAAGAAGAAGAAAAACAACAGACTATTGATCAAATTTATAAAGACTTGTCAGAACTACAGCTACAATTATTTTTAACAGCAGTTGAAAGTGTACAAGTTGACGGACACTCAGTCACAGAAAAACAATTTATTGAAGAATGGATGCGTAATGCTGACAGAGAAACTTATAAACTGGTTAAAACTAAACTAGAAGAAAATAAAGAAGCTTGGAATATTCCAAGTCAACCAGTTAAATGCGCTAGCTGTGGTACTGAAAGTACTGTGACCGTGACACTGGATCAAGCAAATTTTTTCGCATAAGGCTTCTGCGACTTTCAAATTCTGAAATTGAGAAGTATGTCGACTACCTCTCGCAAGAAGCCAAAGGCATAAAAGATGAAATTTTTCGACTAAGCTGGTACATGCGGGGAGGAGTATCTAGCCAAGATCTCTTTCATGTATACTCGTATGAAGATAGAATGTTAATTAATGAAATTGTTAAAGAGAATATTGAAACCACTAAGAAAAGTGGAATGCCTATAATTTAAATAATCTCAGGTAGTTGTCGACCGGGCTTTAATGAAAATTTAGCTAGCGGGTCAGGTTGACCTTTTGCAATAGCATCTCGACGTGCGCCTTGTAGCTCTTGATCAAATTTTAATGCTAAATCTGGTAGTAAGAAACCTTGTGCATCAGTAACAACAATACCATTTACTTCGCCAGTTTTAGCTGTCTTTCCTGATAAGTTGCCTGCACCAGTATCATTATCTTTTTTCTTTTTTTCTCTGTCGGCAGCTGCTTTCTTTGCACCTTCTTCGCTACCATATTTCTTAACGTCAGCACCTTTATAGAATCCAAAAATCTCACTCCAGAATGACTCTAACGGCTTTCCAGTGAATCTTATAACATCAAAAATGTATTCAGATATAAACTGTTTGCCTGCTGCCGATCCTATCCATGCCTGCAACCAACGGGTAAATGCTTCAGTAGCTACAATTGCTACAATACTTGCACCCATGCTAGCAAATACACTAACACCACCTAGTGCTCGAATAAACCATTTTACTAAACTAGTTGCACCAATAACTCGACTAATTAATTTTACCAGCAAGGGCGTTAACAGTTGTACTTGGAATATTCCAAATGCGTATTCTCGATGCTGTTGCATCATTTCAAATCCACCGTCGTCTCCGGGCAATTTCCCTTGAACATACATAGCTTCTACTACCGCTAACCTTGAGTACAGCTGATTAATAGCTATAGCTATTCCAATGACCGTAAATATTTTACCCCACTTTCCATACTTCTGCATCAACTTACCATTTGCTTCTAAAGATTTTTCATACTTCTCAGAATATTTTGAAGCAATTGTGTTTAATACAGCAACTGTTGTACCTGCGGCAACAGCGCCTACTACCATAGTTTTTGTATCTAAACCTAGGTCTTTATACATACTTGACAAATTACTGCCTGCGGCACTTACCGCACCTTTTGCAGCAGAAGCAGCACCTTGCACAGCATTAGTTGGGGCTGCATCTCCGGCAGAACTACTGCCAATAAGGTCGTCGTAATCTTCCTTAATAATTTGATAAACTTTCATAGTATTATATTTAGTTAATGATGTACTGCGTACATCTGTTCTTCGCTTGCGCTCGAACTATTTTTCTTTTTATTTAATAATGATTAATGCGAAGCATTTAAATATTATCTAGATTGTTCAGTCACACTTTGCCCTTGCGGGCAAAGAAATAAAATCAACATTATCTGAGTTGCACCTTTATCACTTAGCGTTACAGCATTACAGAGGCGGTCATCCGGTACCTCGAGCTGTGTCTTTATTATGACGGCGGTCTACTAACATACGCTAACATGCTAGCAAACGTGGGTATTTCTCCCTCTTTTTGCCTTTAAATTCCTTAAAACAACCAAACCGCGGCAGCTTTGCGATCCTCGTCCTGTTAAGGATAGTGGTTGAGTGCTCTTAACGGCAAGAGTCTACGGATCCCTGCGACACTAGGTCCAGGTTTCTTCTGTTCGGCACACGAAATTAGCCTGTGCGAGCTTTAACCGTTTAGTTGTTTGCCTTTGATATGACTTCCGTGTACACGAACAGATATCTGTCCGTTGTAGTAGTCGTCACTTTCGAGAACACGTCTTGTAAATTGTTCTCTTGCCTCTATGTATGAGCATTCAGCCTTTGATGTGCAGTAGTAAAGTATTTCTCTTTTGAAATTCTCTGCGCCTAGAGTTTCTATATCTTTTGTTAGATGGTCGCTTGAGCCATAGTATTCACGCCAGTCAGAATCAATTTTAGAACGAATCTTCTTTTTCTTCTTTATGCCGTTTTTTTGTTTTACTGTTTTGTAAGTAGTTTTGGAGAATTTTGCTAGTTTCTTGCCTATATATTTGCGACCAGTTATGTTATTAGTGATGCAGTAAACGAATCCAATACACTCTTCGGGTAATGTTTCGATTAAAGTTTCTTGATAATACCATGACATCAACTAGTTAGTGTTTGAGTCGTCTTGTGCCTGTTGTTTCTGAGCTAGTTGCTCTGCTTTGTATTTTGGTGATTTAATTTTGGGTTTAAGCCTACGGGTTTCTAATATTTCTTGTCTCATTTTTAAGACTATGTGTCTAATCTCTGATAAGTTAGTCCGTGTACGTTTGCCGGCAGCATGAGTTTCGTTAGTTGCCCAGTCTGTGTAGTTTTCGAAATAACTTCGAAACTCCTTCATTAACTTATCGTGAAGTTCTTCAATCATTACTCTGTTATTTCAATATCATTTGAATAGCTAGTGTATCCGTTCTCTTTAATAACTTTAAGCACATTATTAACACGACCAATAAGTTCGTCTTTATGCGATATTAAGAAAATGTTCTTTTTACGTTCACGGCCCATCTTCTTTAGAACGCTCAGTGCATTTTCAACGCCAGCGGCATCTAATCCGTTGTCAATAAGTTCGTCAACAAACAATAAGTTAATGCTTTGATATAGACTTTCCCACACATCGCGGAAACTCCAACTTAATCCTAGAATTAAACGATTACGCTCGCCACGTGACAAGTTATCAAAGTCTAGATCCTGTCCTAACTGTGTTATCTCAACGCTTAGATCGTTTAAGAAGCTAACTTGATGAGGCAATCCCATCTTGTCAAGATAGTACGTTAGCCTGTTATTCAAATAGGCAAGGTTTTGATCTATGATCTTTTTACGAATAAAACTATCTTTGTTGGTTAATAACTTTAACAAAAACTCTTGATGATCCTTCATGCCGGTTAACGCATTAATATTATCCCAAGTTATCTCTTGAATAGCAGTATTACGTAGATCGTCGATCTGTTCTTGATAAGGATCTGTTTCTTGTTGTCTTGTAGCTAACGCAGTTTCTAAACTGGCAAGATTATTTTGATGTTTAAGTGCCTGTTCTAGTGTATCATAGTAAGTTCTTGGTCTTCCATTGATATCTCCTATAACATCTAACTCTTGAATAACGCTGGCATAGCTGTCGCTGACGCCCTGCAAGTAAATTAGGGCATCTGCAAGATTCTTTTCAGCCCCAGCAGTCATTTCTTTGTGCTTATGACTGTGTAATTCTTGTTCACACGCAGGACAAGTTTTATTTTTTAACTGTTCTACTTCTTTAGTGTATTTGTTAACACTCTTGTCTGCTTGAATAACAGCAGTTTCAAGTGTGGCTTTTTCTTTATTAAGACTTTTGATCTTGGCAGCATGTTCGTCATACTGTTTTAGTTTAGCGTGTTGAGCTAATTCTTTCTCAATGTCGACACTTTGCAGTTCTGTAATACTTTTTGTAATTTTCTCACAGTCTATTTTCTGTTGCGAGTACCAAGCCGATAGTCTAGTTTCTAGACCAGTTATACTTAATTGTATTTTTTCATTAGACTTCTTAGCCGCTTCGATGTCAGCAGTCTCTTGAAAAATTGATTCTTTAGTTTGTCTAATTTGTTCTTTAAGTGCGTCTGCTTTTTCACTTAATAGAGTTATACCTAGCAACTGTTCAATGATTTCTCGTTGTTCATTAGCTTTTAAACTTAAAAACGGTTCAGTATAAGTGTTTAAGGCAACAATATGTTTGAACATGTCGTGACTCATGCCCAACAGTTCATCTATATCCTTCTGCGTTTCACGCATGTCACCCTGACTATCGTCAGTTGACTCTGCACTCTGCTCTTGATTATTAACGTAAAATTTCATAATTGACGGTTTACGACCTCGCTCAATGCGATAATCAGTACCGTCTTTATTAAACGACAAAGTCACTAACATATTTTTATTGTTAATCTTGTTGATGAGATTATCTTTTTTGATGTTGGTCAGTGCATTGCCAAATAGTGCAAAGCTCAAGGCATTAACAATAGTAGTCTTGCCAGTACCGTTGCGTGATCCGTTGTCATCTCCGCCTTGATCTAAGTTTTCACCCAGTACTAGTGTTAGATTTTCTTTATCAAAGTTAACAGCCTGAGTTTGATTACCCACGCTCATAAAGTTCTTAACCGTTAAATCTTTTATTTTAATCATAGGCTATTATAAATGCTCAGTAGAATTTTTGTATCAAATGTATCGCTTTCGATACTGACCAGCTGATTACTAACAATTTGATCAACTGATTCAAATGATTGAATATCCATATTTGTGTTAATTTCTATTTCTTTCTTTTCAGGAATCAAAGTTAGTTCTCGAATACTGTATTTGTTCATAAAGTCTTCTTTAATAAAACTTGCTTCTTCGTAAGTTATATCAATATCTAAACTAACTCTTAAATGTTGATTAGGTAATATAATCTTGTCCGCATCATCGATAAGTTGACTCAGTTTGACTGTGCGAAAAGTAGGTTGCATGGGCCAAGTATGATATTCAGGTTGACCGCCCCACTCGAGAATCATCATACCTCGATCATCGTCCCAGTTGTCTGCATAGTTGTGCGGGAACGCATTGCCAATATAGATCATATTGCGCTGTTGTTGACGCTTATGAAAGTGTCCGCTAAAACCAAGCTCATAACCTTTAAAGCTATCCAGCTGAATCTCGCCGTGATCCGGCATCTGTACCATAGCGTTCATAAAGAAGCTGGGCAATTCAAAGTGACCAAAGATATACTTGCCACCTTTCTTGCCTACTGCCCGCCACTCGTCGCCTACAAGCCACGGACAGAGTGTAACGTCCCCAATGGTAGTCGGTTCATGTACCACTGTGACACCGGGAATATATTTTCCAAACTCGACAGAGTGTATATCCCGCTTGTCTTTGTAATAAAGATCATGATTACCAGGGAAAAAGTAAAATGCATCAAACGCCTTTCCCAACTTTTCCAAGGCCCGCAGGCTATAGTCCATAGTAGTGATATTAAGGCTATTACGATTGTGATGCCAATCACCCATAAAAATTCCTGTATCACACCCTTCCTCCTTGGCTTTAGCAATATACCAGTCTACAAAGTCTTCGCAGTCCTGGTTATGAACACTGCTATTAGACTTCAATCCAAAGTGAATGTCTGTGAAGCAGGCAACTTTCTTAAAAAGATTACTCAAAATAATGTCTCCGTTAGTTTATTATAGACTAGTTGTCAGTAAAGATCAATCGGTTGTTTCGTCAAATCGTTTGACAGCAGCCGCATGTTCACCAGCACCGGTCCTGCTATAGCTAGGATTCATGCCGTTCATTTCCAACATGTCGTCTCGAATGTTTTGATTACGTTTTTCTAAATTAATAATTCTAACAAAGCTGTTAGTCACTGCGGCAGTAAAGTATGCAAAGGGATTATCGCTTTTACTTTCATCAAATTGCAAACCAATCTGAGTTAACTGTAGAATAGCCTGCCCACGCATCTCATCATTATATGTGTAGCCGCGCACATTGCCACGAGTAGCATAGCGTTCACATAGTTTAATATACATGCGGGCTAGCGTATTTGTTATTTGACCGTGATCTTTATTAAACTTGCCTGTTTCTAAATCGCCTTTCCAGTGGCTTTTACCAACGCACACTAAAATGTCATTCTCATCAAACTTCCAATGTTGAAAGGGAGGAAAGTTAACTTTGTCTCTATGATCTGCTAGAGTTTTAGGATTCTTCTTGCGTGTACCGTTTAATGGAATATGATCAAACGACATAATACGGAATATAACGTCTGTCTTTGGAATTTTCTTATAGTCTACTTCGGTATCGGCTTGTTTGACCTTTTCGCCAAGCGCCTTGCGTCGTTGGTATTCTTCACTACCTTGCCGTTTAGCCTGTGCTCGTTTTGCCTCAGCAATAGTTCGTATGTTAACTTTATCAACGCTAGGTAGTATTAGATCATATCGATGATAGGCAGGATCGGTAAAACTACAAAATGTGTTCTTACTTTTGTGTATTTCTTCTAGTAGATCTTTGTTGTTTAGATAATTAACTTTCATTATAGTCCTATTTTCTATTATTATAAACTATGCACTTAATTTTGTCAACTAAATACATACACTAAGGAGTCCAAAATGTCTTTATCTGACTTATCCAGAGGATTGTCAACAATTACCGGAGCTGCCGCATCTATCGGATCTGCCCAGGTACAAGCTATGGGCGTGTTGAATAATGTAACTGGTACAGCAAGCAGGATCTCATCAGCTATTGGTAATGTATCTAATGCAGCCGATGCATTATCAAATTTAAGAAGCTTTAATCTGCCTGCCGGAGGTAATCCAGTTGCTTCTTTTGCCGCCGGAGCTGCCTTATTTACTAATGCGTTAGGCGCAGTGGGCGGACTTGCGGGCGCAGTGGGCGGACTTGCAAGCGCATTAAGTGGCGGCGGTGGCGGCTCCGATTGGAGAGCAACATTAACTGGAGCAATAGTTGGCAAATTAGTGTTTCCATTTACTCCTACTATTTCAATTAGCGGTGGCGCAAGCTATGAAGAAGTTGCTATAACACATCAAAATTATTCATTTTTTGCTTATCAAAATAGTAAAGCAGAAAATATAACAATACAAGCTCCGTTTTTTGTATCAGATTCCGTAGAAGGACAAGCATGGATCAGTGCATTAAATTTTCTAAGAGCATGTACAAAAATGTTCGAAGATGGCAATCCACCAATTATATTAAAGTTTAATGCCTACGGAGATTATGTGTTTAAAGACATTCCTGTTATTGTAAAAAGTTATTCTTGCGATTTGCCAGCAGATGTAGATTACATTGCCTGCGGTGCAAGTCATGTGCCTATTAAAAGTTCTTTTAATGTACAATTACAACCAATTTACAGTAGAGAAAAAGTTAAAACATTCAATTTAAAATCGTTTATTAGCGGCGGAGCCGCAGGATTCATATAATGTCAGCAACGTACAACTCAACTAGCCCGTGGAAAGATACTCCTATAATTGGAGATCATTTAAGTTTTTTAAAAATTAGAGCTGTTCCTGCAGAAGCAGATGACTTCTTATACACTATTGAAAGCCAGTATACACATCGCCCTGATCTTTTAGCATACGATTTATATAAAAATTCTAAACTATGGTGGGTTTTTATTCAAAGGAACTTGAATGTTCTTCAAGACCCAATCTATGATTTTATCCCAGGAGTGCAAATTTACATTCCAAAAGGTAATAGTCTATCTAAAATTTTAGGACTATAATATGGGATTATTTGACGGAGCAGGTTCGGCTACTACTGCAATCACCAACGCCACTAGGGCTGTTAGTGGAGTTGCACAGGCAACAAACAGTATATATTCTGCAGGACAATCTGCTGCTAATATTAAAAGTTTAGTATCTAACGGATTAACAAATACAGGATCTGGAGTAATTGGACAACTTGCGGGAGTAGCAAACACTGCTGCCGGTATTGCCGGTGCAGCTCGCAACGCAATTTCTAGTGTATCGGGAGTTGCAGGAAGTCTTAGCGGAGTTGCTAGCGCCCTAGGAGCAGCCAGCCTTGCCAGTACACTTGCAAATTTTGCAAATTCTCTAAATGGATTTGCTGGAGCAATTGGAGCAGCCGGCGGCAGCGCCCCGTCTAATCCTCTACATGCTTATGCATCTTATACTTACATGTTTGGATTATATGCATTAACTGACGGTGAAGTTAATGGCGGCACCCGTGGCGGCGGCCTGCCAATTATACAAATGCCTAACGGTGATACCGTTGGCGCAACTACATTTATGGATAATGTTAAGATAGCTGGAACAGTTGGACTTGATCAGCAAGCAGGTAATAGCAATGCATTAAGTATAAGTTTCAAAGTTATTGAACCGTACAGCATGGGAAAATTCTGGGAAACATTACAAACAGCAGCATTACAAGCAGGACATAAAAACTATGTAGATGCTCCTTACATGCTAAAAATTGAATTCAAAGGACACTTTAGTCCAGACGAACCGTTTCAAACTATCCCTAAAACAAACAAATACATTCATATGAAAATTAGAGATGTGACCATGCGAGTCACTGCTCGAGGATCTGAATATGATATCGAAGCGTATCCGTGGAATGAGCAAGGTATGTCGTCAAAGTTTGCACAAATAAAAACTGACGCAATGATAGCGTGTGACGAAAAAGGCCCCTACACAGTAAAAAATTTATTGTCAGAAGGAGCTAAGAGCTTAAAATCAATTATTAATGATAAACTAAAACACGATAAAGATAAAAAGAAAAATGTGACCTATGCACACGAAATAGATATTGTATTTCCAACATATCCATATACTAGTAATGATATGGGTAATCCTATTGGAGAATCAAAATTAGGCCTTGATGTATATAACAAAGGTGACACTCCAATGGCCAAAGATAACGCAACATACGATCCTGCTACTGGAATTTATAAACGCGGCGAAATACAAATAGATACTAAAAATGCAAACTTTAAATTTGCACAAGGATCTACAGTACAAGATATTATTAATCAAGTTATTTTAACTAGTGACTACGGTAGACAAGCCTTAGATCAAGCCAACCAAACACCTGATGGAAAAGTAGTATGGTGGCGAATAGAAACTCACTTGCACAACATTTCTAATGAAGATCCAAAAACTGGAACAAAAGCTAAAAAAGTTATTTTTAGAGTAGTCCCTTATATGGTAGATGCTACAGTGTTTACTACACCCAATACTGGATCAAAAGGGTCTGCTTCAATGGCTATTTCCAGAGAGTATAATTATATCTATACCGGTAAAAATCATGACATACTTGATTTTGCTATTGAATATAAGGTAGGATTTTATCGAGCTTTTAATGCAGACGGCGGCAAAAATTCTGAAGATAAAACACTAGCTCCGGCAACAGGCGGAGCATCTGATAACATATCTGACTCAGAACAAGAACCTCCAGAACAGTCTGGCGGATCCGGCGCTGAGAAAAAAGAAAATGATCAGCTTGGAACTAGAACTGCAAAAGCTGGCGGCGGCACTAGTTTCGACGATGCAGCTACTACTGCTGCTAGACAGTTTATGGATCTAGCAACTCGCGGGTATGATATGCTCAACTTAAATTTAAAAGTATTAGGAGATCCATATTTTTTAGGAGATACGGGACACGGCAACTTTACAATTCCAACAGCAGGTGCAGGAATCAATACCGAAGGATCAATGGACTGGCAAACCGGTGAAATTTTTTGTAGGGTAGCATTTAGAACGCCTGATGATGCAAATACTGAAACTGGATTTTATGATTTTGGAAATACTTCTGCGGTGAGAGAATTTACAGGTATATATAAGGTACTTCAAGTTGACAGCGAGTTTAATAGAGGAAAGTTTACACAAACATTAGGCCTAGTAAAACAAACAGTCACAGATGGCGGCGGCGGAACATTCCCTCCAAAACTAGCACCTCCGCAAGATTTTGGTAATAACGGCGGCGCCTAGAAGTTAATAACGGATAATTAAATGCCAGAAGAAAATAGAATTGGGGCCAATGCAGTTGAACCAGACGCTGGCCCGTTTTTAGCTAAAATTGTTAGTCATTTAGACCCTACATATATGGGCACTCTAGAAGTGCAAATTCTACACGAGGCAGGAAATGACGACGATCGAGAAGGACAACTGCGTACCGTAAAATATTTAAATCCATTCTATGGATCAACTCATATTGATTATGTATCAGAAGATTCTGACATACATGATAATACACAAAAATCTTATGGCATGTGGATGGTACCTCCTGATGTGGGTGCAATTGTAGTTGTAATCTTCATCGGAGGAGATACTAGAAAAGGTTTCTGGATAGGCTGTGTTCAAAATGAATACATGAACTTTTCCCTCCCAGGATACGCGGCCACTCAATACGCCTCAGACGAGAGTAGAGAAACTGATACAGAAAAAGAACGTGTACCAGTATCGGATTATAATAAAATTATACATCCTGATAATGAAAGCGATACTACAAGAAAACCAAAACCTGAAAATCCCTTAGCTAAAAAATTAGAAAATCAAGGCCTTCTTAAAGATGATATTAGAGGTATAACAACCTCTAGTGCTCGTCGAGAAGTACCTAGTATGGTATTTGGTATTAGTACACCCGGACCAGTTGACAAACAAGGACCAACGGGCAAAGTAGGTAAGCACGAACATAAGATTAATAACGCATTTGTTAGTAGACTCGGCGGATCTAGTTTTGTTATGGACGACGGTGATGATAAGTTTTTACGTAAAACAAAACCCACTGACGGTCCTCCCGAGTACGCCTCACTTGAACAAGGTGAAGACGGCATAAAGGATATATTGCATAATGAACTAATCAGATTCCGTACAAGAACTGGCCATCAAATAGTATTACACAATAGTGAAGATTTAATCTATATTGGAAATAGTCGCGGAACTGCATGGATTGAATTAACCAGCGACGGCAAAATGGAAGTTTATGCGGAAGATAGTATTAGTTTTAGAACTAAGCAAGATTTTAATTTTTATGCAGATCGAGATATTAACATGGAAGCTGGTAGGAACTTTAACACAAAAGTTGCCGGCGAAAAACATACACATGTTATTGGTGATCAAATTTTAATTGTTGATGGTAATCAAAAAATACAGATTAAAAAAGATGTAGATAAAACTTACGAAGAAAATTATAAACATCATGTAAAAAAACAAGTAGATAAATTGTATGAAAAAGATTTTTTACACACAGTTTATAACAGTGTAGTTGAAAATTTTGTCACGCAGGGTGGAACTGTAAAAACAACAACTGGCGGAAATACAGATGTTATTATTAACGGAAACATTAAAATAACACACAACGGCACATTTGATCATACAGTCACAGGCGATAGAAAAATCACAACCGGCGGAACGCATCATATAAATTCTTCAGGACAACATATAGAAACAGCAAGTCAAATTCATATGAACGGTCCCACAGCAGCAACCGCTGCCGCAGCAGCCGGCGGCGCAGACGCAGCCGAGGCAGGTCTACCACAACGATTAAAACTACACACTATTATTGATTTAACTGGTCAAGATCAATGGGAATCTCCTACTAGTACTGAGTCAATAATGCGTAGGATGCCTACACCCGAACCTTATCCTCACCATGAAAATTTAGATCCTGTAAATTATAAACCTGATAAATTAGATAGAGACGAAGCTGGTAGATATGAATCAACCGATGGTGAAGAATTAAATGATCAGAGTGATTTTACCGACGACATGAACACACCTCCCGATGCATGGAGAGTCTATTCAACTACAACTGATACATTTGCTAAAGTGCCAGCGGCTAATCAAGAACCGCCCGAAGAGGAGTAAATACTAGATGGCATCCAGTTCTCGGTTATATGATAAGATTACACTAAAAGGCAAATCTGCAAGCCAAATAGTGCCAGGTAGTAAAACTTATAAAGGTTTTAGTACGGTTTCTTCTGTGGCAGATAGTTTTGCCCTGTATGATCTACAGTTAATCAAACAAGATATACTAAATCATTTTCATATAAGACTTGGTGAAAGACTAGAACAACCAACCTTTGGTACAGTTATTTGGGATATTTTATTCGAACCGTTAACTGAAGAAGTTAAGAATTTAATTACTAAAGATGTAGAGACTATTATTAACTATGATAGTAGAGTACGTGCTGAACAAATCTTAGTGACTTCGTATGATACCGGCATACAAATTGAGTGTGTACTAGTATATTATCCTTACAACATTCAAGAAGCAATCCAATTAAAGTTTGACAAAGCTAACGGCTTGTCAGGAATGTAATTAACTACATACATAATAATATACGCTAAATACTCAATAATTGGGATAGGCGTATGTCAACAACTGATAGACAAAATAGATTACTAGTAGCAGAAGACTGGACACGAATTTACCAAAGCTTCCGCAATGCAGACTTTCAAAGCTACGATTTTGAAAATCTCCGTAGAGTTATGGTTAATTATATCAGGGAAAATTACCCTGAAGATTTTAACGACTACATTGAATCTAGCGAATACCTTGCCCTAATTGATCTTATTGCGTTCCTGGGCCAAAGCATAGCTTTCCGCATTGATTTAAATGCAAGAGATAACTTTTTAGAGCTAGCAGAGCGCCGCGAAAGTATTCTTCGTCTTGCCCGCCTATTGAGCTATAACGCTAAAAGAAATATTGCCGGCAGCGGATTATTAAAGTTTTCCACCTTATCAACTAGTCAAGTTATATACGATTCTAATGGAAGAAACTTATCAGGGCAGACAGTGACATGGAATGACCCTACTAATCCAAATTGGTATGATCAATTTATTAAAATTCTTAATGCTGCATTGCCTGCTAATAGACAATTCGGCACACCGGATGATAAATCCACGGTGTATAACATACCTACAGAACAATATAGATTCCAAGCTAGGAATACTGATGTTCCAGTATATGGTTTTTCAAAATCTGTAGACGGTCGAGTACTGCCTTTTGAAATTGTTAGTACAACATTTAAGGGTGAAAATTATATCTACGAGGAGCCACCGGCTGTTGGTAATAGATTAGCATTTTTATACAGAAATGATGGTCGCGGCAACGGAAGTGCAAACACTGGCTTTTTCATTCATTTCCGACAAGGTATTTTAAATCAAGGAACATTTACAATTGATCAACCATCTACAACTGAGACAGTAGACATTGATGCTGTTAATATAAACAACGACGATGTGTGGTTATATAAATTAGATCAAGCCGGAGTAGAGTCAGAATATTGGGCTAAAATCCCAGCTCTAGAGGGCAACAATACTATCTACAATAGTTTAAAAAAATCAATTAGAAATATCTATAGTGTTATAACACGCTCAGATGATAAAGTTAGTTTATCGTTTAGCGACGGAGTGTTTGGAAACCTTCCAAGAGGCTCGTTTAGAACTTATTATAGACAAAGTATCGGAGTTGCATATACAGTTAATCCTAAAGATATGCGAAATATATCTATAGAAGTACCTTACATCTCTAATAATAATCAATTTGAAACTATATCAATAACTTTCAGTTTGCAGTCTTCAATTACTAACTCGTCAGAGACTGAGTCAAACACTAGCATTAAGGCAAACGCTCCTGCAACATACTATACACAAAATCGTATGATAACTGGCGAAGATTATAACATTAGTCCGTTAAGTGTTAATCAGCAAGTTATAAAAGTTAAAGCTATTAATAGATCAAGTAGTGGAATAAGTCGATATTATGATCTAGTAGACCCAACAGGCAAATATTCTAAGACTAATTTATTTGCAGACGACGGGGCATTGTACCGAGAAGAATATGATGATAGTTTTAGATTTACATATAGTACTAGAACAGATATTGAAGCAGTTATATATAATCAATTATTAGACACTCTTAAGTCAAAACAACTACGAGATTATTACTATTCTAAATTTACAGCAATTGCCGTAGGAACTGAGATTTCTTGGTATAATGCAACTACCGATACTAATCAAAGTACAGGATTTATTGGTTCTAATATTGGATTTGTTGCTCCTCTAAAACTCGGAACATATACTAGCACACTTTTAAGATTTATAACTCCCAGCGCCCTAGTAAAATTTGAATCTTTATTCACTACTGACAATGCCGGAGTAAAAACATATACTCATTATTTTGACAAATCTAATTTTAATAAGTTAATGCCTATTACAGGACCTTTACCTTTTAATGCAACAACTACATTATGGTGTAAAATTATTTCAGTTAGTGGAGACGGTACTAACAACGGTACTGGTAAATTATTAGGCGGTTCGGGAACTGTTGTATTAAATGACATCATTCCGTCAACTGCAATACTAAGTCAAATAATTCCTGCATGGAGAACGGCACTTGACACTAATATTATCAGCACAATGATTGATCTAATATTTGACAATAAGTCTTTTGGTCTAAGATATGATGTCGAGTCTCGAACTTGGAAATTAGTATTCAATGTTAATTTAAATACTGCAAGTGATTTTAGTTTAGGAAAACAAGGAGATAATTCTAATCAACAATTAGATTCTAGTTGGTTATTGTTATTCACGACAGATTCTGAATTTTATACAGTTAAGTCTAGGTTGTTAAGATTTATTTTTGAAAGCGATCAACAATTGAGATTTTATTTTGACGCTAGCGATAAAATTTATGATACTAGAACTAATACTGTAGTTAAAGATAACATTAAAATTTTAAGTATTAATACTAAGCCCGACAATATTATTCCTTTTACCTATGATAGAGACTGGGAGATATTAAATGAATATGTTGGAATTGACGGATATATCGATACTAAAAAAATTGAAATTACTTTTGCTGACGCCGACGATGATGGCGTAGTTGACAATCCAACACTGTTTGAAGAAATTGTTGATCCTAATACTAATATTACAACAAAATATGTAGTGCTTGAACTATACACAATAGAACAAGGGCAAGAAGACTATAGATGGATAGATAATGCCAATGATGTTGTTATAATAATGACCACAGAACCAACTAGTGGAGTAAATGGGCAATATTATTATTTCATTGACACTAATGTAGTTAAGCAATATAGTTCAACATTAGGGTTTGTAGTTTCATTAAATTATAAAGTTTATGAAGGCCGCGCAAATATTAAATTTCAGTATATACATAATGCAGATTACGAATCACGTATTGATCCTGGACTAACTAATTTAATTGACGTTTTTATCCTAACTAAAGATTATGATAAAGTGTTTAGAGAATGGCTAGACGGCACACGTATCACAGAACCGCTAGCACCTAGTTCTGACTTTTTATACAATTTACTTTCATCTGATCTTAATAAAATTAAAACTATAAGTGATGAAATCATATACCATCCTGTAAAATATAAAGTACTATTTGGAGATAAAGCAAGTGCCGATGTTCAAGCATCTTTTAAAATTGTAAAAAATTCTGAAATTGTTATTAGCGATAACGATGTAAAATCAAAGGTATTGTCTGCAATTAACGAATTTTTTGCTTTGGAAAATTGGGACTTCGGCGGCAACTTTTATTTTAGTGAATTGTCAACATACGTTATGAATAGACTTGCGCCGAATGTCGTAAATTTTATTATAGTACCAAAACAGTCAACACTAACATTTGGTAGTTTATATGAAATACGAGCAGAGAAAGATCAAATTTTTATCAATGGTGCTACAGTGAATGATATAGAAATAATATCAGCAATAACTGCAAGTAAGATAAAAAGTGCAGGTGTAATAACTTCAAATACAGTGACAATAAGTCAACAAACAATAACTAGTGCAGGAAATAATTAATGGCTAATCAAGACGAACCAAATTTGCCTCTTTCTAATAGAGAAAATAGAAAGTCAGCTGATCTATTACCTCGTTTCTATAGAACTGATAGTAATAAAAAATTCTTATCAGCTACACTAGATCAATTAACACAACCTGGAACTGTTAAAAAAATAACAGGGTTCATTGGTAGACAAAGTGCAAAATCTGTTAAGTCGTCGGATGTTTTTCTTTCAGCGTCCGACAAAACTAGACAAGATTATCAATTAGAACCTTCAGCAGTTATACAAGATTATCTTGGAAATACTACATTTTTTAAAGATTATATTGATCATATTAATCATATTTCTGTCGCTGGCGGAATTGTAAACAATCACGAAAGGTTGAATAAACAAGAGTTTTATTCTTGGAATCCTCATATTGATTGGGATAAGTTTGTTAACTTTCAGCAATACTACTGGCTACCATATGGCCCTACCCCCATAGAAGTGACAGGACAACAATTAGATATTGAAAGTACATATACTGTTATAGCCGAAGATGAGGGCGATACTTATGCATATATTTTTAGCCCAGATGGATTAACTCGTAATCCTACTTTGACTTTATACAGAGGACAAACTTATCATTTTTCTATCAATACTCCAAATAATCCGCTTTCAATAAAAACAACTAGGACACCCGGTGAATTAGATAGATATACTGAAGGAGTGTCAGCAAATGCAATTGAAGCCGGAACCTTAACTTTTAAAGTTGGGGTTGATTCTCCTGATGTCTTATTTTATGTTAGTGAGCAGGACCCTAACGTAGGTGGCGTATTACAAGTAAAAGATATTGACGAAAATTCTTTTCTTAATATAGAAAAAGATATCATAGGTAAAAAAACATATACTATGAATAATGGTGTTCCGCTATCTAACGGAATGAAACTATTCTTTAAAGGTAATATTGCCCCCAGTGTATATTCGTCAGAATACTGGTATGTTGAAGGGGTTGGCACGGCTATTAAGCTAGTTAACGAGAGAGACCTTGAAATTATAAGTTCTTTTACGCAAGAAGTTGCATTACTATTTGATGACGAACCATTTGATAATGCACCGTTTAGTACATTAACTTCTTTCCCAAAAGATAAAGATTATATTATCATTAATAGATCAAGTATTGACAGGAACCCATGGAGTAGAAACAACCGATGGTTCCATCAGGATATTATTATTGCATCAGCAAAAGTTGCTGGACAAGTTCCTGAACTAGATCAGGCTCAGCGAGCTACTCGCCCTATTATTGAATTTGAAGCAGGATTAAAATTATTTAATTTTGGACATGCATCAAAAGAAAACGTTGACGTTATTGATACATTTACAACAGATGTATTTTCTACTATCGAAGGATCCTTGGGGTATAGTGTTGACGGTATTAATTTAGTAAATGGTATGCGTGTATTGTTTACAGCAGACAGTGATAGATTTGTACAAAATAAAATTTTCAAAGTTAATTTTATTGAAATTTCAGTACCAGGAAGAGTTATAGATTTTGTAGCAAATACAGGGGTAGATACAACTACTAACATTATAACATTTCTAACTGCTCACGGTCTTACTACTGGAAATCAAATTGAATATCGTAATAACAATAATACAAATATAGAGGGTTTAGTCAACGGTAAAATATATTTTGTAGTGGTAGTTGATACTAATAAAATTAAATTATATACTGATAAAAACTTAACTACCCAAGTTAAGATATTTGATACGGGTAGCGGCACACATAAAATTGAAGTATTTGGCGGACGTCGTCGACAAATTAATCTTGTAGAAGATACTGATGCAATACCGGTCAATAACGAAACTGTGCTAGTTAAACTGGGTAATGTAAATCAGGGACGCATGTTTTGGTATAACGGCATTATTTGGCAATCCGGACAATACAAAGCTACAATTAATCAATCCCCGTTATTTGATATATTTGATAATGACGGAGTAAGTTATAGCAACACAGAAATTTATGAAGGTTCTAATTTTATTGGTACTAAGTTATTTTCCTATAAAATAGGATCTGGTACAAGTGATGCTGAGCTTAAATTTTCGCTAAGTTATCAGAATATTAATAATATCGGTGATATTGTATTTGATTTTAATTTATTAAGTGATACGTTTAATTATAAATTACTAACCTCTGTATTAAGTAAAAACACCAATGTTGGGTATTTAAAAATTATTTCTTCTATTAATAGTTTTTCTTATCAAAATGGATGGGTAGTATCAAATATTAATAATTCTCAGCCAATTGTTCGAATATTTAAAGAGAGCGGTCTAACTAATGATTTTCCTATAGATGTATATGATTTTAAAGATGAGTTAGACGACTTAGAAGTTAAAGTATACATAAATGGAAAACGTCAAAATAAAGAATCTTTTGTTGTACAAGACGGCCCCATTAGAAAAAAAATAGTATTAACTAAATCTATTAATTTATCTGATGTACTAACATTAAAATGTATGTCGGCACAGCCAAAGAATGAAAATGGTTATTATGAAATTCCGTTAAACTTACAAAATAATCCGTTGAATAAAAATATTACTCAACTAACATTAGGCGAAGTTATTGATCATGTTGACACTATTATAGAGAACATTAACGGATTCACCGGAATATACCCGGGATATAGCAACATCCGAGATCTAGGCAATATAACTCCCTACGGTACTCGTTTTTTGCAACATAGTGGACCATTAAATTTAAGTTTGTATCACTTTGGTGAAAGTTCCGTTAGTATTCTTAATGCATTAGAGCAAGCTAGAACAGATTACGGAAAATTTAAAAGAGCATTTATTCTGTTTGCTAGCGAGTCGGGAATAGATACTGATCCTCGACGACACGTAGATTTTATATTAGAAGAATTAGCAAAAGATAAAACAAAAACGCAACCCTATTATCTTTCAGACATGTTCCCGCACGCCGGCTCAACTAGACTTGAGTATGTTGTATTAGATAGTAGAGTTAAAATGTATCCGTTGACAGTATCTTTTAATTTAACACAATTATCAAATCGTGCAGTTGGAGTATACATTAATGGAAATCAATTATTATATGGCAGAGATTATATATTTGGCAACGATGTATTTTTTGAAATTTTAGTAGATTTAAATGAAGGAGATTTGATTGAAGCTTTCGAATATGAAACCACCGACGGATCGTTTTGTCCAGCCACTCCTACTAAGTTAGGATTGTACCCTGCATACGAACCATCAATATATATTGACAATTCTTATCTTGAACCAACAACAGTTATTCAGGGTCATGACGGTAGTATAGTGCTGGCCTATAATGATTATCGAGATGCATTAATATTAGAATTAGAAATGCGTATTTTTAATAATATTAAAATTAAATACGATCCCCAAATTTTTAATTTGTATAATATTATTCCAGGATATAGTAGAACTACTATGTACAACAAAGTAGAATTTGACAACGTGTTAAGTCAGTACTTCTTTCAATGGATTACAAACATAAACAAAGATTATACTAGTCAAGACAATGCGTTATGGGATAGATTAAATCCGTTTACGTGGAATTATAGAGAAAATTATACAGCTGACGGCCGTAATACTCCTGCATTCTGGAGAGGAATATATCGATGGATGTTAGATACTGATCGTCCTGATACACATCCTTGGGAGTGTTTAGGATTTTCTATAAAACCTAAATGGTGGAACGAAGTGTACGGCCCCGCACCATATACTAGCAATAATTATATCTTGTGGGACGATATTAAAAACGGAGTTATTAGACAACCTGGATTTCCAATTCGAACTACTCTTCAATTTGCAAAACCTATATTAGCGACTGGAGTTCCGGTAGATGAAAACGGTGATTTATTAGATCCGTACAATGCAGGACATGTTAGCGGATATATTAATCCAACACCGGAAGGTTATTATGTATTCGGAGATTGCGGTCCGGTTGAGTCAGCATGGAGACGCAGTTCTTATTATGCATTTGCATTGATAGAAACTGCATTATTATTACAGCCTAGTTATATGTTAGGAACTTGTCTAGACCGTAGTAGAATTGTTAGAAATTTAAATAATCAATTAGTGTATCGAGATACCGATTTACGAATTTCTCTAGCAGATATTAAAATACCGTCAACTACATTTAGTACTGATCGAATATTTACTTCAGGTTTAATTAATTACGTTGTTGATTATATTACTAGTGATGTGACAACTTTAGTGACAAAATATTCTAATGATTTATCAGCACTAACAAACAAACTAAGTTCAAAATTAGGCGGATTTACTAGCAAACCTAAATTTAAATTATTATTAGATAGTAAAAATGTTTCAAGTTCTGGCGGAGTTTTTATCCCAGAAGAAAATTATAATATTATTTTAAATACTAGCTCCGCAGTTAAAAAAGTTTTTTATAGTGGAGTTGTTATAACAAAATATGCCGACGGATATGAAGTAAAGGGCTATAATAATGATAACCCGTATTTTACATACTTTCCATATACTTTACCTGGAAAACCTATAACAGTTGGCGGAATCTCAGAAAGTTTTACAGTATGGGAATCAAATAACTATTATGCCGCTGGTAAATTAATTAAAGCAAATAATCAATATTATAGAGTAAAAATTTCTCATCAAAGCGGCAATGTTTTTGATAATTCATTCTATACAAAACTTGCTGAATTACCAGTAACGGGCGGAAGATCTGCAGAACTTAGAAAAGCATGGAATACAGATACTCCTATAGTTGTTGGATACGGGACAAAATTTAATTCTATACAAGATATGGTAGACTTCTTGCAAGGATACAATGCATATTTAGAAAATGAGGGGTTTGTATTTGATGATTTTAACCCCGCCTTAAAAAATATTAATAATTGGGAGTCAGCTATAAAAGAATTTTTATTCTGGACTACTCAAAACTGGTCAGTTGGTGCAGTATTATCTTTAAGTCCTTCTGCTAGTAGTTTAGTATTTAACAGCATTAATTCAGTTGTTAATAATGTATTAGATCGATCGTTTGATTATCAAATATTTAAAGTTGACGGGCAGCTATTAGAGTCTAATTTTGTAAACAGTTTTAGAGAAGGCAATACGTTTTCGATATCGCCAATAAATACTGTTCATGGAATTTATGGCGCAACACTATATTTGGTACAGAAAGAACATGTTTTACTTTTAGATAATACTACATTGTTTAATGATGTAGTATATGATCAAGCACCCGGATACAGGCAAGAAAGAATTAAAATCATTGGTTATATTTCTACCAACTGGGACGGTAGTTTTAATATTCCAGGATTTATATACGACCAAGCAGTTATACAAACATGGGAACCTTGGACAGACTACCAACTTGGAGATGTGGTAAAATATAAAGAATTCTATTATTCTGCAAATAACTTTTTACCTGGGTCTGAAACATTTATTTCAAATAATTGGTCCAAACTTGATGAACAACCAGTTAGCAGGATGCTACCAAACTGGGATTATAAAGCTGACCAGTTTGCTGATTTTTATAGTTTAGATAGCGATAATTTTGATATAGGGCAGCAAAAGATGGCCCAGCATCTAATTGGCTATCAGAAGCGACAGTACTTAGAAAATATTATTCAAGATGATGTAAGTCAATATAAATTTTATCAAGGAATGATTATTGAAAAAGGCACACAGAATGTGTTTAGTAAATTATTTGATGTACTCAGCGCCGACGGCATGGAAAGTTTAACATTCAATGAAGAATGGGCAATCCGTGTTGGCAACTATGGAGCAGTTGATTCTTTTAATGAAATTGAATTTAAGTTAGATGAAAGTTTATTCAAACTAACCCCGCAACCCTTTGAATTAGTGTCTTCTATTGACCCAACTGTTGTAGATTTTGTCTATAGGCAACTTCCAACAGATATCTACATAAAGCCAATTGGGTACACTAATAATTTATGGCCTACCGCTGGAACCATTAATTATCTTAGAACTCCTGGATATGTACGATATGAAGATGTTAAGTTAAATATTGATTCTTTAGATGATATACTTTCTAAAGACATTACGTCCTTCCAAGAAGGGAACTACGTTTGGTGCGCATTTGAAGAAAGAGACTGGAACATATATCGATTTACAAAATCTAAATTTAATGTTGAGAGTGTTAATTATTCTAATAAAACATTGACTATTACTTGCAATAGGATACCAAGTGTCCAGCCGGGCGATATCCTTGGCATAACTAATTCTACGTCTATTGCCGGATTTTATAAAGTCACGTCAGTTAATAACAGAACTATACTCATTGAAACAACTATTACTAACTGGGTATCTCCATTTACTGATCAAATATTAACATTCCAGTTATATTCAGCAAGAGCAAAAAATGTATATAACAGCATTACTGGCGAACTTATTTCTTATGCAATTGATAATATTAATGAGATCATTCCTACTAATCTACAACCGTTAGAAAATATTTGGGTAGATGATAATGGAGCAGGACTATATTCTGTATACACAAATAGTAAAGTTTTTGATAAAAAGATATTAACTGATTTTACTCCTGCTCAAAATACATATTTTGGAAAAACTATAGGAATTAGCCCAGACGGATCTATTGCAGTAGTAGCTTCGATTAACTCTGCAAGAATATACTCTAAGGATGGTAAATTAAATTCGTGGATTGCCCACGATGTTATTAACCCACCAGATATCTCAGATCTCTCAAATCTGAACTTTGCATCTGATATAAAGTTTTCTCCTGATGGTCATTGGCTTGCAATTTCAGCAAAGACCGCATCAAATGTAAACAGTAGCGGGTACAATAAACAAGGATATGTAGCATTATACTATAGAGCAACATCAATAAATTATGAGTTTGCTCAAGTTATTGTTAGCCAGGATGAGGCCAATAATGAATTCTTTGGATCTAAATTATCATTTGCAAAAACATTAGATAATACTTTTATATTAGCAGTATCGGCAATTGGTCATGGCGGTTCAGACGGTAAAGTTTATTTTTATAAACAAGGAAGTGGAAACATTATATGGACTACATTTGCTAATCCGTTAACAAGTGGAACAAACGATCCCGACCAATACGGGTATAGTATTTCATTATCTGCTAATGGTAATATTTTTGCAGCGTCTTCACCTAACTACGATAACAATGCTGGAGCAGTTTATCTTTATAGATTAAACAGTGGCCAATACGAATTTATAGATCTAATAGATCGATCTGTAACCTCTCTAAACTTAGCTGATGAATTTCAATTTGGAAATTCTATTGATATTTCAGCTAATGGAAAACTATTAGCAGTTGGTGCACCATTTGCAACTACTGACTCGTTAAACGACGGTAAAGTTTATGTTTTTTCATTAGGAACTACTCCATTGTTTGATCTACATCAAACATTAATAAGTGTTAAAACTGAAAATTTTGAAAAATTTGGGTTTACTGTTAACTTTATGAAAGATGATAACTCCTTAGTTGTCTTCTCAGCTAACGGTGATACTGCCCGCAAAACAATCTTTGATACTCCTAATTATACAACTTTTGATAATTCTTCTTTACAACTCATTGATATACAGATAGATTCTGGACGTGTTGATATTTTTGACCGCTATAATAATAATTTTATATACGGCGAAACTTTAGAAACAGGAACGACTACTGATTCTTTAGATGCATATGGTTCCGCAATTTCTGTGTCAAACGACATTGTATTAATAGGGGCACCAAACGATAATGCTGCTCGAGGTACTGTTTTATCTCATATACGACTAGTTAACAGTACGTCTTGGAAAATATTACACCAAGAAAATCCTAGACCAAATACTCACAAAATTAAAAAAGCATTTATCTATAATCGAACTAAAAATGAAATAACATCTTATGTAGATGTAGTTGATCCTATACAAGGAAAAATTCCCGGACCTGCCGACCAAGAAATTAATTATAAGACATACTTTGATCCGGCTACGTATTCTATTGGAGATAACGTTATTGTTAACGGATTGCCTGTTAATGTAGATAGCGGCCTAAACTGGACTACGGCTCAAGTAGGTATGGTCTGGTGGGACTTAACGCGAGCTAAATTCTTAGATAATCAATGCGGTAATATAGTATACAGATCTACTACTTGGAATAAATTATACAAAACTGCTAGCATTGATATCTATGAATGGATAGAAACAAAATATCTTCCATCGGAATGGGATAAGTTGTCGGGCACTGATAAAGGTGATGCATTAAGTATTAGTGGAAAGAGTCGATATGGAGATGCTGTTTACAGCGTTAAGAAAAAATACGATACTATATCTAAATCTTTCCAAAATACATATTATTATTGGGTTAAAAATGTAACGGTTGTACCTAAGACTATAGGTCGAAATTTATCAGCATACAATATTTCTCGTTTAATAGCCGATCCTATTTCTGAAGGATATGTATGCCTAGCATTAACGGGCACAGATTCCTTTAACCTAGTCAATGTTCCGTCAATTATTAATGGTACTGATTATAACCTAACAGTACAATATTGGCTAGTAGATGATCGGTATACCGGAACTAACGCTCACAGTCAGTGGAAAGTTATAAGTGAACATGTTAATACAATTATTCCACCTGAGATTGAAAAAAAATGGATTCATAGTTTAAGAGGAAAAGACGACAACGATCGAGTAGTACCTGATATCAATTTACCTTTCAAACAACGATACGGTGTTAATTTCCGCCCTCGTCA
>Ga0114975_10000456_pt1 | contig 30765 bp, 29 predicted proteins | sample S_130626_EF_Meta_FD_87031 | JGI IMG/M metagenome (GOLD analysis project Ga0114975, IMG submission 87031) | Freshwater microbial communities from Lake Simoncouche, Canada to study carbon cycling - S_130626_EF_MetaG | ecosystem: Environmental > Aquatic > Freshwater > Lake | place: Lake...
AAAGTTTTGAACCACTTTTTTGAAAAGTGGTAAGGTTGAGCCAAAGTTTTGAACCACTTTTTTGAAAAGTGGTAAGGTTGAGCCAAAGTTTTGAACCACTTTTTTGAAAAGTGGTAAGGTTGAAATACAAATTTTTATTATTATATTTTTATTAATAATAAAAATGAAACTGTTTGGTTGCAACACATGAATGCAAAGTAGTAACAAACCGATGATTGTAATTTCTTTAACAGCGTTATTATTATTTATTAGTGTATTTGCTTGTTTGCATATAGTTTCATTAATTATAATGGATTATATAGTATCAAATATTTTTAGATAGGATTATTAGCAATACCAATACCATTACCAAGAGGTGCAGGAGGAGCAGCAACAATAGGAGGAACATCAATGGTAGCTACAACAGGAGCAGCAACAACAGGAGCAGCAACAACAGGAGCAGCAACAACAGGAGCTACAACAGGAGCAGGAGCAGGAGCAACCTTTACTTCGTTTTCATTAGCTGAAGGAGTTTTGACAGTTTTTTTAGTTTCATTAATAATTGTAGTTGCTTTGTTTTCTAAATTTTCTATTTGTTTTTTTGTTGTTTCTAATATTTTGGATTCCACAATCGCTTCGTAAACTTTAAGGTTATCTACAAAATTCATTTCACATTTCACATATAGTTCTATAATAATATTTCGGGTTTTTTCAACTATTTTTTGTAATTTATCTTCTGTTAATGTTGGGTTTACACGTATTTTCTTTTTATCACTATATGGATCATTTACAAAAATAAATAATTCATTAATAACATTTAATAATTCACTTTGTTTATTGGATGCGGATTGAATCATACTTTGAATATTTTTTGCATATTCTACAAACAATTTATCATTATTGGATAAAATATAGTTTTGTTTAAATACAGGGTTTTGTCCTTGACAACTATTTTTGTTATTATAATCACGTAATTTAATATCACTAAATTTTTTAATTTCAGGAGGCATTTCAGTGTTTCCAGTGAATGTGGTATAAAAAGTTTTTAAATCTTTTTCAAATTGTTTTTTTGTTGATTCAGACATGCCTGTAAATGTTCCATTGGAATAATCATAATTATCATCTAAATAAAGCTGTAATAATTCATTTATACCGGGTTCATCCTGTAAAGTTTTTACACTTCCATCTTTGTTTAAATTCATGCCACAGATTTTAGGATGTAAATTAACTTCTTTTGTTTCTTCATTTGTATCCATACTTTTTAAACTTCTTATTCTGTTGTCACAAATATTTAATTTATATAATTTTCTTTGAACATTTTTGGGTATTTTATCTTTTTCTAATAATCCATTTTTTACCATATCTCCATTTTCATCTTTATAAACATAAACTGGATTTATTGTTTTTACAATTGCTGCAAATATATGTGCTATTTTAACATAAAATTTAGCAATACCGATGCAAACACGTTTTTTTTTAATGGTTTTTTTTGAATCATTTTGAATGTCTAAACTTTCTAGTTTATCTTTATTTACAAACATTACGTTTTCTTTTGTCAAATCATTTACCTCTTCACCATTTTTAATTCTCTGTGCTAAATATGTAATTTCAATATCGTTAAAATAATTTTTTATGATATCAGAAGTTATAACAACCAATTTATCACAATATTCTTTGTTAGATAAATTGGATAAACTTTTAAAATCCATTGTCAAAATGTAGTAAGTTGCAATATAATCAATAATTTGATAAAAATTGTCAAATTGTTTATCATTGTTTGATTTAGCATTTATATTTGTTGAAGATATATTTCCCATATATCATAAAGATATAAAATAAAAATGAATTAAAAATATATTTTATAATGAAAAGAAAGAAATGAGTAAAGAAGGAAGTAAAAGAAGAAAAAATGTTGTCATTAATAAAAAAGAATTGTGGAGCATTTTTGACACTGAAATAAAGAGTGATTTGAAAAATAATGCTTCTAATACTTTAGAATGTATTTATAGAGCATCAGGTAATAGGGATTTTTGTGAATATTGCGAATCTATTTTAGCATTTTCAGATGAAGGTTTCTTAACTTGTACAAATAAAACATGTGGAATCATATATAAAGATATTGTTGACCATTCTGCAGAATGGAGATATTATGGCGCCGACGATAATCAAAATTCAGATCCAACTAGATGCGGTATGCCCATTAACCCACTTTTAGAAGAATCGTCTTATGGTTGTAAAGTTTTATGTAGTGGTGCAATGACTTATGAAATGAGAAAAATTAGACGTTATACAGAATGGCAATCAATGCCTTACAAAGAAAAATCACAATATGACGAATTTCAATTTATTACAATTATGTCTCAAAATGCTGGTATGCCTAAAATGATCATTGACGACGCTGTTAGATATCACAAAAAAATATCAGAATATGATATGACATTTCGTGGTGACAATAGAGATGGAATTATAGCAGCTTCTATTTATATTTCATGTAGAATTAATAATTTTCCAAGAACAGCCAAAGAAATTGCAAATATATTTCATTTAGATGTTACTAGTGCTACAAAAGGTTGCAAAAATGCATTGTCCATTATTAATAATATTGAAAAAGACATGGACAACAAGGAAAAAACTAGTTTTTGTAAAACTAAACCGGAAGCCTTTATAGAACGATTTTGCAGTAAGTTAAATATTAACAATGAATTGACTAAGTTGTGTCAATTTATATCTATGAAAATTGAAAAAATGAATATTATGCCTGAAAATACACCACATTCTATTGCTGCAGGAGTTGTATATTTTATAGCTCAATTATGTAAATTGAATGTAAGTAAGAGAGATGTTAAAAACGTCAGTGAAATAAGCGAAGTTACCATTAATAAATGTTATAAAAAATTAGAAAAAATAAAAGAGACTCTTATCCCAGATGTTATATTGAAAAAATATTCTTAAATTATAACAATAATCTTTATCTACCAGTCATTATCATTTCTCAAAAATTTATAATAATCATTTATCAATTTTTTCATTTCATCTTCCATTATTTTTATATTATTTTCTTTTGTTACACTCTTGTTATTATCAAGAGTGTCATTTATATTTTTTTCAATTTCTTCATAAAATATTGCATTTTTACCACATAAGTTTTCATCGTCTCTACAATGTTTTGCAAAATTGTAAATATTTTTTTCATTTTTCTTATCACCAACCTTATTACCAAACATTTTACATAACCCATAATCACTTATTTTATTATTTTTATAAGGAATAAAATATTTACAATTTATACATTGTTTATTATGTTGTGCATAAATTTGACAACTAATATTCATATATAAAAAATATATTAGTGGCAACAAAAACATTGTTTATGAATTTATCTATATATAGATTAGTAATAGATATTTATATAATTTACAAAAATATATAAATTATGATTTAGAAATCGTCTAATTTAAGAAAATAAAAACTAACTAAATAAATAAATGAATCAAAACACGAATATCTCAACCCAAATAGCAATACCAATACCCAAAAGAGTTTTTATCGTTCCTTACAGAAATCGTATCCAACATAAATTTTTTTTTAGTAAATACATGTCTTTTTTATTAGAAGATAACAAAGATTATGAGATATATTTCTCTCATCAATGTGATACAAGAACTTTTAATAGAGGCGCAGTTAAAAATATTGGTTTTCTTGCGATAAAACAAAAATATCCAGACCACTATAAAGATATTACATTCATTTTTAATGATATAGATACAATTCCATTTTATAAAATTTTTGATTATCAAACTACTCATGGTGTTGTCAAACATTATTATGGGTTTAAGTACGCTTTAGGCGGTATTGTTGTAATGAAAGGAGCTGATTTTGAAAAAATAAACGGTTTTCCTTGTTATTGGGGTTGGGGTATGGAAGATAGTACATTACAAAAAAGATGTGAGAGAAATAAATTATTTATAGACCGAAGTAATTTTTATGAAATTGGTAAACCCCAAATATTACAATTATTTGATGGTATATCTAGAATTATCAGCAAACAAGATCCATGGCGCAGTGAACAAGATAATGGTATAGATGGTTTAAAAACAATTACAAGGTTGAATTTCACTATTGATACTTTATCCAGCAACCCAAATGATAATCTTTTTTCCTTTGAATCCACAAATATTTTTTATGTTAATATAAAGAATTTTTTTACACATTTAAGTTATGAAAATGACGAATATTTTAATTATGATTTGAGAGAACCAAAGAGAAAAATTGTTCAACCTGATAAAAGTCTTCACCATACCAATAAAGTAGTTACTAGTGCAGATGATTGGTCAAATATTCCTTATTATCCCACTAATAAAGAGAAAAGAGAACAGACCGCCGAAAATTTCATCAAAAATGGAAAGCAAGTACCAGTAGGTTTATTAAAACAAATACAGAGAGATCAACTTGATACAATAAAAAATGACGCTTTTAATGTAAATAATAATAATAATTCTGTTAGAAGTAATGCGAATCGTGAATATATTAAAAAAAATATTCATATAAAACAGCAACAGCCTCCAAATAAATATTCTCCACAATATGCAAATTATATACAAGCCCCTTCACGTGCAACTCCTAGTGCAAGTGCTAGGATACGATTAGGTGGTGTATATTAGGTGTAATACATATCATTTTTTCCATACATAAACAATCTCATCATAATTATTTTGGCGCTTTGATTTTTTATATGGATAACTATCATGTGCAGGTCCAAATAGTTGAATACAAACATTTTCGTAAACCTCCTTGTTTATATTCAACGCATATGTACCATTTGGTTTCAAATTTTTATAAGTATTTGAAAAAAGAGGTTTATAGAACAGTTCATCCATTTCCTTTTTTGAAACATACTCTGTATTGTTTTCATATTTTTGTATGAAATAATATGGCGGTGATGTAAAAACAAGGTCATAATCAAGCTTACTATAATCAATTGTAATCGCATTATCAAATATCATTTGAATACTTGTGTTGCTTCTCTCTTTTAAGAATTCAATGAGTTGATTGTAAGGTTGATTTAACGATTGATTTATTTCAATTCCAATATACTTAGGAATGTTTAGAGCACATGCAGCAACAGCAGCTCCGCCCCATCCAGCACAAAAATCCAATACACAATTTGGTTTATATTTTACATAAATTTCCATATATACCAAAGGACGTATTATATTAATAGCACTTATGCATATATTGTATACTTCTTTTAAAACAGTGTAATAGTTCTTTTTTTTTGTTTTATTTTTAACAGTATCATAATAATGCAACATGGTTTGAATAAATTTCTTTTTTTTAAACTCATCAATATTAATTATGAATTCATAAAAATTGATATTATATTTCCCTTTGGTGGATAATCTTTGAGTGAAGGTGAAATAATCAACTATATTATTTCCAATTCGCGATCTAGGTGACATTGTACATGCATTTACACCAATGGTAATTAATTTTTTCATTTCTTCATCAATTTCTTCCAATGAAATATTTTTGATTTGTTTTGAAATCTCTAATTTTTCATCATTTGTATAATTTTCTTGAATCATTTTAATAATATAAAATAATATTAAAATGGTAATTTACTAACTTACTAACTTACTACATATAGACTATTATAATAATTAACTTCGTTTTTTCCATACTTCAAAAAATCTATCATATAAATGCGGAAATATGCTATATGCTAGCGCACTACCACCACATTCAACATAATCAATGTAAAAATTATTTTTAATTAAAACCTCATCAATGTATTTTTTATGATTTATATCATGATAATCATTTTCCATGATAATTAAATTAATATTATTTAATATTTCTGGCATATCCATTAAAATGTAATAAAATGCTCCTTCACAATCTAACACCAGTGTATCAAACTGTATGTTGTATTTTTGATTTAATTCTTCTAATGTAATTATATTGACATTTTTGTAGCCGTCTAATAATACATCTGAACAAATTGTATTCCATCCCATTTGAATTAATTTTCTTTTTGATAGAGCCGCATTTTCTATGTGGAAATGAAAGTTATTCATATCTCTATTATATTTTAATATATTAGCAATGTCTGTATCACATTCCAATGTTACAAAATTATCATTATTTTTTTGTGATAGAATGTAATTAATAACTAATGAGTTTCTTCCAATATTACTTCCTATTTCTAAAACTTTTTCATCACCAGTTAAATAACGAACAGCCATCATTTGTTCAGGATATTCTTCCTGAAAATCCCCATAACCTATTTTTAATTTTGAATGTATATTTTTTAATTTTTCATGACAATCAGGATAAATCAATCTAATATAATCAGGTATATCTTTGGTGTAAATTTCATTTGTAGTTGTATCAATATAAATATCATTAGTATGATCATATTCTAGTGTTAAACTATTTTCTTTCATTATGAAAATTGTTTTTACTACTCCCCAACAAGGATCTGTGAAAATATTTGCTCTATAATTATCATCACATTTAATTTTAATAATATTATCTTTTATTAAATTTTTGTAACACATGTCAGTAACATCTATAGTATTATCTTTTATTCCATATAAAATTTGCATGGTTTATTATAAATATATAATAAAGTTTATTTTTAAGTTAAAAAGTATTTTATTAAATTATTTATTATATAATTTATTTTGATTTAAAAATAATGAATTCAATAGAAAATATTAATCACGCATTTTATATAAATTTAGAATCAAGACTTGATAGGAAACAACACGTTGAACAAGAACTATCTAATATTGGAATAAAAGCCGCAAGATTTAATGCAATAAAGTTACAAAATGGAGCCATTGGATGTAGCATGAGTCATTTAAAGTGTTTAGAAATTGCCAAACAAAATAATTGGGATCATATAATGATAGTTGAAGACGATATTCTTTTTTTAAATCCAGAACTGTTTAAAAATCAGTTAAATAAATTTTTAAAAAATCATAATAACTTTGATGTTGTCTTAATCGCCGGTAACAATATGCCTCCCTATCAAAAAATAGATGACTCTTGTGTAAAAGTATGTCGTTGTCAAACAACAACTGGATATATTGTTCAAAGACATTATTATGATACTTTGATTGCAAATATTAGAGAAGGAGTTACAAATTTGATGAAAACTCCCGGGCTACATGTTCAATATGCTATTGATAAATATTGGTTCAAATTACAAGAAAATGATAATTGGTATCTAATTACCCCCCTTACTGTAACACAACGTGAAGATTATAGTGATATTGAAAAAAGACAGACAAATTATACAAGAGTAATGATAGATTTAGACAAAGAATGGATGTTTAACTCACAAACAAGAAGACCATTATCACCAAGATCATCACAAGTATCACCAAGATCATCACATCATCTTAATTTGAAACAAATGTTTACGAAATAAGATCTTTATATGCATAATCACTAATGTCAATATCAATAAATATTTTATTGGTTAGTATATTCAACATATCTATTTTATATTTTTCATTCAAGTTAAAACCAACTGCATAATCTTCAAAATATTCTTTTACAATGTTTTGTTTTTTACTTAATAAATCATCTACTGCTTCTTTTGAGAGAAAATAAAACCGTCCATTACAATATTTTGTAACACAAACAGGAATATTTTCCGGTAATTCGGGATGAAATTTATGATATTGAGAGAAATGTGCAAATTTTACATCTACAATAAATCCACCATAATGTGAAACAGGATTTTTATTCGTAATCAATTTTGTAATTGTGTTGAAAAAATTAGGGTTTGTTAACATTTGATCATCGTCTGTTTTAAAAATATAGTTATAATTAAATATTTTATTCACTGCTTCATATGCATGTATTACTTTTTTTGGTAATGAATTATAGTCATCTGGAGTTCTAACCCATAAAATTTGTTTATCATTATCAAAAATGAAGTCACTATCCAATGATTCATCACCGATAACATGATAATATTTTAAATAGGAAGGAATTGTTTTTAACCACGTAAATTTTTGAATAGTTGCTTTATTTTCATATTTTTTACAATTCATAATAAGGAGAATGAATTCTTGGTTAATCATATTACCTATAATATGTTATATATGTAATATGATTTTAATATAATTTGCACAATGTTTATAATTTTATTTAATTTATAAAATTCACATATTTTCTTGAATTATTTGATTGCACATTCCTTCAAGCTGAAATAAATATTTTATTTCATGGTAATAAGCAATCATTTTATTATATTCTTCTTCTGTGATAGATTTTAAAATATTTTCTAATTCATTAATTTCTGTTATATGGATACTAATACACAAACGTTTATAATCAATAATATTTTTAAAAGGAAGCCATTCTATGTCATTCCAAATATAAATAGGTACTGTTCCTAATTGAAAAATTTCAAAAAATCTAAAAGACCCGCGCCCATAACCTCTGGGAGCAAATGCAAATTTTGAATCTATTGTAGTATTGATAAAAATATGTTGAAGATTTTCATTTACACTTGGAGTCCATCCTCCAGAATTAATCATTTGAAAATTTGGATTATTATAATATGTTTCAACCATAACTTGTCTTACATTTGGCATAATATGATTTCCAGTTATATTTCCTACAAAAGAACATAAAATAGGTTTGTCATGAAAATTCTTTTTGTTAACTGATTCTAATTTATTATCTACGTCTTGATAAATCAAAGGAATTGGTATATTTCCTGAACAAGCACCATATATGATTGTATCTTCAGGTAAATTTAATAATGGACCATCATCGTATTGAACTACGGTAAAATAACCATGCTCACTAGGATTATTTTCAATCCATTCATTAAAACTTTGTTGCATTTCATTTTTCATATTTTGAAACCAACCTTCTATTTGAAAATTTGTCCATAAAACAGGTATGTATTTTCTTTTAAATAAAATCTCTTCATTTTTAATTTTATTCAAAAAATACTCTTCTAAATACAAGCCATTTTTAAATGGTGGATATGTGTCTTTATTTGGACAATAAAATAATGGATTATTTATCATTTATATTCTATTTATACAAAAGAGTTTTTATATAGTAATTTATTGTTTATTCTTAATTGTTTATAATTTATATTTAATAAATATGCGTATCAACTTTAGGAAATAAAATAAAAATTTATACTATAAAATGACCAGACTCTGCGCTGTTTTTTTATGCGATAAAGCTTATTTTAGCAAATTTATTTATACATGTAGTCAGTTAATTACGAATGGTAACTATAAGGGAGATATTTGTTTAGTTGTTGGCGACGATCTTCATAATGATAATATGTTAGATTGTGATCTTATCAAAAATAATAATATTATTGTTAAACATTTTCCAAATATTCAATTTACATATGAATTTTTGGAAATACAGTATAAAATGACTAGACCGTATTATTGGTTTATAAAAATGTTTCAGTTTCATAAATTACACTTATTTAATACTTTTTTTAAAAATTGGGAATATATATTTTATTTAGATTGTGGAATAACTATTTTTTCAGATGTATCACCCATGATTAATGAAGCTAGAGAAAATACGCTACTAGCACATTCAGATGCTTATCCTAAATATGAATGGAAATTACACGATCAATTTGATAAAACTTCAATAGATTATTTTACAAAACTTGATGCAACTTATAATTTGAACGTAGACTATTTTCAAACGACAATAATGTTATATGATACAAAAATAATAGAAGAAAATACATACAATGAATTATTAAATTTATTGTTGGAGTATCCTATTAGTATTACAAACGACCAAGGATTAATTGCATTGTATTTTACAAATATTAAACCTTTTTTTAAACAAATAAAAACAAACAACGAAACTACATATTTTTATGATTATTTAAGAAGAACTGATTATAACAAGTATATTATGTTGAAAGCGGCTGATTAACTTTTTATTATTATTATATAAATATTTATTTATGAAGGGAATAAATTTATTTCATAAAAATTTAATAAATTTATTCTATATAAAATTTTTTATGAAAGAGAGCATATTTTATTTAGAAGGACGCAAAGGAATATATTTATACCATTTTTTTGTTTACAATTTAGGTGGCTTATATTATATATTAAATGAAAATTATAATATACGAAATGAATGTGAATCAAGTTATTTTTTAGAAACTGATAAAATTGTATCTAATCCAAGCAATAAAATTGAGTTTCCTATAAAAATCTATATGAAAGATATTTTACCATTTCAAAGACAAGCATTTGAAATAATAAAAGATAAATTTGAATTAATTGAAGATTTATCAAAAATACCAGATTATGAAATTGTATCTATTTATGGTGAACCATGTATACATGACGGTTGTAGTGATAATCCATCAAACGTTTTTCCATTTTTACGAAATTTATTTTTGGAAAAAATGAATTTTACTATTATTCCAGGTAAAAGAATATTTATTACAAGAAAAAACAGTGAATCACAACATTATGGTGTTTTAAAACGTTGTGTGATAAACGAAGAAGAGTTTTTTGAAAAATTGTCAAAGTATGGTTTTGAATATATACAACTTGAAAATTATAATACATATGATAAAATCAAGTTATTTATGGAAAGTGAAATAATTATTTCACCAAATAGTTCTGCTTTAACACTATCATTGTTTGCTAACAAAAACGCAAAAATTATAGAAATTGTAAATAGAGGTAACGGTGTAGGGCATGAACATTACAGAAATATTGCTTTACATTTAGGATTGAATTATATTAGATACCGTGATATAAATGAAGACATGTATGGAAATTTTTATTTAGATTGTAATAAATTTGAGGAAGATTTTTTGAAATTTTTATAAATTTATTATATATAAATTTTTATGAAAGAAACAATATTTTATTTAGAAGGACGAGGTGGAATGTATTTATACCATTTTTTTGTTTACAATTTAGGTGGCTTATATTATATATTAACCGGAGATTATAATAATTATAATCATACAGGTAATTGTAATCAACACTTTATATTAGAAGAAACTGATAAATTTGTACTTCAACCTAGTAATGAAATTAAGTTCCCTATAAAAATTCATATGAAAGATAGTTTACCATTTTTTAAAGAAGCATTTGAAATAATAAAAGATAAATTTGAATTTATTGAGGATTTATCAAAAATACAAGATTATGAAATTATATATATTTTTGGAGAACCGTGTGCTATAGATGGTTTGAGCGATAATCCATCAAACGTATTTCCATTTTTACGAAATTTATTTTTAGAAAAAATGAATTTTACTATTATTCCAGGTAAAAGAATATTTATTACAAGAAAAAACAGTGAAACACAACATTATGGTGTTTTAAAACGTTCTGTAATAAATGAAGCTGAGTTTTTTGAAAAATTGTCAAAGTATGGATTTGAATATATACAATTAGAAAAGTACAATATTTATGATAAAATGAAATTATTTATGGAAAGTGAAATAATCATTTCACCACATAGTTCTGCTTTAACATTATCATTGTTTGTTAACAAAAATGCAAAAATTATAGAACTTGTAAATAACGGTGATGGTATAGGGAATCAACATTACAAAAATATTGCATTACATTTAGGATTAAATTATAATAGATACAATGACATTCAAGAAGATCATTGTGGTAATTTTAATATAGATTGTAATAAATTTGAGGAATATTTGTTGAATTTTTTATAATTTATTGTATTATAATGAAATCCGCATTATTAATAACTGGATATTTAAGATGTTTTAAAGAAAATATTAATAATATAAAAAAATATATTATTGATGAAAACAATATTGACATTTATATTCATTTAACTATGGATAAAGAGAATAAATATGTTAACAAAGAAATAAAATTAGATGAGGTGTATAAGCTATTGAATCCAAAATTTATGATTGTATCTAAAAACATTCATTTTAATCATGATGAAAAAATTAATAATTTACTAAACCAAAATTATAAATTATTATTATTAAATAATAAATTAAAAGAGTTTGAACATTTAGAAAGTTTGAAATATGATAATATTATCAAAATAAGACCTGATGTATATTTAAAACAACATATAAATTTGAATATTAAATATGACAAAATACAAATTCCTAAAGATTCTAAAATGGATTTATCTAAATTAGAAAAACACACTGATAATTTTTTATGTGATATAATCGCATATGGTAATTATGAATCAATGGATGAATATTTTAATTTTTATAAAGATTTAAAGGATTTAATACCAAAGTATGGTTATATAAATGAGACACTTTTATTTTATTATTTAAATGAAAACAATATTATATATGAGGAAGTAGATATAGATTTTCATGTAGTACTATCATTATGTAACACTATTGCAATAACAGGCGATTCTGGAACAGGGAAAACAACACTTTCCAATATTATTAAAAAATTATTTGATGATAGTTTTATATTAGAATGTGATAGATATCATAAATGGGAAAGAAATGATGAAAACTGGAATAAATTTACTCATTTAAATCCTAATTCTAATTATATTACAAAAATGCAACAAGACGTATTTGATCTAATAATTGGTAATAATATTTACCAAGTAGACTACGATCATAAAACAGGTAAATTTACTGATAAAGAATTAATTGAAAGTAAAGACAATATAATTGTATGTGGTTTACATTCTTTGTATATAGAAGAAACTATAATCAATTTGAAGATATTTATAGATACTGATGAAAATTTGAGGATTCCTTGGAAAATTAATAGAGATATTAAAAAACGTGGATATTCTATTGAAAAAATAATGGAACAAATAAATAATAGAAAAGAAGATTTCATTAATTATATTTTACCACAAAAATATAAAGCAGATATAATTATTAATTTCTATACTGATAAATTGTTTCAGGTAGATAATTTTATCCCAGACGAAAAATTGAATGTTTTTTTGCGGATTGGAATATCAAATATTTTTAATATAAATAAACTTATTTCTTCATTAAATATAAATAAATTTGCAAATGAAAATGGATATATATATTTGTACTTTAATAATAATTATGACTATGAATATATTATAAAAACTGTTGTTAATAATATAATTTTAAACTAATTTTAAAGTAATTTAAAAATTATATTTATATAAATATACAAAAATACTAATGAAATATAGTATCAGGGAAAAATGTTTATTTTGTGATTTTGAATTAAGTGAAACTTACTTTAAAAATGATTATGAAAATTATATTTCACATTATCAAGTAGATATTAATAAAAATTTGGATGAATCAATAAAAATACCTTTTAATATATGTATTTGCTCAAAATGTAAAACTGTTCAAAATAAATATTTAGGTGATTTATCAGAAATATATAAAATTAATCATGCAGATAGCACAGGAACAACAATGATAAATCTTCATAAAAAAAATACAAATTTAATTTTAAAATATAAAGAAAAAATTATCAATATTATTGAAATAGGAAGTTCAAAAGGTGTTTTAGCTGATAATATTCTAGAATATTTAAACGTAAAATATTATATTATTGAACCTAGTTTTTTTGGGGATAGAAATAACAAAATAATAATAGATGATTTTTATGAAAACGTAAATGATAATAATATTAATGCAAATACAATAGTAATATCTCATGTATTTGAACATTTTTACGAACCAAAACAAATTTTAGAAAAGATTTATTTAAATAAAAATATACAAAACTTTTTTTTAGTGTTTCCTGATTTAGAGTATTATATTAACAACAATGTTTTACATGTTTTAAATACTGAACATATTTATTATATTGACAATGATTTTTTAATAAACGTAATAGAAAGTTATGGTTTTAATTTGATTGAAAAAGAATATTATAATGGTCATTCGGTATTATTCTATTTTAATAGAGATAAATTTACAGAAAAGAAAGAAATAAATTGTATTAATAAAAATTATTCACTTGATTTTTATTACAATAATATTTTTAAAAATATTGAAAGGTCTACTTACTTATTAAACATTAATAATAATTGTAAAAAATATATTTGGCCTGCATCAATTCACTCTTTATATTTATTCACGTTTGGGTTTGATGAAAAATTGTTAGATGGTATGCTAGACAATAGTTCAAATAAAATTGGGAAAAAAATGTATGGTACAGATTTAGAAATATTCTCATTTAATAAAATCATTGAGGACAATAAAAATGAAAATATATTTATCATATTAAATGGAGGTCTTTTTAATAGTGAAGTTGAAAATAAAATAAAAAATACAAATATAAAGTATTTGTTACTTTAATAAAACTATTTTAATCTATTTTACATAATCCTTACTATAATTCAAATCGTTTTTATATAAATTATATTTTAAAGTTATAAAATAAAATATAATTTTATGTTTTACAAAGGAATTATTCTTGATTTAGATAATACATTATATAGTTACGATCTTTGTCATTCTAAAGCTTTAAATAATATAATATTATTTTTACAAAATAATTATAATACTAAAAAAAATTATGATGAACTTAAAGATTTGTATGAAAATATTTCAAAAAAAATAAAGTACGAGGTCTCTAATACAGCGTCTTCTCATAACAAAAGTATTTATTTCAAACAATTGATAGAATTATTAAATTTAAATTATTCAATTGTTCAACTTTTAAATGATCTGTATTGGAAAACATTTTTTGATAATATGGTTTGTTTTGAAGGAGTAAAAGATTTTATTGTTTGGAATAAAAATATAGGAGTTAAAATTGGCATTCTTACAGACTACGAAACAGAATATCAAATACAAAAACTAGAAAGATTAGGTTTAATAAATTTTATTGATATTATTATAACTAGTGAAGAAGTAGGAATTGAAAAACCTAGTACTCAAATGTTTCAAACAATTTTAAGAAAAATGGATTTAACAACAGACAAAGTTGTAATGATAGGAGACAATTTTGACAAGGATATAAAAGGCGCAGTGAATATAAATATACTTTCATATTGGTTTAATAACAGTACTATTAACTCAAAAAACACAATAAAAAATATTAATAATATAAAATACATTGAATTTAATTCTTTTCAAAAATTATACAATGAATTTAATGAAATTCATAATGAATTAATCAAATTAAAACAAATATCCAAATATTGTGGTGAAAGATTTGATTTGGTCCAAGCTGGAGGAGGTAATACTTCTGTCAAAATAAATAACTTGATGTTTATTAAAGCTTCCGGCTATAATTTGACTAATATAGATGAGAATTCTGGATACGTTGCTATGAATAATGAAATGCTATTGAAAGATCTTAATAATAATACTATAAAAGAGGTAACAGAATACAATTTTATAGGAAATAAACGAGGATCCATTGAAACATTTATGCATTCTATTTTAAAAAAATATACAATCCATTTACATCCAATACAAGTCAATCGCATTTTGGTAACCAAAGAAGCAAATAGTATAATAAAAGAAATATATCCAGATTCACTAGTAATAGATTATTTTACTCCTGGCATAAAAGTGTGCAATGAGATTAAAGAAAAATATAATAATGAAAACGTAATATTCTTAATAAATCACGGTATAATTATTACACATGAAAATTATGATGAAATATATAAAATGTTAGAAGAAGTAATATGTAAATTTGAAATATTTCAAAAATTAGATTTTTTAAAATATAAAAATACAAATAAAATTACTACAGTTGTGAACAATCTATTTAACACAAACAATGTTTCTTATTTATGTGAAGACTCAAAGATAAAAGATTATTTAAACAATAAAATAGAATTATTTAAAGAATCCATAACATTTCCTGATTGTTTAATATATTGTGGTTTAGAAATACTATTTGGTTTGATCTACATTGAAGAATATAAAAATAAATATAATGAACCACCTAAAATAATTATTGATGATGGAAATATTTATATTAACAGTAATTCAATTACAAAATGTAAAGAAATTGAAGAGGTTTTGAAATCAAATTTGCTTATATTAGACACAGATTTAAAAAAAAATGTTTTATCATTTGAAGAAATATGTTTTTTGAATAATTGGGATGCGGAAAAGTATAGAAAATTATTGTAAAAAATTTTTATTATTATCAAATAATTATAATTATTAAAAATACATAATTATAATTTATTTACACCTAACATTTTTTAATTAAATAAGCACTTGGACCAATCTAATTTGTAGTAACTAATTTGTAGTAACTATTTCATATTGTAAGTTAAAATATTTTACACCTTTGCACATTTAAACACACCTAATTCAACAATATCCCCTGCTAAATGCTTAGTTTTTTCAAAAAACATAAATCTAATGTAATAATTTACCCAAAACTCTAATGTCTTTATTAAAAATAAAGACATTAAATGAGTCGTATAATTCTTGGGAAGGCATATTTTTAATATTATTATTACAAATGTTTAGTAAATTATCTGTTTCCATATTTCAATATATTATATTGTAAAACTTATTTAAATATTTATTTTATATAATAATAATAATAATTATGAAATTAGAAAATGTCAAAATATTGCATACTCTTACAGACATTCAAATAACATATAATGAAAATGAAACAAATTATGAAAATGTTTTCATTCTGGATTCTAAAAATAATAATATAAATGGAATTACTTATCTTTGTCCAATCTATTTTGAAGAAAATATTTTTGAAAATGAAATGTTAAATAAAAAAAATATATATGTAGAAAATGTATTTTTATTTTATTCATTTTTTTATCAAATCTCATTTGGACATTTTATAGAACAAAACTTACCAAAATTTAATTTTTATTTTAAATTAAAAAATCAAATTAATGATTTAAAAATTTGTATACCCAAAAAAAGATATAATTTGATAACTGATAATATTATTAAATTGTTAAATATTTGTCAAGAAGATATATTGATACTTGAGCATGATACTATAATTAATACAAAAAATTTTTTTTATAATAATTACTATTGTGCTGAATCAAATGTGGATAAAATAGAGACGTTTAATTTAATAAGAGAAAAATTATTAATTAATAAGAATGTAGTATTTAATCGTAATGTATATTTAAAAAAAAATACTGAAGATATACCAAATAATGATTGTCATAATATTGGTAAAACACGAGAAATTATAAATGAAGAGATATTGATTAATGTTTTAAAAACATTAAATTTTGAAATAATTACATTGGGTGAACATGATATATTTGACAAAAAAAAATTGCTATCAAATATTAATATTTTAATAACTCAAATTGGTGGAAACATGTATAATTTAATTTTTTCTAATACACCAAAACATATTATTTTTTTATCTAATACTTTTCCACTTCATTCAGATTATATAAATAATTTGTTACCAAAATTAAATTATTATACACCAAATACAATGAAACTATTTACATATAATTCATATATAGTTAATTGTGATAAAACAAATTGCATGAATGATCCTTTTATAGTTGATATAGATGAAATTATTAAATTTTGTCATAATAAATTATAGTATTTATAATTTTATTGTTTCACTTGTATTTTCAATAAATTTGTTTCATCAACTTCATTAATATCAATATAATCCACTGTATTAGAAGAAATGTTAATTATACGTGTGTCTTTTATTTTTTCCCAATTATCAAATCTTCTCCTATTTGCATCAACTGAATAATTAATATTATCTATTCTTACAATATTGAGATTTTTTTCTATACAATTATCTGTTACATTTGATTCATAATGACAAATATAATTATTATCTATTTTTGATTGTTCAATTATAAAATTATAAGTTTCTAAATATATTTTCATTATATCTTTCTTTGCAAAAACCCAATCAGGAGATATTATAGGAGCTTGATGCTTGCCAAAACTAATAAATTGACAAGGTTGATTTATAGAATATAAAATTTTATCTTCAACTCTTTCAAATAATGGTATTTTATCAATAATTATATCACTACGAAATGACATGAAAAAATCATATTTAATATTATTTTGATTTTCATATTCACATGCCATTTCAAATGCATTTTTATAATTAAACCACATTGATAAAATATTCAATGGAACATATTTATTATTTACTAATTGTTTTACACTACGTTCATCTGTTGATGTATTTATAAAATCATCTGGAATGAGATATTCATTTATATATAAATCTCTTAAATATGGAGAAAGTTCATATTTCATTATTGAAAAATATTTACAATTAGAATTATTATTATTTAATGACATAAACAAATCAATATCATAATCTGTACTATTTTTTAAAATTGGTAATAAACAATTTTCCCAACAGGTTGCTCTTCCTGAAATTAAAAGCGCAATTTTAGGTTTCATTAGTTATATTATATCATAAATATAATTTTATTGACTATTTAACCAATTGTCTAATTTATAATTGTCTTCTACAATCAATTCTTTTAGTTTATTAATCATTTTATGAACAATAAACTGTTTTGGAACTATTCGTGTATAATAAATACTTAAAATAAATACTTAAAATAAAAATCTTTTATATTTATATGGAAAATAAATTTTGTGTAATAGGAAATTCACACACAGCTCAATTTGATAATCAAAATATGAATATTTTGTATGGATATGGTGCTTCAATTTGCGGTTTATACAATGAAAATAGTACATTGAAACTTAAAGAAAAAATATTGGATTATCAAGAATTTAATCCCGAAAAAACGTTGGTTTTTTTCCTTGGACAAAGTGATGTAGAATTTATATATTACTATAAATCCATAAAAAAACAAAATAAGTTAGATATTACTGATTTCTTATATGATCTTGTTGATAAGTATGTTGAATTTATTAAATATTATATAAAAAAACCGATTGTTTTAGGAATAAATCCAACCGTTACTAAATCAAATGAACATATATTTCAAGTAAATTGTAGAGAATTGAGTACTATAAATCCTAATGGATCTAATTTATTAAATTTTAATTATGATGATGTTAAAGATTATTACGATGGTTTTGAAAAAAGATTTGATAATAACTTGAACTTTAATAAATTACTTAAATGCGAATGCGAAAAAAATAACATTATTTACATTGATTTAAACGATGAAATATTAAATGAAGATATGAATGTTAAAGAAATTTATCAACCAAAAGACATTGACCATCATTTAATACCAAATTATAAATTATACGATACATTAATAAATAAGATAAAAGAATATATCTAAAGATAAATTTTCCACGGACTATTCAACCCATTATCTAATTTTTCAACGTCTTCCATATTTAATTCTATTTGTTTATATTCATTTTGCGCATTCCATCCTGTATTTGACCCATCTGTATATGATACTAATAATTTATTATCATATATTTTTTCTATTTCACCAACTATATTTCCATCTTTTGTTTTAACACGCATATATGTTTTAAATTCTGTTTTTTCAATATGTTCTGTATTAAAATTGTAATATACGTCAACACAATCTAAACTATATTTGAATCGTTTATTAACATCCAAAAAAGTAGGCGAAACTATAGCTTCTAATTTTGTTGTTTTAGGAGAGAATAAAACATTAGAAATGCCTCCACCAATCGCACCAACTACATGAGTCGCATTAGAAAAATATAGAATTTTTTCTATAGTAGTTAATTTTTCAGTAAAAATCTCTTCGTAACCTTCGGTTTTTAATTTTTCAACTAATTCATCCTCATTCACGAGTCTTCTTCGTGTAGTATAGTTTGTACCTATGTTACTAAAATCATTATGTAACCATGTTCTTCGTGAAACATATATTTTTTTTGGTGCAGACAAATCTGGGTTGGCATATTTTTCATTTACCTTTTTTACTATTTCTTGATAAAAATTGTATATTTCTTTTCTTGGTGGTAAATTAGAATCAAAATCATGTGTATAAGAGCTTGAAATATAAATTTCTTTGTATTCTGTATATTCATCAAGCAATACAATATCAGTTTTTTTGATGTTTAAAATATCTAAAAATTCCAATACAAAAGGATACATCACTTTTTTTTGTTCATTTGGATACTGCATAAGTAATTTTAGATTCGGTATTAGTTCTTTAAGTTGTAAATATGAAATCAAATATGGTAATGAATCATATATAAAATGAAAATAATTATCGGTATTATATATAAAAAAAAATACAGGGTCTTTAAAACCATTATTTATTATTTTTTGACTATAATGAAAATTCATATCCTCTTTTTCATAAATAGTTCCAGTTTTTAGAGACATAGTTCTTTCTAATAAAGGTAAAAGAAGGTTGTTTTCTGTTTTTAATAGTACATTTGGATAATAAAGATTGTGTCCTGTTACTATGACATTATCTATTTTGTATACATTAATTTCACGTTTATTCTCATCGATAGGAAATATATTTTTATATACTTCTAGTATGTTGAATAATTGTATTTTCATCACGTCAAATTTTATTATATTATATTATTTTTATATTTATATAAAAATAATATAATATAATAAATTATTATAATGTTATTTTGTTGTCATCGTATTAATACTGTTCAACAGTTAAAAGAAATACCAATACATTATGGTATTGAAATTGACCTAAGAGATGATTTAAATGGCGCAATACATTTGAGTCACGACCCATTTCAAGAAGGTGAATTATTTTCCAATTTTTTACAGTATTATAATCATGCGTTCATTATTTTAAATATTAAGAGCGAGAGAATAGAATATAAAGTTCTTGAATTAATTAAAAAGCATAATATAAACCACTATTTTTTCCTTGATTCATCATTTCCAATGATTTATAAATTGAGTAACGATGGTGAAAAAAATATTGCTATACGTTTTTCAGAATTTGAAGGATTAGATACTGTTTTAACTATGAAAGGAAAGATTGATTGGGTTTGGATTGATTGTTTCACCAAAAACCCATTAACCAAAAATATATACACTATTTTAAAAGATGCTGGGTTTAAATTGTGTTTCGTCTCTCCAGAATTACAAAATCAACAAGATAAATTGAAAGAATATAAAGATTTTTTTAATAAAGAAAACATAGTATTAGACATGATATGCACAAAAAAATATAATATAACTGAATGGGACGATAAAACTAAAAATAATAGTGACGTACAAATAATAATACCGATGTCAGGGATGGGTCAACGCTTTGTAGAAGCTGGATACAATGACCCTAAACCACTTATTCAAGTAGATGGTAAGTCAATAATAGAACATGTTGTTAATTTGTTTCCCGGAGAGAAAAATGTTATTTTTATATGTAATGAACAACATTTAAAAGAAACAAATATGATAGAAATTTTAAAAAATATGTGTCCATTTGGAAAAATTTATGAAGTGCCTGTTGAAGGTAGAGAGGGTCCTGTCCACGCAGTATCTTTAATATTTGACAATATTGATGATGATAAAGAGGTTATTGTTAGTTATTGTGATTATGGAACCTATTGGGATTACGAAGAATTTCTAAAAGACACACGAAGTAGACATGCTGATGGAGCAATTGCTTGTTATAAAGGGTTTCATCCACATATGTTAGGAACCGATAATTATGCATTTTTGAAAGAAACATACGCTGGTTCTAGATGGATGGAAGCTATACAAGAAAAAATGCCGTTTACGAATGATAGAATGAGTGAATACGCATCAAATGGAACTTATTATTTTAAATCTGGTGCAATAATGAAAAAATATTTTCAAGTTTTGATGGATAGAAAAATGAGAGTTAAAAACGAATACTATGTAAGTATGGTATACAATTTATTAGTTGAAGATAAATTAACAGTAAATATTTTTGAAATAGAACACATGTTACAATGGGGAACACCTTATGATTTGGAAGTTTATAATGATTGGTCAAGATATTTTAATAATATAATTAAAAAACAAAACGAATTTGTTGATAATAATAATACTACATTAATACTACCTATGGCAGGCGCTGGAAGCAGATTTTCTGTAAAAGGTTACCCAAACCCAAAACCATTGTTAAATGTATCTGGTGATTATATGATTGTTCAAGCTGTGAATTGTTTACCTAATACAAGTGAAAAAGTTTTTATATGTTTAAAAGAACACGTAGAAATTTTTGATATTAAAAATAAATTAGAAGATAAATATAATAACTGTAAGGTATTTTCAATAGATGAAATAACACAAGGACAGGCTTGTACAAGTGAAATAGGTATTAATAAAAGTAATATGGATTTAACTAAATCAATATTAATAAGTGCATGTGATAATGGTGTCTATTATGATATTAACAAATATCAAATATTGGTAGATGATCCAACTATTGATATAATTGTTTGGAGTTTTAGAAATAATCCAACAAGTAGAAACAATCCTAATATGTATGCTTGGATGGAAGTAGATAAAGATGATAACGTTAAAAGTGTTTCTTGTAAAAAATTTGATGAAAACAAACATCATTTAAAAAATAGTCATGTTATAATTGGTACTATGTTTTTTAGGAAAGCCGAATATTTTATAAATGGACTCAATGAAAATTATAAAAATAATATTAGAACTAACAATGAATTTTATGTAGACGACGTTATTAATCAAAATATTAAAATGGGATTGAATGTTAAGGTTTTTGAAGTAGATAATTATATTTGTTGGGGTACTCCCGATGATTACGAAACTTATAATTATTGGCAAACATTTTTTAACAAATGTAAATGGCATAATTATGAAATTGTAAAAGACATTACCTATCACAATAACAATGACAATTAAAATCATGATTAAAAATATAAATCACTATTTTTATATTTTTAATCATGATTTTAATTCCTATATAAAAATTCGTAATGGTATATTTAATTATAATTTACACAAAATCTAAAGGTCTTGATAATCCACTTAATAGATCCTTAGAATGAACATGCAAATTATTTATTAATAACCATTTTTCTCCATTCCAAACATAAGGTTTTTTTCTACCAAGTTCATCAATTTTCCATTCAAATGAAAGTTTAGTATAATCTATAGCACACCAAGGTGCTTTTAAATTAGTTTGGATCGTTCCTCCTGTATGAAAAGGATCTAATCCTAGCAGATTACAACCAATAGCTAATGCATCAAAAATAGAATCGTTATATTTATGATAATTTAAATAGGCTATTGGTGGAATATTTGTTTCAGTTTCAATCCAAAACGTAGGCAATACTTCAACCTTATCTTTATTGGCTTCATAATAAATACTTAATACTGTCATTTCTGTCAAAAACTCACTTGAATTATTTATAAAATTCAATATACATTCTAAAAATCCATCTAATGCTACATGATTTTTAACATACATTAAACCAGATGAAAATCTATTTTCATTATCATACATATAACATAATTCATTCTTAGAAAAAATATCTACCCAATTATACGGATTATCATAAATAAGATTATCTAGTTCTAGAAATAAACAATCATTTAATTCTTTTTGTTGTAATAAATTTTTAAGCACAAAAAACCTTTCAAAACATCTAATAAATAATTCTCTACGATCTAATAATCCATCAACATAACAAAATTTATTTTGATTTTTTTGTGCAACTTCTAAAAAGTTATAACATACAACATCTTTGTAATCAATTATTGTAACATTGTATTTTTTTATAAATTCTATATGAATTGAATCTATATCGTTGATAATTAAATATATTTCATCATTGTAATAACATCGTATTTGATGTATAGACTCTATAATATATTTTGGTAATTTACCAATAAAAGTTAAACATACAATCATTATACATATATATATATTATTTTTTTTAAATAATTTAAAAGTATTATTATATTGTTACTTATATTATTTTAGTATAAATGTATGAAAAATACTTAAATTATGTAGGTAATATTGACATTAATGAAATATTAAAATCAAATTTTAAATCAACAAACCAGTATAATTGTATTTTGGAGCATGTTTCATATGAACTAGGAGTGCAATATTTGAAATTAATAGAAAATGAATTTAGTAATATAAAACAAGACGACATTATAATTTTTATAAACCAAAATGATAAATATGGATGTCCAAATATTGGTAACTTTACATGTAAAGATGGAAAAATAATTTCATGCAGTCCAACATCATTAAGATACGTATATCATTCGTTAATAATTTTAGAACATTTTAAAAAAACTAATTTAACTTCAATCGTTGAAGTTGGTTGTGGTTATGGTGGATTATTTTTAGCTATTTGCTATTTCTCAAAAATATTGAATATTAAAATTGATAATTATTACTTGATTGATTTTCCAGAGGTTTGTAATTTAATTGATAATTATTTAAAAATTAATGCTGAATTTGTTAATATAAATTATTCATTACACAATTGTAATGAATATGGTAAAAATATTGCTGAAAAAGATTTGTTTTTAATTTCAAACTACTGTTTTACTGAAATAACGAGTGAAAATAGAAATAATTATATCATTAATTTATTTGAAAAAATTAAAAATGGGTTTATTATTTGGCAAACATGCTTAGGCGCAGATATAGGTGATATTAAATTAATTAAAAAAAATATCATAAATGTTATTTATGAAAAACCTCAAACTGCATTTTTAGAAAAACCAAATTTTTTTGTATATTTTTAACATTATTTTCATTATTATATATTTTGTATAGTTTCAGTTATATAAAATATGTATACTATAAGTAAAAATTTTCTTTTAATTTACTGTTATCTTAACCCATTCATCTGGAAATAAATCACTTACATCTACGTCGCTCATCGCACGTCCAAACCATAGTGACGGATAACATATAATTTTTGTAGGATTTACATTTAAATAAGCTCCCCACCAGCTAAAAGAACTATTTGCTATAATGTTATGATTACAACACGACATTAATAACATTTGTTGCCAATCATCTAAGCAATTAGTCGCTCTTTCAAATTCAATTGTTGGAAATTCATTTTTTAATAATTGAATTGTTTCATTCACGGTTTCAAAGTCTTCGTCTTCGCAAAAATAAAGGACAGTTGGCGTATAATCCAATTTGTCAACAATATATTGCAACGATTTTTTATAATATTCATCTGTCATAATTGGATGATAATCTTGTTTATCTTTATAATCACCTAATCTAAAATGCATTGAAATACTCTTTTCCAAAAAACTCAAACTATGATGATTTTTAACAACTTCTTCTATAATATCAAGTCTTTTTTCAGCTATATTCAATATACGACAAATAGTATCATAATTTTCTTGAAAATATTTATAACTTTGAAAATAACCACTTAACATGACATTAACATTATTATTGTATTTCAAGTGTTCATATGGTAATTCATTAAATGAAAACCCATTTTCATTAATAACAATATCAAAATTTGGATATTGATCCATTAAAAATCCAGATAATTTGAATAAAAAGGTTTGCCAGTAAGTCCTTCTCTTTGTAGAACCATCGCCTCCAAGATGTTGTGCGCTAATAAATTTAAACATATGTTTATATTTTATAGCATAAGATATAACTGTAAAAATTTGAAAAAGTTGATTTCCTAACCCGCCCATAAGATTGCATGTCAGCATTTTACTATGTATCTATGATATGTATATAATAATAATTTTTAAATTTATTTTCAATTTAATATAAAAATGAATATTATATTAATAATATACTCTGATTATATATTATTATACATTATCAATAAATTCAATGTTAACTCATAAATATAAACCAGAGGTATTAGAAAATATAATAGGTAACAAGAATTGTGTCAATTCTATTCAATCATGGTTTGAAAATTGGTATTCAATAAAAACGAATTCTAAAGATGCATGTGCATTATTATCAGGTCCTAATGGCATAGGAAAAACATTAACAGTTGAATTAGTAATTAAAAAATATAATTTGAATCCTATATCTTTAAATCCAGATGAAAGGGCTGATAAAGAACATATTGTAAACGTGATTTTACCATCTATACAAAGACAGAAATCATTTACTAATAAACAAAACATATTTGTCATTCATGATATAGATTGTTATGATGATTATGGTTTTATTTCCTCTATTGTAAATTGTTTGAAAGAAACAAAAATACCTGTTATCGCAACATGCAATAACCGTTATGATCAAAGTCTTAAGCCTTTAATGCCATATTGTTTGGATATCAAATTTCAAAAACCATCTACAAATGATATATCTAAATTTGTCAAGTCAATTCTCAAAAAAGAGTCTATATCAATGAATGATGCAAATCTAAACCAACTTATAGAAGACTCCAATTGTGATATACGCAATGTATTGAATAATTTAGAATTATTCTCATCTGGAAATACAAAAAATGTTGGTATTGGAAATTCTGCAAATGTAAAAGACAAAACAAATAGCAATCTTTTTGAAGTGACAAAATTATTCATGTCACAAAATGTTGAATTGGATGATAAACAAATATTATTTTGGATGAATAATGATATTCTTCCATTGATGATTCACGAGAATTATCCTATGAATAATATTAAAATGAAAAATGAGGCCTCCTATTTACATAATATTACAGAATCCATTCATAGTTTGAGTGATATAGATTTATTTGAAAAAGATATACATATGAATGGGAATTGGGAACTAATGCCATATACAGCATGGTTTTCAATGAATGCGGTTGCAAATTGTCATGCAAAAAGTATGATAAAATTTACTTCTTTCTTTGAAAAAAGAGCTGTAAAGAAACAAACTATGCATTACGGTGATATTGGTTATATTAATAATCATATTAGTAAATCAATTTGCAAAACAGAGAGTAAAAAAAGTAAAAACAAAATATCGCCTCCAGAAACTAAAGTTACCAAAACTAATGTAAGTAAGGTAAGTAAGGTAAGTAAAGCCAATGTAACTAAGGTCAAAAAATGTAAAGATGATGATGTGGAACCCAAATGTCAAGAAAAACCTGAAAAACCTAAAATAACAAAACGTAATAAGGTTAAATTAATTATTGAAGAATAATTGATTATTCATGATCAGGCTGAGAATCATATATTATTTTACTTTTTGGAGTTAAATCATTACCTATACCTAACGCATTGTTTGTAAAGGCCCATACATCAGTGCATTGCATTCCATCTTCTGTCTCTAAATCTGCTCTACATATTGGACAAACAAGATCGCGACCAGCTCTTTCATTACTTACACAAGTATTATTTAAACAATTGTTGTGAAACAGATGTCCACAATTTGTTTTATAAACTGCTTGCTCTGGAGTTTCACTAAATTTTAGAAGACAAATAGAACATATTTCATCTTCAGGTAGCGTATCGCCATCTATCCATTTTCCACCACCTTTCATATATTTTTTATTGTGCATTGTCTTAAATTTTTTAACATGTTTATTTCTTTTTGTCGTTTTTCTTCTATGACGTCTCTTTTTGTGTGATTTTCTTTTATGATTTGTCAAAACTTTTTTTTTAAGTGTGCTTCTTTTTTTTGTAAACATTATTTTATTTGGATGATTATATATTATATTTACATAAAATAATAAAAACTCAAAAAGAAATAACATCCAAAATAATATCTAAAAATCTTCGCTAAATTCAAAAGTGTTATCATCTTTTGTTTTGGTTGCAAGCGCATACGAATCATTGTATCTTTCAAAGAAATTGACTTTTCCTTCTAAACTGATTAATTCCATAAAATCAAAAGGATTACCTACATTATAAATTTTATCATAACCAAGTTGGACACATAATCTGTCTGCGCAAAATTGTATATATTGTGTCATCAATTGTGAATTCATACCAATAAGGCGACATGGAAGTGCCTGACAAATAAACTCATTTTCAATTTCTACGGCTTCTTTAATAATCTCGTGAACACGTGATTTTTTTACCTTGTTAACAAGTTTACTATATAATAAAACAGCAAATTCACAATGTAATGCTTCATCGCGTGAAATCAATTCATTGGAAAACGTCAACCCTGGCATTAATCCGCGTTTTTTCATCCAATAAATACTGCAAAACGCGCCACTAAAAAAGATTCCTTCTACGCATGCAAATGCAATCAATCTTGTTGCAAATCCACTTCTATTATCTTTAATCCATTTTTGAGCCCAATCCCCCTTCTTTTTAATACATTCAAAATTGTCTAGAGCACGAAACAATTTGTCCTTTTCTTCAGCATCTTTTATATAGGTTTCAATTAACAAACTGTATGTTTGACTATGGATATTTTCCATTGCAATTTGGAATCCATAAAATGCTCGTGCTTCTGATATTTGAACGTCATTCATAAAACGTAAACCTAAATTTTCCAACACAATCCCATCACTAGCTGCAAAAAAAGCCAAAATCATAGACAAGAAAAATTTTTCCTCTTGTGTTAAGGTATCCCAATGTCCTAAATCTTTTGTTAAATCTATTTCTTCTGTTCTCCAAAAACAGTCAACTTGTTTTTTGTACATTTGCCATATGTCTTCATATTTAATCGGGAACATTACAAATCTATTATCGTCTGGGTTTAATAAAGGCTCATTTACGTTTTTAGACATCCTAAATAATATATAGTGAAGATTTTAAATTTTTTAATAAAATAATAAATAAATTATAAAATATTTTTATAATTTAAGGATAACTATTTAAAATGGAAATCATAGAAATCAAACGACCTATGAAAATAAATAATAATATCAATATGAAGAATTATCAAGAAGATGAAGATGAATATTTACATTTACAATACGTTATTGAATCAAAAAGGAATATGCTGCTTAAAAAACAGAAAAGATTACAAAAAATAGCGAAGCAAAATGCTTTTTTGGAACATATCAAAAATGATTACTTAAAATACAATAATTATATTGTCAAACAAAAACAAGAGCAAATTACTGCGCTTCAATTATTAAATAATTATATTGAAGACCTTAACAAGTCTGGTCAATTAAGCGAACATAATATTCGGGATTCACAAATAGAACAAAAAAATATTGTCAAGGAATTAAAATCAATAAAAACTGGTTTAGATAAAATAATGAATGAGAGTAACCAAATCCAAAGCTCTTTATTTAATCAAGAGAGAAAATAGAGAAAACAATTATTAAATTATATTTGCATATATATATAAATATAATTTATACATGGCTTTAGTAATACCAGGTCGTAATAGAGAATTTATAACCGCATTTGATGAAAGTTTAAAAAGGTTAAATGAGATAAATGCAGCCATAGGAAAAAACACTGATAATAAACGTAAATTTACAGGGTTTGTTTTAACAAAATTACAAGAATTACATGAAAAAATTAAGGCAATTGTTGGGAAAATTAAAGATATCAAACAGAAAATTGTAGTATTACAAGGACAAGTTAATCAAAATAATAGTGGCGTTCAAGCAAAAGATACCGAACTGATTAATTTAAAACAACAATTAGATCAATTAACAACAGAGAGAACTAATTTAACCACACAATTGGATCAACTAAAAAATGACGCCAAGGCAAATGAAACGAGGTTACAAGATACAATTAATGGTAAGGAAGCAGAATTAAGAGATTTAGCAAATAGGAATGTAGAATTAGAAACTGCAAAAAAAGCAGTTGAAACTGAGTTGAACGCACTTCGCGCTGATATGGCGACTAGAGGTGATGCTCAAACGCAAGCACATGCGGAGCAAATACGACAATTAACGGAACAACATAAAGGAGAAATTGATCGTTTACAAGGTCAAATTGCTGCTAATGAAAACCAAATTGCTGCTAATGAAGCAAGAATAAAAGAATTGACCGACCAGCATGGAACAAAAGATACACAAACACAGGATTTAGTAAATAGAAATACTGAATTAGAAAATAGAAACAGAGATCTTGAAGCACAACTAAATACAGCTCAAACAGAACTTCAAACATTACAACAAAAGTATAATACTCTTGAAGTTGATTCTAAAACACGAATAGAGCAAGCTTTACAAGATTATAAAGCACTTCAAGCGCAAATTGAAGAAAACAATAAAAAAATCACAGAATTAGAAACAGTGATTATTGCAAAAGATCAAGAAATTCTTCGCTTAAATAATTCTGGTAACAATGTAGAAACCCTAATAAAAGATAAGGATGGTGAAATAGCTAATCTAAAAATTCAAATTGTACAAATTACAAAAGAAAGAGACGATTTGCAAGCATTCAATGCTGATCTTGAAAAAAAAATTCGGGATGCAACTGCTGCAATAACAGCTATTGCAGATAATTTGACAGAACTTACAAATCAACAATTTTATGATGATAGTATGGAAAATGTTACTAATCAAATTACTGAAATTGAAAAAACCCTTGGAATTATAAATGGTGAAATTGAAAGTAGTTTAAATCAACCAGTAGCAGGTCCAGTACCAGGAGGTCCACAGCCAGGAGGTCCACAGCCAGGAGGTCCTCCACAAGTTCCTCCAAAATTAAATCTTAGACAAGTGAGTATCCATGGTTATAATTTGCCAAATTTAAAAGATGCATTAAAAATAAGAAGCTCAAAAGAAAGTGATATAAGAGGAAACAAGTATAACCAATCATCTTTGGCAATTGAAAATTTTCTTGCAAGTCTTGATAAAACAACCGCGACAAATAATAGTGTAAAAACTGCAATAGAAAATATATTAACTAAGAAGGGTATACAATTTGGATCTAATGGTGCTATAATGGGTGGTTATAATAAAACAAACAGAAAACATAAAAGACATGGTAAATTTACACGTAAACAAAAAGGAGGATTCTTATATGGAAAGTTTAAAACTGATTCTAATAAATCTAATAAATC
>Ga0114975_10000460_pt1 | contig 30523 bp, 28 predicted proteins | sample S_130626_EF_Meta_FD_87031 | JGI IMG/M metagenome (GOLD analysis project Ga0114975, IMG submission 87031) | Freshwater microbial communities from Lake Simoncouche, Canada to study carbon cycling - S_130626_EF_MetaG | ecosystem: Environmental > Aquatic > Freshwater > Lake | place: Lake...
GTATCAATTCATTATCTTCAATATTAGCAGTAGCTGAAGCATTTCCAATTTTTAATATTAAGGTTTCTGTATTTTCTAAAATAGCATCATCAATTGTTCTAACAGTTACTGTAAAAGAACTAACTCCTGTTGGAATATTAATGGTACCATCCCCATTATTAACAACTAAATTAGAAAATGAATATGTTGTTGAATAATCACCTGATGAAGTTGCAGTACCAGCACTTGTAAATGTAAGCGCTTGTGGTTTAGTAGTTGTAGCAGGAGTAAGCGTAACATTAAATACTAAATTTTGGCCTTCCGTAACTGAAGGATCAACTAAAGTTAAGGTTGTTGGGTGAGGCGTATTTGCAAATTCAGCGTTTAAATCAGCAACCAATCCAACTGGATCAGGATTAACTGTTCTATTTTCATTTTCGTTAAGCACCAAAGTAGAAGCATAGGCTATTACACCTAACGTACTACTAGCATTGGGAGTATCTCCATTAACTATATTATTTGTTGACCCATTAAAAGTGATAGATGTGGTTGGTTGTCCAGCATTAAAAATAAAACCAAATGCCTCGTAATTAGACATAGTTCTCTCACGCCAATTTAATGAACCATTTAATGTTATAACAGAATTTTTTGCTTGAGTAGAAGTCGCACCAGGAGTTAAATAAATTTTAACTACTCCATTTATATCATTTGTCTGTTCAAAACTTACTCTTGCAATACCCAATGTTGAAAATGTTTTAATATTTTTTGCAACATTTATAGGATTAAAATCTTGAACTCCAATATAACCCCTTGTAAATGTTAAATTAACCTGCCCATTGGCCTTAAAAAAGCTAAAAAATATTAAAATGAAACAACAAATTTGTATTGACTTTCTGATTGAAAGTTTAAATGAAAAATTTGCAAATGGAATGTTTAAAAAAAACATAAAAATAGATTTACATTAAAATACGATAAAGACAAATTATGAATTATTCAAATATAATAGATTTTATGCTATGTATTAAAGATTAACTGACTTATTTATTAGATTTTAATTCACTTACTATTTAAGAATTAGCGTTATATATTTTTTAAAATTCTAATATAAAAAAGCCCCCCATTTCTGGAGGGCTTCCTAACTAAAACCTTATCAATGATGGGTAATTTATTACCCAATAACCTTATTTAACTTCCTCAAACTGAGCGTCTTCAACCGTATCGTTGCTTGCACCACCGTTTGCTTGACCTGCGTCAGCTCCAGGAGCAGCACCCGCACTAGCACCCTCAGCCTGCGCTTTGTAAATTTCTTCACTTGCAGCAGTCCAAGCAGCATTCATTGCTTCTAAGGCCGTGTTCACTTGAGCAACATCCTGCGCTTGGTGAGCAGCTTTCAAAGTAGCTAAAGCAGTTTCGATTGGTGCTTTTTTATCAGCAGAGATCTTATCACCAAACTCTTTCAATTGCTTTTCTGTTTGGAAAATCAAACTGTCCGCTTCATTTAATTTATCAACTCTTTCTCTTTCCGCTTTATCAGATGCTTCGTTAGCTTTTGCTTCGGCTTTCATTTTTTCAATTTCTTCCTTAGTCAAACCACTACCCGCTTCAATTCTGATTTTTTGTTCTTTACCAGTTCCTTTATCTTTTGCACTTACGTTTAAAATACCGTTTGCATCAATATCAAAAGTTACTTCAATTTGAGGTACACCTCTTGGTGCTGGTGGAATACCATCCAAGTTAAACATACCTAAACTCTTATTTTGATTTGCCATTGGACGCTCACCTTGTAATACATGAATTTGTACACCTGGTTGATTATCACTAGCAGTTGAATACACTTCTGTTTTCTTAGTTGGAATGGTTGTGTTGGAAGCAATCATTGTTGTCATTACACCACCCATTGTTTCGATACCTAAGTTTAATGGCGTAACGTCTAATAATAAAACGTCTTTCACATCACCAGTTAATACCGCACCTTGGATACCAGCTCCAATTGCAACCACTTCATCAGGGTTAACTGAACGGTTTGGTTTTTTACCAAAGAACTTTTCAACTAACTCTTGTACTTTAGGAATTCTTGAAGAACCTCCTACTAAAATTACTTCGTCAATTTGACCAATTGAGTAACCTGCATCTTTCAATGCAACCTCACATGGCTTAATACAACGTGCAAATAAATTATCAGCTAATGATTCAAATTTTGCTCTTGTTAATTTTAATACTAAGTGTTTTGGAACACCGTCAACTGCAGTGATATAAGGTAAGTTGATTTCTGTTTCTGTTGAAGAACTTAATTCAACCTTTGCTTTTTCAGCTGCTTCTTTTAAACGTTGTAAAGCCATAGGATCTTTTCTTAAATCAATTGCTTCTTGATTTTTAAATTCATCCGCTAAAAAGTCCATGATTACTTTATCAAAGTCATCACCACCTAAGTGTGTATCACCATTTGTTGATTTAACTTCAAATACACCATCACCTAAATCAAGGATAGAGATATCAAAAGTACCACCACCTAAGTCAAAAACAGCAATTTTTTGCTCCACATTCTTTTTATCTAAACCATAAGCTAATGCAGCTGCTGTTGGCTCGTTTACAATACGACGTACTGTTAAACCAGCAATTTCACCTGCTTCTTTAGTTGCTTGTCTTTGTGCATCATTAAAGTAAGCTGGTACAGTAATAACTGCTTCAGTAACTTCTTGTCCTAAATAATCTTCTGCAGTTTTTTTCATTTTTTGTAAAACCATTGCAGAAATTTCTTGAGGCGTATACATACGACCATCAATGTCAACACGAACAGTATCATTTTCGCCTTGAACTACTTTATAACTCCAGTGAGATTTCTCTTCTGTAATTTCATTAAAACGACGACCCATAAAACGCTTCACACTTGAAATTGTGTTTTCAGGGTTAGTGATGGCTTGTCTTTTAGCAGGATCACCCACCTTACGTTCGCCATTTTTTAAAAACGCTACAACTGAAGGGGTTGTTCTACGCCCTTCATCATTAGCGATTACTACAGGTTCGCCACCTTCCATAACTGATACACAACTGTTTGTGGTACCTAAGTCAATACCTATTATTTTTGCCATAATGCTTGATTTTCAATGATTAATTACTCATAGTTGAGCAATGATTATGCCACAATGGCTTAGGGCTTAATTGGGTGAAATAATGTCATAATTGGCAGTATTTAGTACATAAATTGACCCAATATTGGCATTAAAGTGCTCAAAATACGTAGAAAAGGCAGTTAGATTGGTTCGATGTCACCAGAATTTGATGACTTGAAAGTAAAATTCTTTTGACTAGTATAGCTAAAAATGACCACAAAAAAGGTAGTTACTATTTTAGCAGGGGTAGCAAACCAACCCATATAATCGACGAATAATTTTAAAAAAACATAGTTGAGTAATATACAGCCAAGCACCACCAAGAAATATTTTAATAATTGTGCTGTTTTTTTAACAGCTGTTTCTTGAAATACAACGTATCTGCTTAAATAAAAACCAATTGGGAATGTAACACAAAAGCTGACCATAAAGGAAGCAATATGCGGACTAATGGTTAGCCACCCAATATGTATGGGCATTTTATGAAAAAGAAAATTATAAGATAGGAAAAATCCCAAAATATCTAATACTGTATTACCACCTCCGCATGCAGCATATCGAAATGTTTGCAAAGGCATAAACTTCCTAAATAAAGGATATACCCAATCAATTAGGTCAAGGATTAGTTTACTAATAAAATCGTGTAGTTTCAACATGAATAGTTCAAAGGTAATCTTAATTAATTACTTTTGCAGTCGGTAACCCTTTTTTATGAATTTGATAACGAATTTAAAGCAGTCAACTGCCAATTGTTTACAACAATTATATGGTGTAACAATCCAACCCGAACAAGTATTAGTGAATGCCACTAAACCTGAATTTGAGGGTGATTATACCATTGTACTTTTTGCATTTGTAAAACAATTAGGCAAAAGCCCCGAAGTATTAGGAAATGAATTAGGAGCAGCTATGCTAACTGCAATGCCAGGGGTAATTACTCAATTTAATATTGTAAAAGGTTTTTTAAATTTTTCCATCAGCAATCAGTTTTGGTTTGACACTATTAAAAATGCGAGTGCTGATAATTTATTACCCATAAATAATAGTCCTCGAAAAATTATGGTGGAGTACTCCTCCCCTAATACCAATAAGCCTTTACACTTAGGCCATTTAAGAAATAATTTTTTAGGTTGGAGCATTGCTGAAATTTTAAAATTACAGGGCAATGATGTAGTCAAAACTTGCATTGTAAATGATAGAGGGATTCATATTTGCAAGAGTATGATTGCTTGGCAATTATTTGCAAACGGAGCAACACCGTCTGACACCCATCAAAAAGGTGATCATTTTGTAGGTGACTACTATGTAAAATATAATGATGCCTATAAAGCAGAAGTAGCAGCATTAGTAGCTGGAGGTATGACACAAGAACTTGCTGAAAAAGAAGCCCCGATTCAAAAAGCTGCGCAGGAAATGTTATTGAAATGGGAGCAAGGAGATGCTGCAACCATTGATTTATGGAAGCGCATGAATACTTGGGTGTATGAAGGGTTTGATTCCACTTATAAAAAAATAGGATCCGACTTTGCTAAAACATACTACGAGAGTAATACTTATTTATTAGGTAAGGAATTAGTGGAACAAGGATTGGAAAAGAAAGTATTTTATCAAAAGGAAGACGGATCTGTTTGGATAGATTTAACGGCCGATGGTCTAGATGAAAAAATTGTACGTCGCAAGGATGGCACTTCCGTTTACATTACACAGGATATTGGACTTGCAGAAGTAAAACAAAAAGAATTCAATACCGATGCAAGTATTTATGTAGTTGGTGATGAACAAAATTATCACTTCAAAGTATTGAAATTAATTTGTCAAAAATTACAATTACCTGCATCAGATGGTATATATCATTTAAGTTATGGCATGGTTGAATTACCTACTGGCAAAATGAAAAGCCGTGAAGGAACTGTGGTGGACGCTGATGATTTAGTGGAAGAAATGATTAATATTTCAAAAGAAAAAACTGAATCATTAGGAAAGGTTTCAGAATTCACTAGTGAACAATTAAATGAACTTTATAATACCATTGGATTAGGCGCCTTAAAGTTTTTCTTATTAAGAGTAGATCCTAAAAAGAAAATGATATTTAACCCAGAAGAAAGTATTGATTTCCATGGTTTCACTGGGCCATTTATTCAATATACACATGCGCGCATAAAAAGTATTTTAAGAAAAACAGGCACTGCGATTCTATTAAACCCTTCTGAATTATTACCGCTTGAAAAAGCACTAGCTATTGAACTATATAATTTTCCTGCTGTAATTAATGAAGCAGCTGAAACATTAGATCCTTCTAAAGTAGCTATATATATTTTTAATTTAGCGAAGTTTTTTAATAGCCTTTACGCAGAACTATCCATTGCAAATGCTGAGTCTGAGGACAAGAAAAATTTAAGAATTCAATTGGGCATTTTAACAGCAGCCACTTTACAAAAAGGTATGCGTGCATTAGGAATTGATGTACCGGAACAGATGTAATTACTTCCGCTTTGGCTTATAGGGAACATAAGTTTCAGGCGTTAATTCCTCTACACCCCATTGCGTCAATAATCCATCCATTTGCTCCTTGGGTAAACTAGCATGGTCATAATGTCCTGCAACCATTTTTTGACGCATAGCTTCATAAATACTTACTGCGCACGCAACGGAAATATTTAAGCTTTGTATAATACCCATTTGAGGAATTATAAAATTGCCATCAGCAAGGGCTCGACATTCGTCAGTTACACCAGCATGTTCATTTCCAAATACCAAGGCAACCGAATCCGTAAAATCAATATCATATAATTGTACCGCGTCACTTGATAAATGTGTTGTTAATATTTTAGTGAAGTTTTTTCTGACCGCCTTCATGCATTCTTCTAAATTATCAAACTCATGAATAGTCAACCATTTTAAAGCACTACTACTACTCTTATATCCAAATTTTTTATGCCTTGGAATTTTTGTGGTTAAAATATATACATCCTGGATACCAACAGCATCACAGGTTCTTAGCACCGCCGATATATTATGAGGGTCCTGAACATTTTCCATCACCACCGTCAAATTCGCTTGACGCTTACTTAATACTTTAATTAATTTATCGGTACGCTCTGGTGTCATAATTCATTGTTGTTAATCATATAAGTCAATTTAAACATTCAAGCAATAGTTCATAGTTTATTGAATAGTTTTTGATGACTTATTTTAAAAATGGAGTCCTATATTGAACGCCTAAGCCATAATACTTTAATGGTTCGATGCGACCATTTTCATTTTCAAAACTATAGTTCAGTCCTATCCCGTTTACTTCCGTCATCAATAAAGGTCCATCCATATCTACATAATCTAGTTGAGGCAAAAACTGTGCAATTGCCGCTGAACCGATAACAGATTCATTCATACTTCCCATCATTACTTTCAATCCTAAAGAACGAGCTTCGTTAATCATTCTTAAGGCTGGTGTTAATCCACTGCACTTTGTTAACTTAATATTAATACCATCAAAATAATTGGCACAGGTAGCAACATCTTTTTCATACACACAACTTTCGTCCGCAAAAAGAGGCAATATTCTTTGCTGTTTTAATTGTTGCATTCCTTCCCAATTATCTTTTGCTAAGGGCTGCTCCACTAATTCAACGCCAAGGGTAGCAAGTGCAGGTATTTTTATTAATGCTTCTTCGGTAGTCCAACCTGCGTTTGCGTCTACACGAATGGGTTTATCAGTATGCTGCCTTAAAGCCGTAATCATTTCGATATCATACTCGGTTCCCACTTTAACTTTATAAATTGGCCAAGGATGCGCTTCCATTTTTTGAACCATTTTTTCAATAGGATCAATTCCTAAAGTATAATCGCATATGGGCGGCAAATTTGTTACGGAATCAGACTTTGCTGCATTCCACTCCGTTCCCCATAATTTATGTAATGGTTGCTTTTTCATTTGACCCCATAAATCCCATCCAGCCATGTCTAATGCACAAACTAAAAAAGGATCATTGGGAAATAAATGATGTAAAAAATGCCAAAAACGTTCTGGGTCAATCAATGCGAATTTCTCAATTACTTTTCGTTGCTTTTCTAATTGCTCCATCATACCTTCAACCGATACATTGTAATATACGATAGCAGGTGCTTCTCCAAATCCATCCCAATTACCCAACGACAATCGAACCATTAAACTATGTTGATGCGTTTTAGTTCTACCATTTGAAATGGTAAAAGGATATTCGAATGGTAATTTTTGTTCCCAAAAAGATAGTTCCACTTAACTGATTTTTACGAAGATACTAAACAGGTTCTTAATTAACGCCCACTTGCTTTAATAGCCATACTCCAATCAGTGTTAAATGCTTTTGATTTAATTAAATCTTCTAAATTTAAATGCATTCTATACCTCCAGTAATGTTTAGGATTAGCGGGTACATTAATACGCTCTTCATTTGGATCACTTCTACGTATAGTTTCATCCACCCCTAAATAATCCTGCAATTGAAAAATGGCCCACATAGCAGGAGAATATAAATGTTGTAATAATATGGCTTTATTAATCCAAGCTTCACAATGCAAAGGTGCATCACCCCATTGACCAATTTCATGATTATAAAACTGTTGTGTTTTTGCACGATCTTCCTCCCACCATCCACGAATGGTACTTGTATCATGAGAGGAAGGTGTTACTACACTTAAATATGGCGCATCATTTGGATGGAAGAAGGTTTTATGCGAAGCCTTTGGCATACGCTGCACTTCTAAACTTAACATACCTAATTGATACATCACATTCGGAACACAGGAAGGAACTAAGCCCAAATCCTCCCCGCAAATCAACATTTTAGTTGACAGTTTAAGCATTGGTAATTTTTGCATGGCTTCTTTTTCCCATGCTGCATCCTGACGCTTAAAGAAATAATCAACATATAAGTCTTTCAATAAATGTTGTGTGTTATGATCCAAATGTTGGAATGAACTTGTTGCTTCTATATTAAATCTAAAGTGAAAAGTATGTGGTTTCTCACCATCAAATAAAATCACGTTACTGATTAAACTGTATAGGCCATGTTTTATTTTCTCATGCCATTCGTCCTGAGGCAAATTATTAAAATATGCTTCTACTTGTCTTTGAGTTTTAAAATCTGGCAATAACTCATAATGACCTTCACCAAGGGATGTTAGATATTCTTTTTTAATGCGATCATTGTCATACCCAAACACTTGAAACAGAATGGTTTCATTTATATATGGATGCGTTAATCTGTAATGATCACATCGAATTCCTTTTGCATTTAATTCATTAATGGATACGGGAATTGCAGGTACAAAATGACCCATAATTCCTTCCACTTCGTGCATAGGTATACTCCATATTCGGAAAAACCCTAAAATGTGATCAATTCTAAATGCGTCAAAATAAAATTTCATTTGATCAAAGCGTGACTTCCACCAAGCAAACCCATCACTTGCCATCACTTCCCAATTATAAGTTGGGAAACCCCAGTTTTGGCCACTCACTGCAAAATCATCAGGAGGTGCACCAGCCTGCATATTCATATGAAACAATCCAGGACTTTGCCATGCATCAGCACCAAAACGATACACACCAATAGGTATATCACCCTTTACGATAACTCCATTTTCATGTGCATAATTGGTGGCATCTAATAATTGTAAATGCAAATGATATTGAACAAAAAAGAAAAACGCAATCTCTTGATAGGTACTTGATTTTGGATCAATCAACTTAGCAATAGCAGCTTCCTCATACTTTGAATGTGTTGGCCATTTATTAAAATCAACAGTACCATGTAAATCTCTTAAATATGAAAATACGCTATAAGAAACTAACCAGTTTTTATTTTGTTCGAAAAAGTTTTTAAAATCCTTAGAAGCTAAATCCTTTTTACCATTTTGATCATATATTAACTTGAGCACTTCCCATTTCAATTTCATTACTTCATCATAGTCAACATCAGCTTGACTGTTTAATGAAGCAATTTTAGTTTGATAAGGCATCAATAAACTTTTCTGGTCCTTACCAAGCATTGCATCAAGTCTAATATACATAGGATGTAATGCAAATGCTGAAATCGCTGCATAAGGGTAAGAGTCCATCCAGGTATGCGTCGCAGTAGTATCATTAATAGGTAAAATTTGTATCAACTTCAACCCTACTTTATTTGACCAATCAACTAATAGTTTCATATCAGCAAACTCACCTACACCTACACTATCATTTGACCTTAATGAAAAAATAGGTATTGCTATGCCAGCACCTTTCCAATTACTCGTTGTCATTTGCACGAAACCATCATTAACTATGACTAATTTATCTTTTGCAACGGGCTCATATAAAACGCGGTTATCTCCATTCTCAAAACTTACAAAAGTTTTTGTATTCAAATCAACAATGCCATATTTATAAACAAAAGGGAAATTACTTTTCTTAGTATCAATACTTAATTCATAAAAATCTTCTCCTTTGACCTTCGTTAATGGAACTGCCTTAGTAGCATCCCATGCTCCTATAACGGATGATTCACCAACAATACAGATAGATTGGTGCGCTGATAACAATGGGGCTTTTACTCTAAAAACATGCGTATCTGTTTTATTTATGGACAAAGCTTTTTGTGTCTCTGGCTGTTTTAATAAAACATTTTTGAAGGGTGATGTATAAAAAGTGTTTTCCTTATACCCTGTAAAATTCCAACTATCAATAATAACTAAAGCTGAATGATTAATATCAGCTAAATTAAAGGACTTATCACTCCCAGCTTCAAATGACTTTGTACCATCTTCATTTTGAATAAAATAATGATAAACTATTTTTGTATTTTCTTTCGACGGATCTAATTCCAAATGTAATACCCAATAATCGTTGTTTAGATATACAAGCGGAACTGCATTTTCAATATTATTATTGCCTAAAGATGGGTGGTTACCATAAATATATATTCCTTGACCAAAATGGGTTTTATACTTAAGGTGGAAACTTATTTTTATAAACTGGGTATCAACAGACTTCATATGAGGGCTATTTGTCAAACAATCGTTAATTATTAATCAAGCGACTAAAGATAAAAAAATAGTGTGTAAAAAAAACACATTAGTCATTTTTTGCCTTTGTAATTAAACCCAAAAATGGTATATTTATATATATTATTAATTATCAATCATTTAGGCCCTTTTAATGGATAAAATAGTCATTTATACCGATGGTTCATCAAGAGGTAATCCTGGCCCAGGAGGTTATGGAGCCATTTTAATGTGGGGTGAGAAAGTAAAGGAAATGCGGGGTGCATTTCGAAAAACAACTAATAATAGAATGGAACTGTTAGCCGTTATACAAGCATTGAACGCCTTAAAAACCAAACAATTACCGATTCATATTTATACCGATAGTAAATATGTAGTTGAATCAGTTGAGAAAAAATGGTTAGACAATTGGATTAGAACAGACTTTAAAGGCGGTAAGAAAAATAAAGATTTATGGAAGGCTTATTACGAATTAGCAAAACCCTATAATATTAAATTCCATTGGGTTAAAGGACATGCTGACAATCCATATAATAACAGATGTGACGAACTAGCTACCCTGGCAGCCGATAGCGGTCCTTGGGAAATTGATGAGCATTACGAATCGCTCCCCTAGTAATTGAATGGAATACTAAATAGCTTTGAACTTAGGCACTAATACTCGAAAACTACCAAATAATAAAGCACCAAATACCACTGTACTTACCAAACTATAAGGGTAAAAAGGTAAACCATCAACCATAGTTTGAACCAATCCAGTGAAAGTTATTGGATGATGATATCCGCCGCCTTGAGCCCAAACTAAAAAGTTAGAAACTAAAAAGAAAGCAGTTGGAGCTGAAAGAAATGATAAAATAAACTTAGCAGGTTTTGCAGATTGTAAACTAAATCCAAACACAGTTGTTGCAGCAATTAAAATATAATTCTCCAATTGACCTGTATAAAAACCTTGGATTGATGTTAAACCATTTACATACAATACTTGATACAATAAGTCTGAAATAAACAAAGAAAGTATTGGTAATAAAAATGAATATTTTTTATTGCTTGAGAACAAAGAACCACTAAATAATGCAATGGCAATTTGAGGAGCAAAACCTAAAGGTCTTCCTGGCATAACTCTATAAAGAGCGCTAATTAAAACCATAATTACTAGTGCCAGGATAATTTGTTTATTCAATTTCATAAAGTATCATTTGTAAGAATGAAACAAAAATAAGGTTTAACACGCTTATTTTATAATATTGATTTTCCTCAAATGTGAATAACCTAAGGAACAAAGCTTTTAAATATAACGGAGGGTTGAATTCCGATTAGGGTTATTTCCTGCAAAGGCTTTACCATGGCCACTTCCCCGGCTCTATAAACCAGCCCGTCAATATCAACTTCGCCCTCAACCACTAAAAGCATTTCTATATGTAGCGATTTTATTGTGTAAGATTCGGTACCCTTTAATACAATTTTGCTTAAACCAAAATCCGGAACAGGACAAGGATAAATAGTCTCATTGCTATTTATATTATCTCCTGTTAAAACCTCCGGATAAGTAGGTGTAAAATTTACATGTTTTAATAATTCATCAATGTCAATGTGCTTTGGCGTTAATCCACCTCTTAAAACATTGTCACTATTGGCCATTAATTCAATGTTTTGTCCTTCCAAATAAGCATGTAATAAACCTGCTCCTTGAAAAACGCCTTGATACTTTTTAACGGAAACAATATTTAAAATATAAATGGAGAAAATCCCTTTATCAATATTACTTTCAGGGACTATCCCATTATAGTATTTACTGGCCCACCAATGCGGATGTGATTTATCAACCTCTCCATTTTTTACGGCAGCAATAGCATCAATCATTAATGGCTTTAATATTTTATCTGAATCATTGGAAGACAATTGCATGAAAAATTCATATAATCTTTTATAGTTTGCTCCATTGAAATGTGGCAACAAAGAATGAAAACTATGATAAGCTTGTAAACATTCAGTTAATAATTCGGGGGCTAAAAAACCATGTAATAACCAAAAATCACTCAAAGCCACCATGACTTCAGGCTTGTGATTTTGATCCTTATAATTTCTATTGGATGCGTCAATGGCAATTCCTGCTTGTTGCTCCAATTCAAATCCAATTAATGCATTTTCCTTTGTTGGATGAACTTGAATACTTAACATTTTTGCAACATCTAAGACCTTAAATAAATATGGTATACTGCCAAATTCATTAATAAAAACCGATCCCTCTTTTGTATCTATCAAAGCTGGAGCAGATACATGTGCACCCATCCAATATTCGGCAAATGGCTTTTTTGTTTCATTATTGACCTTCATTAAATTAGGAATAAACTCATTTCCTCCCCAATCATAATGCCTATGCACTCCATGTAATTTATACGCTTTCTGCATGTTTATAATTTGCCTATTATTACTTAAATATATGTATGAATAACAAAGATACTGGGTTTTTAGGCGAAAATATGGCAGCTCAATATTTAATCAATTTAGGACATGAAATTTTAGAAAAAAATTGGCGATACAAGCATTTGGAAATTGATATTATCACAAGCCTACCCGGAATGTTACATATTGTTGAAGTAAAAACAAGAGGCTCTATTGATTTTGGGTTTCCTGAAAAAATGATTAATAAAACTAAAATGCAATTTCTTAAAAACGCAGCTGCACATTATCAATATACAAACCCGCAATGGAAATGGCTTCAATTTGATATCGTTGCCATATACAAAAAGCCCACAAACGAGTGGGCTTTAGATTATTTTGAAGATGTATATTTTTAAATAGGATTTATCCAATTAAATCTTTCATTTTCTCAACCATCTTATAAGTTGCAGGACAATATTCAACGTTTTGTTTGTGCACATGAATATACTCCGTCATTTTCTTTTTTGTTAAATGAGGAAAACCCGCACAATCGGCTGGTCTAACTTCATAAATGCTACACATATTTGTTTTAAGATCTAAAAATTGGCAGGGTCTTAATTTATTCAGCCAATCTTTGTCTTTTTTATCATACTCAAGCCACTGTTCCGTAAATGCTTTTGGTGTCGTATTTAAATGTGCTGAAATTCTTTTTATATCTGTCTTTGTAAAAGTGGGACTCATGGTTTTACAACAATTCGCACAACTCAAGCAATCAACCTCTGCCCATACTTGTGGACTTACATACTCTGCTAATTGATCTAATCCTTTCGGAGCTCTTTTTTCTAACTTAGTTAAAAACGATCTGAATTGTTTTGAATGTCTGCTGACTTTTTGCCTAAATGCCCTTAAATTTACTTGCATATCTTTATTTGTATCAAATGCGAAATAAACTCATTCTCATTTAACTATCAAATCTTTTATACCTATTTATGAATTGGGCCATCTACAAAAAAGGGTTTAAAGCATTTCTTCAATTAGAGAAATCATTGAGTGCTCATTCAGTAGAGGCCTATTTACGAGATATTGATAAACTTACTAATTACTTTGAAGGCATTGGTGAATCATTAGGTCCAGCAGATGTTACCCTTGCTCATTTGCAACTATTTATACAATCCATTGGCAAAATGGAAATGGCCCCTTCTTCACAAGCTCGTATTATTTCAGGTATTAAATCTTTCTTCAAATACTGTGTGCTTGAACAAATTTGCACCGTCAATCCAACCACCTTATTACCGACTCCAAAAACTAGACGTAAGTTACCCGATGTGTTAAGTTTTGAAGAAATTGAAAGCATGATTGGACATATCGACTTAAGCAAACCCGAGGGTGGCAGAAACAAAGCTATTTTAGAGACGATGTATAGTTCAGGATTGCGCGTAACGGAAGCTATAAATTTGAAAATATCCTGTTTATATTTAGACGTTGGATTTATAAGGGTCATTGGTAAAGGAGATAAAGAAAGATTGGTGCCAATTGGATCAGATGCTATTAAATATATAAAACTATATAAAGACACCATCAGGGTTCACCAAACACCTGCAAAGGATTATGAAGACATTCTTTTCTTAAACAACCGGGGCAAAGGCCTAAGCAGGGTAATGATTTTTTATATTATTAAAGACTTAATATTAAAAACAGGCATTAAAAAAACAATATCTCCCCATAGCTTTAGGCACTCTTTTGCCACACATTTAGTGGAAGGAGGAGCCGATTTAAGAGCCGTTCAGGAAATGTTAGGACATGAAAGCATCACTACAACCGAAATATATACACATATCAATAGAGAGTTTTTAAGGGATACCCTTGACAGGTTTCACCCTGCATTTCAAAAAAAATAATACAACCTTAAACTAAAATCATTTAGGTTTGTTATCTAATAAATTAAAAAATATGAAAAGAATAATTTTTGCCGTTTTAACCTTAATTGGTTTAAGTGCAAATGCGCAAATTAAAATGCCTGCGGCTAGTCCAACCCAAACTTTATCTCAAGACTTTGGTATGGGTAAAATTGAAATTACCTACTCTCGACCTTCTTTAAAAGGTCGTGCAGTTTTTGGAAATGGTAGCATACTAGCTCCTATTGGTTCAGTTTGGAGAACAGGTGCAAACGGAGCCACTAAACTAACTTTTTCACATCCAGTAACTATTGGTGGTAAATTATTAAATGCAGGTTCTTATGCATTATTCACCATTCCAGGTGAAACATCATGGACTATTATCATTAACACAAATTCAAATAGTTGGGGAAGCTTCAGTTATAAAGAAACAGAAGACGTAGTTCGTTTTCAAGTTAAACCAAATACTACAAGTAATAGTACAGAGAACTTCACAATTAATATTGATGATATCACTCCTGAGACTGCTAATATTTCTTTGAAATGGGCTAAAACTTTGGTAAATATCCCAATTAGCACAGATATTAAACCAACCATTCGTGCACAAGTAAAAGAAGCAACATCAGCAAGTAATGTGAATCCAAATGTTTACGCTGCTGCTGCAAATTTTTATTATGATTTAGATAAGGATTATGCAAATGCTTTAGTATATGTTGAAAAAGCAATAACAGCAAATCCAAAAGCTTATTGGTTGTTTTTATTAAAAGGTAAAGCACAAAAAGAATTGGGTGATAAAAAAGGTGCAAAAACAAGTGCTGAAACTTGTTTAAAATTAGCAACTGAAGAAAAGAATGATGACTATGTAAGAAATGCTAAAGAATTATTAGCAGCGCTTTAGTCTATTTATAAAAGTTAGAACGGCGTCTCTTCAATAGTTTATGAACTTTGGGGAGACGCTTTTTTTTAGTAGGTTTGCTACTATCAGCGGAGGTGGCGAAATTGGTAGACGCACTACCTTGAGGTGGTAGCGCCCACACCCGGGCGTGGGAGTTCGAATCTCCTCTTCCGCACAAAGCCTGTCACAAAAGTGACAGGCTTTTATATTATAAGCGTGCGTCAGGAGCTTGCTCATGAAAGCATGCGAATAATATAAAAGCCAACGAGCTTCTTTAAAATTTATTTAAAGAAGCTCGTTGGAAGGCTTTGGGTACGCGTCACCCTCAGAGATCAGCGAATGAAATGAGCTGATCTCTGAAATTTGAAAAAAGAAAATATGAAAGGTTTTGGGTACGCGTCACCCTCAGAGATCAGCGAGCGCGAAGTGCGAGCTAATCTCTTACAAAATCTAACGCCAGTATATGATGCGCGAGCTTCTCCTTCAACTCATGCAAAGTACTTTCATTGTAGTTCCCACCAATATATTCCGTTACTGATTTCACATGCTTCGAAAGTTGATTAAAATGACCCATAATTTTTTTAGTCCCTAAAATAAATAAGGGAACGTTGGGGTAATGATTCAAAGCATCCCCTAATGCTAAATCAATATGATGCAAAAATTTATCAATCAATATTTCCTTATGAGCTGAAGCATCGGTAAACTGCCCCATTCTACCTGGCATGTCCCTTTCATATGCCACTATTGCATCGGCACTACTCAATTTGATTTTTTCAAAATTCACTTTATCATATAGGTATAAATGAACTTCTTTAGCACTTAGTAAAAGTACCAAGTACTTGTATTTATTCACGTCTAACATAACACATAATTTGTTGTACCCTAAAGTGACAACAATAAATATGAATTAGTTATGACAATACTCATAACAAAGCATGATTAATGACTTACTGTAAAACAAGTAACACAAACATAATCCTCACCAAAGTGATAATCCAAATGCACCTTTTGATTCATTCCTTTATGTAAAATTTGAGCAGGTATAATTCCACTTTGTTCATCTGCTAATTGCAACACCTTAAAATCCTTAGCAAAATCAATTCCAAGGTTTTCATATTGTTTATACATAGCCTCCTTCGCTGCCCAAAAAAAAGCCATTTGATTCAGTTGTGCTGCTTCAGGTAAAGTGGCTATCAAATTCTTTTCTGATTCATTTAAAAATTTATGTGCAACTTTCAAAATACGAGGATGTATTATTTCAACATCAATACCTATTGGATTCGTATCACTAACAGCAACAGCTGCATACCCCTTACAATGTGAAAAGGAAAAATGAAATGGCACTCCTTGTATATAGGGCTTTCCATTATCTGCCATCACCATTTTATTTAAATCAGCCTCAGGCATCATGCGTTTAAACAAAAACCTAACCGCTAAATGTTGTATTTTTCGCTCCTCGTTTTGAATATCAACTGCTAATTTCACATCCTTTTCAAAAAATGAAACTGGCTCTGTGATTGACCAAATGGCCAAATGTCGCGTCTCGTTAATATTTTGTTGATAAAAGAAAGGCATAAAAAAAAGCTTTGCGTTAGATTGCACCCCAGTTGCAGGCGCAATTTAAACATAAATACATTTAAAAATTTAAGATGATTTTATCCGACTCTAGAATATTAGAAGAAATAGCAAAAGGAACTATAAAAATTGAACCATACGATCGCAAAGATTTAGGAAGCAATAGTTATGATGTACATTTGGGAAAATGGTTGGCAACTTATGACAATAAAGTATTAGATGCTAAAGCACATAATACCATTACTTATTTTGAGATTCCGGATGAAGGATTCGTGCTAGAACCAACTGGTTTTTATTTAGGCGTTACATTAGAATATACTGAAACACATGCGCATGTTCCCTTCTTAGAAGGTAAATCTTCGACAGGCCGATTAGGTATTGATATTCATGCAACAGCAGGTAAAGGTGATGTTGGTTTTTGTGGTTATTGGACTTTAGAAATTTCAGTTAAGCAACCAGTGCGCGTATATAAAGGAATGCCAATTGGTCAATTAATATATTTCCCAGTGGATGGCGAAATTGAAATTGCTTATAACAAAAAAACAAATGCCAAATATAGTGGCCAACCTGAAAAGCCTATTGAGAGCATGATGTGGAAGAATAAATTTTAATGAACATATTCATTTAAAAATCCTTAGTTATCGCTAAGGATTTTTTGTTTTCATAAGCCAACACCCATAACAATACATCGTTGTAACTATCTATTCCCTTTACTTGTTTATTCCAAATCAAAAACTGATTATACATTTCGGAAGTACCTTTAATTTGCAAGTCTTGCTTTTGCAAGAAGAAATTTTTGATTTCTTTTCTATCAGCTAAAACCTGGGGGCTTAGTAACTTTTTATTTCTTTCAACCACTTGTTTATACAATTCAAAATCTCCTCTTTTTGCTATAAAATTCAAATGGGCATATTGCGCATATGTAAATAATTGCAACTGGGTTGAATAATTGAAAAGTAGATCGTCGCTTTCTGACCCAATTACATAAGCAATAAAATTGGCCTGATCCTCAGATGCATATCCCAATTGATGCGCCATTTCGTGGCTCATGGTAAATGGCATCGTTAATTTGGGTAAATCACCCCGAACAATGGCCTCGCCTGTTAAGGGCTGATAAAACGCAGTATACCCAATATAATCCCCCCAATTAGGGAAAAATGACATTTTAACGGATGAATGACCATATTTTAAAAATGACCACTTTTGCGTTTTTTTAGCAAATTCTAACTCATTTTGGGTCAAAATTGACTCAAAATGAAGCTTTTTTGGGTCTAAATGCCCCAATTTTGACCTTGTCAAATTTAGTTTATTGATGAGTAAAAGACTTAAACTATCCATTTGATGGTCAGTATAAGCCAATGGCACTTTTAGATTAAAATCCTTAGATGGATCCATTTTTTGATAATTCAAACCCCAAACAAGTTCAAAAACAATAAATAATACAAATACTCCATTTAAAAAATGAACCGTTTGTAGTTTCCAAAATTGAAGGCTATGAAAATTATGTTTTTGTGAAAATACCCATCTTAATAATCTGAAAATCAATAATATAACAATAATAATATAAGCAATCTCCCCCATTGAAAATGGAATTCGTCCGAATAAAATACGCAGAAATTGTGAAATAGGCCTGAAAATATAAGGGCCGTAAATGGCAGTTACTGCTGAAGGCCAATAGCTTATTCCAATGATTATTAAACCTAATAGATACAAAGCGAAATTCCAGGGCATCTTTTCACTTATCTTTACTTGATGAGACATAGCAGTTATTATGATGTAAAATTAGGATAAACTTTGTCTTTTGATTGGATTTTACTAACTTTGCCAACCCTTAAAGTACGGTTATGGGCCAGAACAGAACATTTGAAATACCATTTGTAGGTTTAGCGGCCGGCGAACATGAGTTCGAATACCATATTGAGGATAAGTTCTTTGTCGATTTTGGGCCTCAGGAATTTAGTAATTGTGATACTAAAATCAAACTGAAATTGGATAAGCATCAAGGCTTTATGCAATTACATTTTGATGTAGATGGTAAAGTGGACACACAATGTGATCGTTGTGGTAATCCCCTTACCGTTCAGCTTTGGGATGAGTTTAATTTAATCATTAAACTTGTTGATGAGCCTGACACAATGAACAGCCAAGAGGAAGATCCAGACATATACTATATAGACCGTAACGAAAGTCATATTAGTATTGCTGCTTGGATTTATGAATTCATCACATTAAGTTTTCCAATACAACATATTTGTAAGGAAAATGAAAAAGGAGAATCCACCTGTAATCAAAAAGCTTTAGCTGAATTACAAAAGCTCATGTCTGCTCCATTGGAAACAAGAAATGAAAATTTGTGGAAAGGGCTTGAGAAATTCAAAGATGGACTTGACGACTAAAAAATTGAAGTAGAAAATAAATATAAAGTAAAAATTTAAAACATAAGAGATGCCTAATCCTAAACGCAGACACTCACAACAACGTAGTGCAAAAAGAAGAACTCACTATGTAGCACAAGAAGTAACATTAAGCACTGATGGTACAACAGGAGAAATCCATGTACGCCACCGCGCGCATGTTCAAGAAGGTAAATTGTACTACAAAGGAAAATTAGTAGCTGAAAAAGCGCCTTTAAAAGCTTAATTTAAATGAATATCGGTATAGATATGATGGGTGGTGATTTTGCACCGCTTGAAGCCGTAAAAGGTGTTCAACAATATCTATCTACATCCGAACATAATATATTTTGCATAGGTGAAGAAACCCAGTTGAAAGCATTATTTCAACAACACGGGGTGTCTTCACCTTTTTTGTATATTATACATGCACCTGAAGTAATTGGCTATCATGAACATCCTACTAAAGCCTTAAAAGATAAGCCAAACTCTTCAATTGCTGTTGGTTTTAAATTATTAGCTGAGGGACAAATAGACGCATTTGGTAGTGCCGGAAATACTGGAGCCATGTTGGTTGGAGCCATGTTTACCATAAAACCAATCAAAGGAGTATTGCGTCCTACAATTGCATCTCTACTTCCTAAACTTGAAGGTAAAACAGGAATACTTGTTGACGTTGGTTTAAATGCTGATTGTAAACCAGAGCAATTAAACCAATTCGCCATTTTAGGAAACCTTTACGCAAAGCACATTTTAAATATTGAAAATCCGAAAGTTGGATTATTAAATATGGGTGAGGAAGAAGGAAAAGGAAATTTATTAGCGCAAGCTACCTACCCTATTTTAAAAGAAAATACTCATATCCAATTTATGGGTAATGTAGAAGGTCGAGATCTCTACAATGACAAAGCCGATGTTATTGTTTGCGATGGTTACACTGGAAATATTATTTTAAAAACTGCAGAAGCCATGTTTGATGCAGCAGTTCATCAAGGACATAGTGACGATGCATTTTTTAGTCGTTTCCATTTTGAAAATTATGGTGGAACCCCCATTTTAGGTGTTAATAAACCTGTAATTATTGCACATGGGATTAGCAATGCGAAAGCATTTTGCAACATGATTAAATTGTCAGAAAAAATGATTGAAACGAAATTCTGCGAAATCATTACTACTAACTTCGAGAATTTATAATTGGATCTCACACTTTAGTTTTTCTCTATTCTTATTATTCTCAATTTTTTACTTTAGCAATTAGTTGATGATGTTTTAGTTATTACATTTAATCATTACTTTTTAATCTATTCCATTTTGCTAACATTCCTTAGCATTTCCATTATTTTATCATAATTTCACTTAAGCAAATAATGCTACCAACTATTATGTGGTATAATAATATTCTTGACACCATTGGCAACACACCCTTAATTAAAATCAATAAAATTACTGCACATTTACCTGCAACAATTTTAGCAAAAGTGGATTATTTTAATCCTGGAAATTCCATCAAGGATCGAATGGCTTTAAAAATGGTGGAAGTGGCTGAAGTGGAAGGAAAATTAAAACCAGGTGGTACCATTATTGAATGTACCAGTGGCAATACAGGAATGGGTTTAGCATTAGCCGCAATTGTAAAAGGTTACAAATGCATATTTACAACAACGGACAAACAGAGCAAAGAAAAAATGGATATTCTTCGTGCAGTTGGAGCTGAAGTAATTGTATGCCCTACCAATGTTACACCCGAAGATCCTACAAGTTATTATTCGGTAGCAAGAAAGTTAGCGAGCGAAATTCCTAACTCCTACTTTTTTAATCAATACGACAACCTCGCAAATCGTTTAGCACATTACGAAACAACTGGTCCTGAAATTTGGAATCAAACTGAAGGGAAAATAACTCATTTGGTTTGCACTGCAGGAACAGGTGGAACAATAACAGGAACAGCAAAATATTTAAAAGAACAAAATCCTAATATAAAAATTTGGGCAATCGATCCTATTGGATCCTTACTTACTCATTATTTTGAAACTGGCATAGTTGATATGGCTTACGTTAAGCCCTATATTGCAGAAGGTTTTGGGGAAGATTTTGTACCAGCCAATTATGATATGTCAGTCATTGATCATTTTGAACAAGTCGCTGACAAAGAAGGTGCTTTAATGACCAGAAGGTTAGCAAAAGAAGAAGGCCTGTTTTGTGGCTATAGTGCAGGAAGTTGCCTACAAGGTTTATTGCAATTATCCGCTCCATTGAAAGAAAGTGATTTAGTAGTGTGTATTTTTCATGATCACGGTAGTCGTTATGTTGGCAAGGTCTATAATGATGATTGGATGAAGTCAAAAGGATTTATGTAGCTCAATACACTCATTATCAATCAATTCTTAACTTAAAAATGTGTGTATCCCCCCTTTTTTTGGGGATTATTTTACCTTATTTTGACATGCTGGCTAACACCCGTTTGGGGCATAAATTGTATATTTGTCATTCAATAATTTAACTATGAGCAAGTACAGATCAGGTGTTTTATTTGGCAAAGAATTAGAAGCTTTGTACAACGACGCAAAAACAAACAACTTTGCAATTCCAGCAGTAAATACAACTGGAACAGATACAATTAATGCAGCCATCGAAACCGCTGCAAAATTAAAATCTCCCATTATTATTCAATTCTCAAATGGCGGTGCCCAATTCATAGCGGGTAAAGGGATGCCAAATGACAATTTACAAGCAAATATTCAAGGTGCTATCGCTGGCGCTTTGCACGTACATCAAGTTGCAAAATACTATGATGTTCCTGTGGTTTTACATACCGATCATGCTGCGAAAAAATGGTTGCCTTGGATTAGTGCTTTGATTGACGAAAGTGAGAAATACCACAAATTACATGGACAACCTTTATTCAGTTCGCATATGTTGGACTTGTCTGAAGAACCAATTGAAGAAAATATCCAAACATCCGTTGAATTTTTTAAACGAATGGCTCCATTAGGAATGGGTATTGAAATTGAATTGGGTGTTACTGGGGGTGAGGAAGATGGTGTTGACAATAGTGGTATTGAAAACGATAAATTATATACTCAACCTGAACACGTTGCTTATGCTTATACCGAACTTGGTAAAGTAGGTAACTTATTTACTGTAGCTGCTGCCTTTGGAAATGTACATGGTGTATACAGCCCAGGTAATGTTGAATTAAAACCTGAAATTTTACACAATAGTCAATTGCATATTGAAAAAACATTAGGTACTGCTCCAAAACCAGTATACTTTGTATTTCATGGTGGATCAGGATCTCCTCAAAATCAAATTAGAGAAGCCATCGGATATGGTGCTATCAAAATGAATTTGGATACCGATTTACAATGGGCTTTCTGGGAAGGTATATTAGGGTATTACAAAAAGAATGAGGCTTATTTACAAACACAATTAGGGAACCCTGAAGGTGCTGATAAACCAAATAAAAAATATTACGACCCAAGAGTTTGGTTAAGAAAAGGCGAAGAATCATTTATCAAAAGATTAGAACAATCTTTTGAAGACTTAAACTGTATCAACAGAAACGCTTAAACAAAATTTTAACACAGCCACCGATTGTAATTAATGGGTGGCTGTTTAATTTTTTATACATTTATTGTACAATACGATTGCTCACTTAAATGCCCCTCCATGAGAAACAGAGAAGAAGATATTGAAGTGAATTTAACTGGCGAAGAAACAAGCAGTAATGAAACTGGAAAACCTAGATGGTTTAAAAGAATCAAAAGAGGTATTACTACCCCAACAGCAGATAAAAAAGAAACCCCTGAAGGATTGTGGTCAAAGTGCCCTTCCTGTAATCATATAAGCACTAGTGCTGAATTAAAAGAAAATTTATACATCTGCACAAAGTGTAATCATCACCATCGCATTGGAAGCGAAGAATATTTTGATATTTTATTTGACGACCAATCTTATGAAGTCCTTTATGATAATATTGTAAGTAAAGACGCTCTAAATTTTACAGACCTTAAAAATTATCAAAAGAGATTAGATGAAATTCATTCAAAAACCGATTTAAAAGACTCGATGCGCGTGGGTGTTGGAAAAATGAATGGCGAAGCATATGTAGTAGCTTGTATGGATTTTGAATTTATTGGTGGTTCACTTGGTAGTGTGATGGGTGAAAAATTTAGTCGCGCAGTTGATTACTGTATTGAACACAAATTACCTTATTTAGTTATTAGTAAAAGTGGTGGTGCAAGAATGATGGAGAGTGCTTATAGCTTAATGCAATTAGCAAAAACAAGCGGTAAGCTTTCTCAATTAAGTGATGCAAAATTACCTTTCATATCATTATTAACGGATCCTACATTTGGAGGTATTTCAGCAAGTTTTGGCATGTTAGGCGATTTAAATATAGCTGAACCAGGTGCCTTAATTGGGTTTGCTGGACCAAGGGTCATTAAAGAAACTATTAAAAAAGACTTGCCAGCAGGCTTCCAACGCAGTGAATTTTTATTAGAACATGGTTTCCTTGATTTCATTGTAGACCGAAAAGAATTAAAAAATAAATTAGCTGAAGTCGCTTATATGTTCAGAAACTAATCGATACTAAGCTAAACTTGTCATTTCGATTTCGGAACTAGCGTTACTTATACTACTTTTGTTGTCCCAGCCGAGAGACTGGGACTTTTTTATGGCGAAATCAAAAGCAATAGCAGCAAAAGAATTAAACAATAGGCAGGCCTATTTTAATTACAACATAGAGGATAAATATGTTGCTGGCATGGTATTGCTTGGAACCGAAGTAAAATCCATACGCGAAGGGAAAGTGAGCTTTAATGATTCGTTTTGTTTTTTTGATCGAGGGGAGTTATGGGTTCGTAGTTTATATATTAATGCCTACTCTCATGGTTCAGCCAATAACCATATTGAAGTGCACGATCGAAAATTATTGTTAGAAAAAAGAGAATTGAAAAAGATTGAAGGCAAAGTGAAAGAAAAAGGATTCACGATTGTACCGCTTCGAATTTTCTTTAATGAAAAACATTACGCAAAATTAGAAATTGGAATTGGTAAGGGTAAAAAAGAATTTGACAAACGCGAAACTATCAAAAATCGTGATGTTGATAAAGAAATCAAGCGATTACTAAAACGATAAGCTTTATTGGTACTTGGTCTTATTTTCTTGTTTGTAATTCAACTGCTCGGCTAAGGCATCAGGATGAGGCTGATTTGTAGTAGCATATGCAGCACCTAATAGAACGGCAAAAATACCAAAGGACCAAGCAATCTCTTTTCCAATAAACCAGTACCCCCAAGCTTTATTAATCACAGCTTTTTCAGGATGACTTAGTTCATATCTAACAATTACTTTTTCGCCAATTTTAGTGCCATAAAGCTGCTTATCTAATATTAAATCATAAGGCTTTCCAAACTCATTGTATGCTGCAACAACCGTCCCTCCTTTTACTACAATTATTGCAGGCGTTGTTTCACTATCAAAATAGTCAGGCTCTCTACTAAATGGTAAATAAATAAAGAAACATGTAAGGAATAATATGATCGATGATTTAACCAATTTTCAAATTTGTATTAACCTAAATAAATGTTGTTAATATATTATCAAGAAAGAAAAAGTCCCGAACAATCGAACGGGACTTTTTTTTATGCTTTGTAATTATTGTAATCTTATTTTTAAAATCATTAATGATTAGTTGCTTAGACTTCTAAAGTCAACTGGCACTAATTTACTTACACCTGGCTCTTGCATTGTAACACCATAAATCACATCCACTGCACTCATTGTTTGCTTATTGTGTGTTACAATAATGAACTGAGAGTTATCAGAGAACTTCTGAATCATTTGTGTGAACTTGCCGACGTTAGCGTCATCCAAAGGTGCGTCAACCTCATCCAGGATACAGAATGGTGCTGGTTTAATTAAGTATATTGCAAATAACATGGCAGTAGCTGTTAAAGTACGCTCACCTCCTGACAACTGAGTGATAGAAGATGGACGTTTACCCTTAGGTTTTGCTACAATTTCGACAGCAGTTTCAGCTAAGTTATCTGGATCAACTAATACTAAGTCACAAGAATCTTCCTCCGTAAATAATGCCTTGAATACTTTTTGAAAGTTTTCTCTTGCGGTATTATAGGTTTCTAAGAATGCTTGATTGGCCGTTGCTTCTACTTCTTGGATCGTTAACAATAAACTTTCCTTAGCTGTTACTAAGTCATTCTTTTGTTCTAAAATAAAGTCATAACGCTTTTTCATTTCAGTATAGGCTTCGATAGCAGTTGGATTCACTTCGCCCATATTTTCCAAACGCTTCTTCATTTTCTCAGCACTTTGTTGCAACTCCTCAAGTGTCTCTTCCGTTTGACGACCCTTATCCAATACCTCTTCTAACTCTACTTTAAATTCGACACTCAAGCGCTCCTTCATTCCTGACAATTGTAATTTCAAATTATTCAATTTGTCTTTGATCTCATTAATTAACTGATCAACTAATTCTTTTGATTTAATCTGGGTTCTTACAGCACTTTCTTTTTCTTGTAAATCGTTACGAAGTGTGTAATAAGATTGATCGGCTTCGTTTAATTTTAATTCTTCCTCTTCTTTTGTTTTAATTAAAGCGACTAAACTCAATTCAATTTGTGCTAACTGATCCTTGCTTTCAACAATGGACGCAGACGCTTCCGTTAACTGAGCTGTATTACTTTGGATTTGAGTATGTAAATCATTTAATTGATTTTCCTTAAACACAACTTCCTGTTGTAATGATTCAATTTTACTTTGCTGCTTAGTCAATTGTAAATTCATTTCATTGAATTCACCAGAAGCCAAATGATATGCTTGCTCAGCAACCTGATAAGCAAGTTCAATAGATTCTAATTGCTTTTGCGTTTCATGTAATGAAACATTTAGCGCCTCTAATGCAACTCTTGTATCTGCTATGGCTTCATGTTCTTCTTGAATTTTTGCAGTATACTCAGCTAATTTAGTTACCGCACTAGCTTGCGCTGACTGTAAATTTTCTAATCTGTTTTTATTAGCAAATACTTCATTGATTAAAGTATTAATCCCTTGTTCAGTTGAACGAATTTCATTCTCTTTTAACTGCTCATTAAAAACAAGAACTGAACTATGCTGTTCTTGAATTTGATCTTTTAAAGTATTCACCACTTTTTCTTGTGATTGTATGTCCTCTAATAATTTTTCCAAATTCTTAGCACGTCCAATCTTCTTTCCTTCAAACAAACCTACACTACCTCCAGTTAAAGTAAATTTACCTTTAACATATTTACCTGACTTCTCTAAAATTACACCCGTGTGATTAGCTTCTAAAGCAGCATCGTTCTCTGCGATAAATACATTTCCTAATAAATGATTTGCTAATGCAGCATACTTTGCGTCAATTTCAATAACTGATAAAGCAGCGATTGTGTTAGCAGGAGCAGTTTCTGATTTTGCTCCACTTAACTGATCTAATAAAAAGAAGTTTGCTTTTCCTTTTTTATTTTCATCCAACAAATGTACCGCTTGCATTCCCTCTTTTAAATCATTTACAACGTAGTAATTTAAATAAGGCTCCAACACATTTTCAACTGCAGTTCTATATTGTTCTTGTACATATAAAATGTCAGATAATATAGGTGCTTCGTGATTCCAACCTGTATTCTTATGTAAGAACTTAACACTCTCTGGATAACCTTCCATTGAGTCAACCAAGCTCTTTAATAAATCGTATTCATTTTTCTTAGCATCTAAAATTCTTGTTTGGTCTGCTAAATTTGACCTTAACACTTCCAACTGAGCTTGCGTTTCAAAAATACTAGCCTTAGCCTTTTCATGTTGAGATTGCAATTCAGCTAAATGTTGTTTTTTAGCTGCTAAGTCGCCTTCTTTTGTAGCTAAAGTAGCAGTCAATTCTTCAATTTGAGCACTACGATTTGTTTGCTCATTCTCTAATTGCTCCTGACTTCTTTGAACATTTTGAATTGAAGTATCAGAAACCGCTACTTTCTTTTCAGCATCAAATTGACTTCTTTGAATTTGTCCATATTGTTGACGTAAGCCGTCCAATACCAAACGTTGGTCATCAAATTGAGCTCTTTTATTTGTCAACTCAGCTTGAGCAGCCTCTACTCTATTTTTGAAATCGTTGTAAAGTTTTTCTTCGTCAATTACTTGCAACTTAGTATACTCGATAGAATCACCAATCGTTTTTAATTGCCCTTCAGCTCGCTCTAAAAACTCTTTTAAATTTAACTCCTTGTCGTTTAAATAACTTAAACGTTGTGCAGCCAAATTTTTCTCATTTTGTTTAGTTCTAAGTGCTTCTACTTTTTCATTGAACTCATGTTGTAAACTTTGTAGAGCTTTTTCTTTTTCAATGAAAACTAAACGCTCTTGCTCTAACGCCGCTTCTTCTAAAGCAATCTGAGCTTCTAAATGTATTTTTTTGTCGGACTCTGTTTCTTGTTGCTCTGTTAATTCCTTGTAGCTAATATTAAAGCCTTCCAAACTTGCTATGGCTAATTCAATGGCAGTTGCTTGATAGTCCTTTTTTATTTCGAAATATTTTTCAGCTTTCTTTGCTTGATTCTCTAAAGTTTTTAATTGGTTGTTAATTTCAAATAACAAATCCTCAATTCTAGATAAATCCTGCTCAGTAGCATCTAATTTATTTTTTGCTTCCTTCTTTCTTGTTTTGTAAATAGTAATGCCGGCAGCTTGTTCTAACATACGACGACGACTATTATCCTTATCCTTGATAATATCATCAACCATTCCTAATTCAATAATGGCATAACTGTCTGTACTCACACCAGTATCCATGAATAAATTATGGATGTCTTTCAAACGACATGCCACATCATTTAAACGATACTCACTTTCACCATTTTTATAAAAACGACGTGTAACAGTGATGGTGCTAAATTCAGTTGGTAAAGTATTTTTTGTGTTTTCAAATGTAAGACTCACTTCCGCCATGCTACTTGCGCTTCTTGTTTTACTTCCGTTGAAAACAAGCGAATCTAAATTTTCGGATCTTAGGGCTGAAATTTTTTGTTCTCCAATTACCCAACGAATACTATCAATGATATTACTTTTACCACATCCGTTTGGTCCAATGATGCCCGTAATACCCTCGTCAAAACGCACGATGGTTTTGTCAGCAAAACTCTTGAACCCTTTGATTTCTAATGACTTTAGTCTCACAATAATTGCTCTTTAAAATGTCTGCGAACATAAGAAAAAGACACTATAATTCAAGCAAAAAAGGGTATTTTATATTGAATTGTGGGAAAATTATGCCTTACTAACAAGTCGCCCACCTTCTGTGGTAAGTGTCCTCGAAGGAAACTTATTTACCACCATAAAATCGTGGGTAGCCATCACAATCGCAGTACCATATTCCTTGGCGATTTGGAACAATAAATACATGATTTCGTCGCTTGTTTCTGGGTCTAAACTACCAGTTGGTTCGTCGGCTAGGATCAATTTTGGAGAATTTAATAAAGCCCTAGCAATATCAACTCTTTGTTGCTCCCCTCCACTCATTTCATAGGTCATTTTGAAGCCTTTATTTTGTAAACCCACCTTCGCCAATACATCGTTGATTTTTTGCTCAATAAGCTTTTCATCCCCCCAACCAGTTGCTTTTAGAACAAACCTTAGGTTTTCATGCACGTTTCTATCAGTCAAAAGTTGAAAATCTTGAAAAACTACCCCTAAATTTCTTCTTAAAAAGGGTAAAGTCTTCCAGGTCATATCTTTTAAATTAAAACCAACCACATCGCCATTACCGCTAGTTAAGGTTAACTCTCCATATAATGTTTTCAATAAGCTACTCTTACCTGTACCCGTCTTTCCAACCAAGTACACAAATTCTCCCTTTTCTACTCTAAAATTTACATCTTGTAGAATTAGGCTTCCACTTTGGTATATGTTGACATTTTGTAAATTAACTACGACTTCTGACATAAATTATATTTTAAAAACTCGATTATGAATATTGTAATAATTGGATATAAAATTAGTAGGTAAACGTTTCGGTTCCAAAATCGCCTTTCAAAACTAATTCCTTTGTATTAGCTTCTTCAACCCTTCCAATTACTTGAGCATCAATACCTAAGCTAGATGCAATTGAAATTAAAGTTTCAGCATGTACTGATTCAGTAAATATTTCTAAACGATGACCCATATTAAAAACTTGGAACATCTCACGAGCATTTGCCCCAGAATTGGCTTGAATTAAATTAAAAATAGGTGGGATTGGCATAAAGTTATCTTTCACTAATCTCATATTGCCAGGCAAGTATTTCATACACTTGGTTTGCCCCCCTCCACTGCAATGTATCATTCCTTTCACCTTATCAAAGTGGTCGCTCAAAATGGTTTTCACTAATGGTGCATATGTTCTGGTTGGGCTTAATAAAAGTTTACCCACGGCTATATTCCCGAATCCAGGTATTTCAATAAGGTCCGTTACTTTATTCTTACCAATATAGACTACCTCATCCGACAACTTTGATTCAAAAGTCTCAGGATATTTACTTGCATATTCTTTACTTAAAACATCATGCCTTGCACTAGTCAAACCATTGCTTCCAAGACCGCTGTTGTACTCAGATTCATAATTGGCTTTACCGTGACTTGAAAACCCAACAATTACTTGCCCTGGGGCTATTAAATCATTGGTGATTAGCTTTGCTTTTGGCCATCTAGCAGTCATAGTCCCATTCACTGCAATGGTTCTAACTACATCCCCTACATCTGCTGTTTCTCCACCTAAAAATTCAATGTTAACCCCATATGTTTTTAAGGTATTAAAAAAGTCTTGCGTTCCATTAATAACCTGACTTAATACATCGCCTGAGATTACTAATTTATTACGATCAATGGTGGATGAAAATAATATTTGATCATAAATACCAACACACAATAAATCATCTAAATTCATAGCAATTGCATCCTGAGCAATACCCTTCCAAACACTAGCGTCCCCTGTTTCCTTCCAGTAGATGTATGCAAGTATACTCTTAGTACCCGCTCCATCGGCATGCATAATATTAATATAATCAGACTGCCCACCTAAATAATCAGCATATAACTTACAAAAAGCATTTGGGTATAGACCTTGATCTAAATTTTGAATGGCTGCGTGAACTTCTTCTTTTTGAGCGGACACCCCGCGTTGTGCATACAATGACATGAACTAAATTGATTTGAATGACAAAGGTACAATTGTTTTACATTTGTGCCATATTTAGCAA
>Ga0114975_10000464_pt1 | contig 30361 bp, 42 predicted proteins | sample S_130626_EF_Meta_FD_87031 | JGI IMG/M metagenome (GOLD analysis project Ga0114975, IMG submission 87031) | Freshwater microbial communities from Lake Simoncouche, Canada to study carbon cycling - S_130626_EF_MetaG | ecosystem: Environmental > Aquatic > Freshwater > Lake | place: Lake...
AAAATAGGTGCCAAGATTATGCCTTGTATAAGTTTATATCGCTGTTCCGCTTCTTTCTCTTTAGATCTCTGGCGTTCAACTTCTATTTGTCTTTGAGTTGAATACATATAATTTGTCCTCCTGGCAATTATTTATCCTGTGGAATCAATCCATACCAGTGTCTACGGCAAGTAAGCATATAACGTATATTATCACCCTTTTTAGATAATATAGAAGCACCTTGCTTACAATCGGGTACCTTACATACTGGTTGTGTATTTGTTGGAGTCATATTAAAATTTAGTATAGGACCAACCAGAGCCGCAGGGATTACATTGAATATTCATACCACCTTGGTCAGGTGTTGTTGGATTAGTTTGATTAATAGTAACTCCTGCACCAATTGCACCATTGAATTGTAAATCAAATCGTTTATCGGCACCTACTCCACCGGTTTGTGTAGATGTCACAGTGTTACCGTTGTTAGTTGCATTATTAGGATTGGTAATATTTAATATATGGCTGCCGGCGCCTTGTTGTGTTAAATTAACGTTGTTGCCTGACCCGATCATATTTTGTATGGCTGCGGTATGATTACCAGTACCGTCTTGTTGAATGGAAAATGTATTATTAATTCCAGATTTAAGTTCTATGCCTGCTGTTTTATTATTACCTTGCTGTGATATACTAAAGGTATTATAATCAACCGCACTACTTGTGCCTGCTATAACATTGGCAGTATTGCCACTACCATCTTGAACTATTGTAGTTGTGTTGCCGCTGCCTATTTGATCAATGATAATAGTATTGTCAGCCGCTTTTACATCAGTACATCTGAACCCAGCCATAGATATAATCATCGCAACTATTAGTAATTTCATTATTTTTGTATCAACGTAATAACTGTTGATCCTCCGCTGTTAACACGATTCTTAATTGTGTCCATTGCACCTTGTGACATGTATATAGTAGTATTCTGGGTTGTAGGAGTCGTCACGCTCATCACATTACTGCCATCATCACGGCTTAAAGTTATTTTTGGTTCTTGTATATCAACAATAATACCAGTCAATGCATTGTAGTCAGGTAGCAATCTATTACTAGTTGTGTTTAATAAGTTTAATTGTGCTTTCATTTGAGAATCTATTATGTCAAGTATGTTAGCAAGGAAATTTTGATCAAGAAAATTACGTGCTAATTTGTCTTGATATATTTCTTTTTCTTGTTGATCCAACGCATTAGCCAACCCTTGTTCTTTAAGAAAGTCCATATCTAAGGCATTTCTCATTTCAAGTTTTGTATTTGTCTTATGTTGGTCCTGACCGTTTATTTCTTTAGGAGGTGCAACAATTAGCATATTGTTGATTGCTCCTTCACTAAGTTTTAAAATAACAGGTGGGCTTGGTGGCATATTACGACTCTCAACTCTAGTAGCCTGGAATGGTTTGGTTAATATTACTTGACCTGCATCGCTTTCTACAGTAATTTCGCCTGTCTTACAATTAGTTTCGATGTCACTAATAGTTCTAGTGCTACGATCATTTGGACAGCTAGGTAATAAAATAATAGTACTACGACCCAACTCATCTACTGTGGCTGTAAAATCGGTACCCCGTACACTTACTGTAGCAGTCGGTGTGTTAACTGATACAGCGTTAGGATTATTGTGAGCGATTGCACCACTAGCATATCGAACAGTTCCTAATGCCATATTCAAAGCTACTTTGCCAGTTTTACTTTTTGGGTCGTAAACAAAGTCATCAATTACTAGCTTTGAATTTTCGTTAACCTGCACCTTTGTTTCGTCAGCAAATGTTATTCCAACCTTGCCCTGGGTCGTCCGAACTGTGTCATTCATCTCCATACCTGTGCCTTTGGCACCAGTTAATGTTTGACTTTTACGTTGTATACTTGGAGCCGCATTTAGTTGCTCAGTTATAGTTCCAATAGCCGCGTAGCTCTGCGATGTTGCTAACAGAGCTACGATACATATTAAAAACTTAAACATATTACGGAGTACGTGTAGGTAACGTTAGTAACGGTACACTCATACCTTGACTAATATTAACACTATTACCACTACCGTTAATTTTTACGTTAGCAGATTGTCCACCGTATGTTGAGCCAGACCCTTGATTAATACCAACATAGTTTGTGCTTCCAGATATACCTAAGTTAGCAGTATTACCATCACCGTTCTGTACAATTTGGATCTGGTTATCATTTCCATTTAATGTTGAACCGCTTGCATAACCACCAACACTAGCAGTATTGCCATATCCTGCTTGTAGGACATTAAACAGGTTTCCTGTTCCGCTAGTAGTGATACCTATATCGTTAGTACCTGTTCCTGATTGATCAAGTATTGCTTGGTTCGATCCGCCTGTTCCGCTGAACATAATACTAGCTGTGTTAGTATCGCCGCGCATTTTAGACTGTACATCGTCGCCTGGCCCAGCTGTAGTGACACTTAACGTACTTCCGCTGCCTTGCACATCTGCTTTGAAGTTTGATGTGCCGCCGGTCTGTTCAACCCCAATTATAATATTACTTGCGCTACCTTGACCGCTAGCATTAACATCAATAAGTGCCGTAGATCCTTGGCCTGTTACACTATATACAATGTCGGCAGACCTGCCAGTTGCAACTGTAGCGTTTACACCCAATGCTAGGCTGTTACCAGATCCAACTTGCGACACAGCGATATTGGTGTTCATTGCTCCGATAGTTGCCGCATCTACTCCTCGGGTACCAGGTGCTCCATTTACCACGCCCTTAACTGTATTACCTGCACCGTCTTGAGTGATATTAATTACAGCATTATCACCTGTTTGATCGATGTAGATACTATTGTCAACAGCATAGCCCAGTGACGACATTGCAGCCATCACAAGAATTGCAATTAATTTTCTCGACAAATTGCCAACGCCTTTTAGACTTTTTTTCATGCTTCAAAGAATTAGGTTGGAACATCTTGTTTGTAATTGTTTACAAACGCTTAGTTTATTCCCTAACTCCGCTCCTTGGTCATTGACCATTAATGTGTTCTCGCTACGCTCTTTCCTTTCACTCTTATTTAAAACTATTTGATGCAAAGTTAAACTCTGCTGTTATTTTTCCGTTATATACTACTGTTAAAAAAATAACACTGTTAAAAAATTTACACCTTACTTCGCTTCATCTAAATGCTCAGTGCGAATCCATCCACCTCGCATTTCACTATCTGTTACTTTAAACCATCCTTCACTTCCTACTTGCCTTATGTCTACTACTGTGCCTTTCTTAAACAACCACTTCTTAATACTTGTATGATCTTGTTCTGAAAATAGGTACGTATCTTCTTTTAATTTACGTTGTCCAAATAATGATCTAGCCATCGGTTGAACTATTTTTGTTTCGACTGGTTTAACTTCTACTTTCTTTTCCTCTGCCTTTACTTCTGCGGGGGCAGGGGGTAAGGTTTCTGTTTTTGTTTCGGGCACGGCTTGCGGTTGAACCACGACATCTTTCTTCTCCTCTGCTTCTTTCTTAATCTCGCTACTGATTACAGGAGCTTTCTTTTCAACTATTGGCAGATGTATTGGTACTACAGGATCTGGTTTATATTCCCATATACCTTTCTTAACACCCTCTTTAATAAGTTCAACTACTGCCATTTCAACAGCGGCTTTAGTAGCATACGTTCCAGGCTCGTTAATTGTTAATCCTGCTTCTGCTTCAAATGCCTGTGTTCCTTGATCAAAGAATTTCAATGCTGTCATGCTGTCCGCTGTTGATAAAATAGTTTTTTGTACAGTCACAGTAGCTAATACCTTACCTGTGTTAACACTAACTGCACGTAGGCTAACTGTTACAGTATCCTGACTCCATTGTGTTTGTTTGCCAATACCAAAGATACGCATACCTGCGCCACCACTGGTAATAGTAGAATCATATCCTACTAGTCCACCTTCCATAATAATACCGGCAAATTGCATAGGCATTAATGGCTTAGCATCTTTACCTTCATATGCTTCGCGCATCTGTTTAATAATAGTGCGTTCTTTAACTAGATTATCAATTCCTACACGTTCTACTACATCAAACCATTGCCCTCGTCCAACACCTTGTAGTGCTTGTATTAAGAATGTTTCAGCACCCTGTGTAACTGCGGTTGACAAACTAGCCACGTTAGCCTGTGGGCGACGTTGTCCTGTCTTGTCTGCAAAACTATACACTGCTACGCTAACTGGTTTACCAGCTGATGGCGCAGGAATATTATCAAATTCTTTTTTGACTCCGGCACGTTGGGTTGTTAGAGTAGGGTCAACTTCATTCAAACCGGTGCTTTGGATGACTGCACATCCACTTAACATTAAAACTATAGTAAGTGTTAGTAAAGTCTTTTTCATGTTATTGGAACTGGAATTGGCTTAGTGGTATTACTACCGTTGTTTGGTTTCCGGTAACATCAGTTACAGTCATCGTAACCGCAGTTCCGTCTTTACTCCAGAATATAGTGTTGCCTTCAAAGTTTAATGTTCCGCTAGTTGAGCCGCCATTGGCAAACATAGCAGTGGCTAGATTTTGACTAATTTGTGCGTAGATACGACTTTCTAAGTTGTTTAAAAACTTTGCCAAATTTGTATTTGCCTTGTCGGCTTTGGCTTTATCTAATGCCGCTTGTACATCCTTTTCCACTTGTACTCTACGAGTAAACTCTTGGTTCTCAATTGTAAGTACGTGAGAGCTATAACCTACACCGTTAAAAGATGGGCTTTTGAATTGATAGTCGCCAATAGGCGCTGCCGTTAAGTATGCCGGCAGAAATAGCAGTAATGTAACTACTAATTTTGACATGGTTTCGCTCCCACTAGGTCTTATTAATATTTAACCCCGTGTGAGGCGAAATTAAGTTAGTGTTTAATTAACTACGTAGATTACTAACTGATTAAAAGTATTTGTAAAGTAGTTGATCAACTAGTCTAAGAGCTTCTTGAAGTTCTTTCTTCTCTTTAGTAGTCTTGGGAGTGTTGTGCTTAAATGTTACATTACCTGGTCTTTCTCTAAAATCAAGTAAGCTAGTAATGTGTATGATTCTATCATCAATCAACTTACGCATGGTATCATGATTGGCAGTACACGCAAATGTTAATGTAGGTATGTTCATTGTCATCAGCACATCGTGCTTGTTAACAATTTTGTAATACTCAGATGCTAACATACCAGCGGCACCTCGCATTTCTTCAATATTTAATTCACCAGAGTCGGGGATAGTTCCAACAAATTCTTCAATTGGATCAGCCATGTCGTCACTAGGATACACTGTAGAAAACACTTGTCTAAACATGTTCTGTACAGACCCTGGATCTTTTTGGTTCATTTCTGCAAAGATAGGGTTAAGATATAATAAGTTTTTAGCGTTGATTTGTGGAATGCGCTTAATTTTTTTGCCAGTGATTGCTTCAATAGCGTTAAACATTTTTCCACCTGCTTTTTTTACATCTAATATCGCACCTAATGTAAAGTCAGTTACTGCTGATTTTGATTTACCTTGACCAGAAGCTTTTAATTCAACTTGTCGGTCTTCGCCGTTTACTTTTACGATAATATCGCCGGGATTCGCTTTAAAAGTATCCTTACCAATCATAACAAGCAACCATTCGCCTTGACCCGTTGATGCGCCGGTAAATGGTTGTACTGTTGATAAGTTTCTTAGGATTTTTTCATACTTTTTTGCATCACCGCTTAAGACAGAACCTTTATCTTCGTTTGAAATGATAGCAGGTAAATCTATTAATCGATTAGCACTAGAGCATATATTAATAAAACTAAAAATTTCTTCATGATCTATGCCTTGACCTAGCAGTCCAACAAATCGATCTTGAAAAATTCCTTTAATTTCGTCCTGGCCTTCTAACTGTGGTAAACTGTTTAACGAATCTTTTATACGCTCTTTAAATTCTTCAATCTGTTTTCCTAAAGGTTGCCCAGCTAATGCTTGCCCAGATTTAAATCCCTTACGTATACTTTCTGCTTCAAGATCACTTATCTGCTTTTCTAAGTCTGATATTTGTCCTAAAATCGGATTCATTATCACATCAGCATTTGGCAGTTTACCTATTTCGTCAAGATAGATTTTTAAAGTGTCTACAGTTTGACGTAGTTTCTCTTTAACATCTTCTTGAAGGGGTTGTTCTTCTTGAGGTTGTTGGGGTGCTATTGCTGGTTCGACTGGTTGTTGTACAGGGCCATTTGGTTGTCCTGGATACGAGTCTGTTGCATCATTATATTCTTGATCAACTTGGGGTTGCACTGGCTCTGGTTTAGGAGCCTTTTTTAAGAGCTTTTTGATGTTGTTAATAATTGAATCTAACCCACGTTTGGCCATTTGGGCGGCTTTGGGATTAACTTCAGCAGACTGCACAATAGATTGCAGATCAGAATTAACGTCGGAGTTTTCTTGGGATTCTAATAAAATGTCAATTACACGCATAGTGTAATATTTATACTATTTCGGGGAACAGGCATTCCTGTATGAAATGTGTAACATCGTCCTCGCTCAGCCCTAAACTAACCATTACACGCGGTGTATGTGGGTTACATTTCTGATTTTGTGCGTAGTAATTCTGTGCGTCAGTAGTATTTTCAGCAGTATTGTTAGTTTCAGCTACTGTGCTTAGATAGTGTGCTACTGTAGTTCGTGCTAGATTTGTTATTTGTTCTAGTTCTGTTTCATCTTGTACATTGGCCGCGGCCACCATACTACCGCTAAAAATGTTAGTGGCCCACTCGGGTAAAGCACGTTCTCTGCGCCACTCTAGTTTGCTAACTTCATCGTGAAACCATTGCATCATCGGATGATCAGCATCGCCTGCTTTTGAGTAATCATGGAAACAGCCAGTAATCTTATTCTTACCAGCTATAACGTCAAAGCCGTAAATTGGAGCAGGGTTGTGAATATGTGGAAAGATACAACAGTGCATCATCCATAGTCCTTTGCTTTCACGGGCATCTACAACATCAACGTGAGCACGACGATAAGCGTCACTAGTCCATACACGATTAACCCAACCGGGCTGATTAAACCGATCCATGCCGGGTTCAAAGACTTCATCGCCGGTTGCATCAAAATTTTCTTCTAGTAAATGTTGTATACCTATTAAGGTATCCCAGACTTTACTCATCTTTGTATTCTACTAGAGTCATCATCTCTTTGAAAAACTCTGCGGCAAATTCGAAACATACTTTTGCTTCGTCGGCCATGTCATCACTAATTCTCTCACGAATAAGTGTCTTTAGTGTGTCAGCATCTTCAAACTTATACATACGACCTTCACCTGGTACCTTTTTAGCGATCATTTGGCCGCCTGCAAGATCACCCATATGTCGTACATAGATATGCGCCATTAGTTTTTTCGGATCATCTTTAATGCTCATGATATGATCCATGTATCGTTTGACTACTGGGAGGATTTGTGGGTCTTCTTCATCGTCGCCCCATAGTTCTATAAAGTCTGCAAGAATGTGGGGTGCTCTACGGACATCTGGCATTCCGGATAATAGTCCAGGATGCATCATTGCACAAACTTCTACTAGTTCGTATTGTGGATGCTGATTTTTTAGATAGACAGCATACAGTTTAGGATTGATAGTTCCTGAAAAAAGAATTTTAACAAATTCCTGACGTTCAGCATTAGTATGTGCTTCTTTGGTTAGATCACGTAAACTCATTCTTCTTCCAATTTAATTTGTAATGGGTGCCCGTTAGTACGTGCAAGGTTTGTTGCTTCAACTGCTTTTGCTTCAGCTATTTCAAAACTATAGATTCCAGCTATGCCGGAGCCAGTTTCGTGTACTTGAATCATGATATCCTTAGCAGTTGCATCTGTGTGTTTGAATGTTTCAATCAGTAAGGCAATTACAAATTCCATAGGGGTAAAATCATCGTTAAGAAGAATAACCTTCCAACGCTTTGGTTCTGAAACAGTTACTTTGATCTTTTCTTCTAATTGGATATCTGTTGTCGGCATCATTTTCTTTCTTAGTGTTGGGGGAGTTGCCTCCCCCATGTGTTTATTTAATTGTTATCTGACGTGGTTTTAATGCTTCTGGAACCATACGTTCAATCTTAATGATCAACATACCGTCCTTAACTTCAGCATCTCGAATTTCCATATATTCGGCTAGAGTATATGCTTGTTCAAAATCACGGCTAGCAAGTCCACGATGAAGATATTCTTTACCATCTGCATCTACAGTTGTTTGAATACCCCGAACAATTAATTGATCTTGATCTACTTCAACTGTAATTTCGTCTTTGCTAAAACCAGCTACTGCAATTTCAATAGCATAATCTCTATCACTATACTTCACAATGTTATGTGGAGGATAGTTGCTGTTGTTTACACGAGCATTAAAGATATGATCGAAACCTACTAGTGCTCTACTTAAATTGGCAAGAGCTGCCGCGTCTATAGTTCTTAGTTGCATTGTCATAATTTTCTCCTTATATTAAGCAAGAACTTTGTAGGGCCCTTTTAAGGCGCCCTACATGTTTATTATATTACTTCTTTTCTTCTTTGTCAACTTCTGTGAAACTCGCATCTACAGTCTGCTCAGCTGGTTGAGCTGGCGCTTCAGCTGTCGTTGATTCAGCGGCTTGTTTCTTAGCCATAACTGGACCTGCGGATTCAAAGAATGTTTCAACTGATTTTTGGATAGCTTCTGCATCTTCTCCAGCGCAGGCAGTTTCGACTGCTTTAACTGCATCGTCAAATTTAGTGCGTTCCTCATCAGTTAATTGATCTTTGTATGTTTCATAATCCTTCTTGATACTATGTGTAGTACCTTCAGCATTATTACGTGCATTGATCAATTCTGCTGCCTTCTTATCCGATTCGGCATTCTCTTCAGCTTCTTGAACCATACGTTGGATCTCAGCTTCAGTTAACCCTGAATCAGACTTAATAGTAATCTTGTTTTCTTTACCAGTGTTTTTGTTTTTAGCTGATACATTCAAGATACCGTTGGCATCGATGTCTAGAGTAACTTCAATCTGTGGCATGCCTCGCGGAGCAGGGTCAATGCCTTCTAAATTAAACTCACCTAGCATCTTGTTAAATTTAAACAAGTCACGTTCACCTTGTGCTACTTTAATAGTAACTGCTGGTTGGTTGTCTTCAGCAGTGCTGAATGTTTGACTATGTTTGGTTGGAATAGTTGTGTTCTTTTTAATCAATTTAGTAAACACACCGCCCATTGTTTCAATACCCAATGTTAGTGGAGTAACATCTAGCAATAGCACGTCAGTCTTGTCGCCTGCTAGTACAGCACCTTGTACTGCGGCACCTGCGGCAACTGCTTCGTCTGGGTTAACATCTTTACGTGGAGCCTTGCCAAACAGTTTCTCAACTGCTTCTTGTACTTTAGGCATACGTGTTTGACCACCAACTAGGATAACTTCGTCGATGTCTGCGGCAGTAACTTTAGCATCAGTCATAGCAATCTTACATGGCTCGATCGAACGCTCAATTAGTTTCTCAACCATTTGTTCAAACTTAGCACGAGTAATTGTTACATTCAAATGCTTAGGGCCTGTTGTGTCTGCTGTAATGTATGGCAGGTTAACTGCTGTTTGCTGTGTGCTTGACAATTCAATTTTGGCTTTTTCAGCTGAGTCTTTCAAGCGTTGCAGTGCTAGCATGTCTTGTTTAAGATCAATACCAGACTCCTTCTTGAACTCGTCAACTAGGTGATCCATGATAACTTGGTCAAAGTCTTCACCGCCTAGGAATGTGTCACCGTTTGTTGACAATACTTCAATTTGCTTGTCACCGTCAACATTGGCGATGTCAATAATTGAAATATCAAATGTACCACCGCCTAGGTCGTACACTGCAATCTTGCGATCACGCTTGTCTGCCTTGTCAACGCCATATGCTAATGCGGCCGCAGTTGGCTCATTGATAATACGCAATACTTCTAAGCCAGCAATCTTACCAGCATCTTTAGTTGCTTGACGTTGACTATCATTGAAGTAAGCAGGAACAGTAATAACTGCCTGTGTTACTGTATAACCTAAGTAGTCTTCAGCAGTCTTTTTCATTTTGCGAAGCACTTCAGCTGATACTTGTTGCGGAGCAAGCTTCTCACCATTTGCCTCAATCCATGCATCACCATTATCAGCTTGGATAATAGTGTATGGCATTAGGCCTATGTCTTTTTGTACTTCTTTTTCGTCAAACTTGCGACCAATAAGGCGCTTGCTAGCGTAGATAGTATTTTTTGGGTTTGTGACTGCTTGTCGTTTTGCTGTTGCACCTACTAAGATTTCGTCTTTTGTATATGCAATGATTGATGGTGTTGTTCTAGCACCTTCGCTGTTTTCAATTACTTTAGCAATACCATTTTCCAGGATTGCTACACAGCTATTTGTTGTACCTAAATCGATACCGATGATTTTGCTCATAATGATCTCCTTTGATTAAGCAAGAAAAATGTAAAACCCTTACGGCGTTTCACAAATTTATTTATACCTGTTCGGTGTTATTTTTAAAAATATTGGACCAAATTTTAAGTTTTTCACGCTTGGCTTTTGCGGCCGCTTCGATATTAGTCCAGCTAACTACATCTAGTTCTTGCAGGATTTCAATCATAGCATACAAATCGCCGAGCTCTTCTTCCAAGTGTTCCCTATTAGTTTTGGGTTTACCTGGCTTAAGATTATCTAGTCCAAAGCGGCTGATTTTACTTACCGCTTGTATTACTTCAGCACATTCTTCTTGGAGAATATCCATTACTTCTTTAGTCTGACTGTCCATTTTATTACCTTTGATGTGCAAATGGTGCAATGTAGTCACCGTTTTTTGTTGTACTGGTACGCAAGGTATTGTACACGTTTTGAATACCAACTGCTTGATTGTATGCGTCATGTAATGCGTGATGGGCTGTTACGGGCGGACGTTTAGGATCTATACCGATATCGAATGCTGTACGCACATCACGAATTTGCCAAAACTGCCAAGGAACTGCTTTGCCAATCTTTTTAAACACATGCTCACAGATCATAATGTCAAATACACTGCCATTGGACCAAACACGTTTTGCACCCCAACAGAACTTGTACAATTGGATAAATGCATCCGTAATTGGAATACGATTTTTCTCTCCAAATGCTTCGTCTTGTGCTTCTTTGCTTTGATTGGCCCACCAAGCGATGGTGTCATCGTTAGTTACTAGGCCTATGTTGTGGCAACTGTCGAGATCCACTCTAACATAAAAGCTATCCATTGCTGGTTCCTCTATGTCTTTTCCAAACGGATCAAACTTAACAGCACCTATTGTAAGAATAGCCGCATCGGTTGATGTTGCCAGCGTTTCTAAATCTATCATAATGTCAGTATTCATACAAACATTATAGCAGACTTAATCGTAAATGTCAATACAATTTTTTAGGTAATTGTTCTTTTTCGAGCTTCTTTTTCCAACGGGCTTTGGCAGCGCCTTTGGCTTTCTTCCTGGCTGTAGTAGGTTTTTCGTAAAACTCTTTGGCACGCAAATCTTCAAGGATCTTTGCATCCTCAATCTTACGTTTAAATCGTCTTAGAGCTTGGTTGATATTCTCACCATCCCTTACGGTAATTCCGGTCCCTTTATTCTTCTGGGGTATCATCGTCGTTGTCTTCCTCCTGTTTAATTTGTTCGACAATCCAATCTAAATCATATATTCTGTTTCTACTTATCAATTGATAAGGAGTCGTTTCATCTTTTGTTAGATAGTGTGCATTTGGATGGGTTAGCATCATTGATACAAATTTATGTGTCATTGGATCACAATTATCCACATCGATAATTACTACATCGACTTGTTGTAGTACACTTAACATCCAACCAATATCGTGATCATCGTTATCAAAAATGAAAACATTTAGATCATCAATACTATGGCTTAAAATTGTTTGAAATTGTTCTTTAACATAGTTGCTAGGTTTAACCAACAAATAACTTAAATTTAAATTAAACAGTTTATCCGGCGGAGTTATTAGAGTTATTTTTCCTAAGTTCATGTATTCGTTCTTCAAAGTAAGATATTTTTTCTAGTGGATAATCACTAAATCTTGGACCATGTTTTTTTGTTTCTTCAACAAAAGCATACAGCTCAGGTTCAGTGTTATCATTAACTGTAAAGTCTTCAAACTTATGATCTGCATAATCTTTATAAAGCTGATCAATAGGATTAAGACCGTGCAGTTTGCCCCATATACTATCGGCAGTCTGTTCAGCATTCTGAACATAGCCTATTCCCTGTTCTTGAGTTGTATCTGTCCCTGTTCGTTCTTGATCATGTAAGTCTTTTTTTTTGATTCTTCGGTTTCTGGAAGGTCTGCTTCCAAAGTAACTTCTGTGCCTTCGTTAGTTATATATGTTTCGCCTTTAGCTACACGCTCTTCAACTGTGGAATCTGGTTGAGCGACCGCTTTCTCAGCCTCTTCAATCATTTTATTCCATTTATCAAGTTCGTTGATAGGTTCTTCTTCAACTTCTGTAACAGTAGGTTCGACGTTAATTACATCGTTTGTTTCTTCGTTAGGAATGTGTTCTGTAGGTTGCGGCACAAAGTCATCGATGCTTGCAGGCTTAACAGGTTCTGAGTCTTCACGTTTCCAACCAAATGTCATTTGCGCGGCTAGTAACATAATAACTGCTAAGGGATCAAACACAACTACAATGAGTACAATAATCCATGTTACTGCTTTTTCTAACATGTTCTCATCTGCGCCATGTTCACCGTAAATGAACTTGGCAATATATTTGATTGGTCCTACTTCAGCTTCGACCTTGCGTACTTCTGCCGCGATTGGAGAACGCTCTTCGCTAACGGTGGCAATAACCTTCTGTTCGGATGCGATCTCAGACTGAAGCCTTGCACGTTCCTTTTGCTGACTACGTCTAATGGCAACAGCTTTTTCGGCACCTTTTTCATCACTGCTTCGGCCCATGACTTGGTCCACAGCTTCATCCATTTGTTTAAGAGCTTTGCGGTTTGCATCTATATTATCTCTGCTTGTTTTGATCTTTTCATCGTAGATAGCAATTTTACTTTGTACATCGCCTGACACTAAGTTTTGGTCGTTGTGTGCTTTGGAAAGGAATCCAAAGATACCCATTGAGGTAATGAGCATTAACACCATTACTGCTAGTATCATATAATACTTCATGAAACGTGGAGCACGTTCCCAATTAGCCTTAAGCCAGCTGGCACAAACTAGTTTACCAACTTCAAGGGCAGAGCCCATGATGATGATTGGAATGGCCGCCGCTGAAAAGATAGCGGTCAAACCTACTACAGAATAGTAGATTGCGACCGCCGAAATTGTTAAACCAGTGAGTAGTAGTAGATACGCTAATATCATCCTAAGCCATTTCTATTAGACCGGGGTGCCGGCTAATGTTGTTCCGCTAATTTGAGTAACAGCGACAGTGCCAAAAGTTTGGGCGGCTGTAGCAACAGGGGATATGATAGTAACTTTAACTTGCGAGTCACCAGTATTAGCCGGATCGTACACTCTCCAAGAGCGCACATAGGTACCAGATATTAATGCGTTAGTGACAATGTCTTGTAGTGCAATGGCCAATGTAGTAACTGCGGTTCCGCCAACACCTACATAAGCTGTAAATGTTAGACTGCTGTCGGAATTGGTATAAGTGCCGCTAGATGATTTGCCTATCGATTTTAAGTAGTTGTTCCATTGTCCAAGGATACCTTGATCACGATCAAATACTACAGTAAATGCAAGCCCAGTTGGTTGAGATGTTGCATCAGTAGTTGTTGTTGCAGTAACTACTACGTTTTCAAAACGGCAGTCTGCAATCGCAGATAATGACTCAATGATACGTTGCCAGCGGAGGTTTCCTTGTGCTAGCACTAGAGCTTGTGCGGCTGTTAGCGTTGTTGCGTTTGTGTAAACTGGATTTGTCCAGTCGTATGGCCAAACTGCTCCGCTAGCTGTGTTAGCTGTCGCTGTTGGGAAATAAGTTCCGTTGCTCATTGTAAGAACAACACGGTACATTCCCGGTGTAATTTGATTTGTATCTTGATTGTATCCTGAGGCCATTATACCTACTCCTTGTTATAAGATATTTATCACTAAAACACCTTATTTGCTTATTGTACAGACAAGGTGTTTAAAGTGCAATCTTATTGGTTTATTTAAAAATTATCATGGCCATCAAGCCTGCTTGCACAAAGAACCCAAAACCGATGGTTACAATGTTTAAAAAGTCCTTTTGGATAGCGGCTTTGATAAAAAAGCAGAACAATCCTGCCCATGCAAACAGTACTAGGTCTACAGGTGGCATTTTTTCAGTCAACCCTGTTAAAACTGCTAGCAGAGTAGGAATTGTAGCCATATGCATTAGAATTGCGGCTACCCAACCTACAGTTTCGGCACTCACATGCGGTGCGTGTTCTTTAATGTTTTTAACTAACAAATCCAAATCAAAGAAATTGTGGATTTTCAATTTAACTGTATTAATAATTGCGTGTGCGTTCATGATAGTCCTTTATTAATCATAAAAAATGTGTCGACCAATTTTAGCAACTGGTTTCTTGTGCCACCCTGGTTGTACATAGTCCCCGTGAAAATAAAGGGCTTTCTTCAGATCCGGAAGGCGAAAACCTTCCAGCAGTACCTTTTTAGCTACTTCCATACTTTCTGTGTACATTGGGCCGTTCATCGGCTTTAACACTGATGCTTTATTGCAATACCAACTGAATTGGCACATTACTTTTTCGTACACTATATTCTTCTGGTAGACTACTTGACAGATGTCGCTCGGAAAAGCGCCAGATTCTGTACGATTGATTGTAACCTGAGCAACTGCTACTTTACCTTCAAAAGGTTCGCCGCCGGCTTCATGGTATATATTACGAGCTAGACAATCTAATTGTGTTTGTCTCATTTGTGCTGTAATTGGACTCGATACTTCTCGAGCTTCTTTAAGTCTTTCGAACTTACTATTTACTGCTGTCTGTACTGCTATAACTACTGCCACTAAAACTAGGCAGTTTAAAACTATTTTGATAATGCGTATCATTTTTGTCTCCTTTACGCTGGATGAGGTATCGCTAGTACCATCATTATTAATTAATGGGCGGTTTCCGTTTCTCCTTAAGTTAGCCGTTTTTCTGATTGCCCCTAAACCCTTAGGGGACAATATATAGTTATCCTCTGTGTGTGCTGGTAAAACACTATTATTATAAACAGGCATATCTATCTCCTCATTTTGGAGATGTCTACCGCCTCTTCATTGCTAAAAACCGGTACAGCGTTGCTCTTATGCATGGTTGCAATGCCTTTTACCATTGTTCCGGTATATACTTTTGGCTCGGGCATTGCACATGGTCCACCGGTAAATGGTAGACTAGGATGCTTGACATCTGTGCCATACCTGCTAAAAGGTTTGTTATCAGGCTTCCAAACTTCAGCGGTCAACCCACGCTTGCGTTTCTTTTCTTCTGCTTCAATGCCCCAACGCTTTTGTAGCTCTTTCCAACTTTCTTCCTGCTCACGTGCTTTTCTAGCATGATCTGCTGAAGCGAATTTCTTCTTGCCTTTCTTCTTGCCAGTGGTACTGAGCCACGGACCTTCTAAATGCATTGTCAATTTAAACTCCAAAATTGTTAGTAATATGTATATTATACACTAAATTTTGAGCTGTGTCAAGTCTATTGTTTTACTCGAAAACTTTCGCCGCATCCGCATCGATCTGACTCGTTTGGATTAATGAAATCAAATCCCTCGTTGAGTCCGTTGCGAACCCAATCCATTGTTAGCCCGTTTAAATATCCTAGGCTTTTAGCATCTACTAACAGTATAAAGTCTTTGTGCCCAAAGTTAGTTACACCCACTTCGGCTTGGTATTCGTCAACGTATTCTAATGTGTAGGCTAATCCACTACATCCGGTTGTGCGTACCCCTAAACGTATACCTACACCTCGACCACGCTTTTCTAGATTTTGTTTAATCTTTTTATATGCTGTGTCTGTTACGGTAATCATTTACGGCCGCCTTGATAGCATCTTCTGCCAATATACTACAGTGTATCTTAACTGGGGGTAATGCTAGTTCTTCGGCAATTTGGCTGTTTTTAAGATTAAGAGCATCGTCAATGTGCATACCCTTAACCCACTCTGTAACCAAGCTCGAACTGGCGATTGCTGAACCGCATCCATATGTCTTGAAACGAGCATCTCTAATAATACCATCCTCGTCTACCTTTATTTGTAGTTTCATTACATCGCCACATGCAGGAGCACCGACCATACCAGTACCCACAGTAGGATCATCTTTTTCAAATGATCCTACATTACGGGGGTTTTCGTAGTGGTCGAGTACTTTATCTGAATATGCCATACTATATTTATAGTATTATTTTGCTTCTTTACGAGTGTTCTTAACTGATGTAACATCGTTACGTGTTTCTTTGCACAACTTAGCTAATTCTTGTAAGTGCTTGCGAACACGAGTTCCTGCCGCACCGACTTCTTTATCGTAGAACTTTTCGAAGTCACCTTCCATTGATTCTACTAGTGCTGTGAATTCTGCGAATTTATTTGCCATTTTTACTTCTCCTTTGATAATTATGGTAATTTTGTAACACCCTTGAGGATGTTCTTGAGTGTTGCTAGTTCTGCTGGTAATGAAGCTAGCCCTGCAACAAGTTTTGTTAGCTCTTCTGGATGTTCTGAAAAATATGCATACTGTGTTGCCTTATCTACTAAGGTGTAGGGATCTACGGTATGAATACCTTGATTATTAGCCATATTAGCTAATGCGCTTACGTCAGCTTCTAATGTGTTTAATGAATGTGCCATTGCAGAGAAACCACCGGCGCATGCTATTAGTGCTACAGTTCCTTTTTGCGGAACACTGACATAGAATGAGCTAGCAACTCCTGGAACTACATAGTCTACAATAAATGTACCAGGTAATATACCTTGTCCTGACAGTAGCATGCCCGGACGGGGATCAGCTTGTGCTAATGGGATTGGGGGAGTACAAGTTAGTAACCCATAACCTCCAGCCATAAATGTCACAGGCCCGTCGATGTTAGGATATTGTGTAGAAACAGTAATCGATGTTGGACTATTAATTGCGGCAATTTTAGCCAGGCCGCTGAACCAACCGGTAGCAGGGACTGGTGCTGGAGTCAAGTTAGTCAATACCATTCCAGGCAGCATAAGTGCCACGGTTGCTGGATTTAATCCGGATACTACTGAACCACTTAAAATTCCTACTACACTTGCTAATAACGCTACTGGTTGTACAGGAACAAATACGCCTGCCAATATATATGTAGTTTCGGATAAGTTTTCTAATGATGTAGCAATACGTTCTAGATAAGCGTGATATGAATATGCTGGAAGTGCCGTTGTCGGTGGTACTAGGGACGATGCCGCAGTCAGTGCATCCGAGGCAACGGTTGTCAGCATGGTAGGTGCAATCGATCTTGTATACATTATACTAATTTAATCCCTGTAGTATTTTGAATATATGTATCCGAAGCATCTTTGCCAGACGGTGCAAGTACCATAATAGTCGCACGTGAAATCTGTATATTTGCGTCTGGATCTGTGGTGAACAAGAACGGAACAAGTGCTATTCCTTTTTGTCCAGCGGTTAGCACTAATGGCTTACTCACAGTAATTGCCATTGGATTTTCTTCAACTAGTTTAGCGACAATCTCTTCGCCCGCAGTTGTTTTAATTGTTACTACTTCACCTGGTGTAATACCTTTATTGATTATCATGTTTATCCTTTTCGAAATGTTTCTTCAACTCTTGGAAGCCGCCTATTAATTTATCGTCTAAAAATATTTGCGGTACAGTTCTGGCATTAGGTACGGCTTCCATTAGCTGTTCTTTAGTCCAATCTTTACTTACATTACGTTCTTCGTAGTCAATGCCTTTCATTTTGAGTAGACCTTTTGCTTGATCGCAAAATGGACAGGCATTTTTACTCCACACTATTGCTGTTGTCATTCTAATTCCTTTTCTTATTATAACACAGGTAAAGAGTCGTAGTCTATAGCTTCGCCCATAACTCCGATGACATAGTTTGTCGATTCATTTTCCTGTAGTGCTGTTTGTTTTTTACTAGTATCGCTATGTTTGTTGAACCAAGGGATCGGTGTTGACTTTGGCGCAGGACTATTATACTTGATACCGATATCTTTAAGAGCACCTAATGCTGTGTAGTCTACAAAGTCTTTCAGGATGTTAGCATTAAGCCCGATAACTGGTCCTTTTTGGAACAAGTAATCTGCCCAGTCTTTTTCTTCACGTATAACGTCCATATACAACTGATATACTTCTTGCTCGCATTCTGCCTTAACTTCGGCAAAGCGGGTGTCTTCCTTAACAACTTGATTGATGAGGAAAGCAGTCCACCCTTTGTGTAGCAATTCGTCTTGTAGAATCAAACTGATGATGTTGCCGTTACCAATAAAAATCTTATTTTCAACCATTGCTAAACTTGTAGCAAAGCTCACCATAAAGCGGAAGGCCTCTAACGCATAACTCGCATGTAGTGCCATCCAAATTGCTTTGATGTGTGTCTTCTCGTTAATCTTTTCACCACATTCTTTACGACAGTTGATAACATGTAGCGCATCGTAGTAGTTACCTACAGAGCTTGCCATGTCTACAATTTCTCTAGTGTCATGAATCGTGTTAAACACTTCCTTTGGCACATTGTAGATGTTACGGATAATATGGCTATAACTACGACTATGAATGTTAGTTTCAAAGAATGTCCAATTATAGATTAATGCTTCTAGTTCTGGAAGACTACATACTGGAGTGAACACCTGACTAGGTGCTCGACCTTGCAGACTATCCAGTGCAGTTTGTCGTAGTAAGTTACTAGTGAAGATATGTTTAATAGCATCGCTAGCATCTTTAAAATCATTGCTATCTTTGTTTAAACTGATCTCTTCTGGTACCCAAAAGAAACCACGTGCAGTTGTTTCAAAGTCTGCAATTTTTTTATACTTAACTTCTTCAAAACGTTGAATAGTTACTGGACCGGCTGGGTCCAAGAACATCTTACGATTAAGATAGTCTGTCTTTGTGTTTAAGTTATACTGAGCTTGACTCATAGTTTACATGCCTCGCAATCATCTTCTAAATCTTCTGTGCTGTGTCCGTTGTAGCCATTTAATGATTGCTCAATCGGAGGCAGCTCGTCTGTTGCCTTACTACCTGCTTTGTTAATCAAACTGTAGTAGAATGTTTTCAAACCCCATAGCTGAGCCTGCATTAAGTTTTTAACAATTAGTGTAGTTGGAACTTTGCGATCAGCCCAATGTGCTGGGTTGTAGAATGTGTTAGTACTAATGCTTTGATCAACATATGCGGCTAGAACACTTGCGGTTTTTAAATACCCACCGCAATCTTTCTGTTCCCACATCATTTGATACTTGTTCTTAAGTTTATGATACTCAGGAACAACTTGTACAAATGAACCTGCTTTACTTTCCTTCACACTGATTAAGCTCATAGGCATCTCAATCCCATTAGTGCTGTTTATAACAACACTTGAGCTCTCCACAGGTGCAATGGCCATTAAGGTTGCATTGCGTACACCGTACTGTTTCATATTAGTACGTAGAGTTTCCCAATCAAGTTCTGGAGTAAAGTCAGCAAGTTCATTTGAACCCTTGGCACGTAATTCCCAAGGAAATATACCCTTGCCGTATCTAGTATGTTCGCTGTGTAGACAAGGTCCACGTTCTTTGGCCAATTCAACTGTTGCTTCTGTTAAGTAGAATGCTTGATGTTCAATCCAGCTTTTAACATCTTGTAGTGCATCTTTCTCACCATAGCGTAGGCCACGCTTGGCATGCCAGTAGGCTAGATTAGTAACACCAATACCCAATGGTTGAATTTCATCGTTGCTTAATTTGCTTTGAATACTTAGAAAATCTTGATAATCAAGTATATTGCACAGACTACGCTGTAGAATACGGCAAGCACGGCGCATATCTTCGGGATTCCTGAAAGCTCCCCAGTTGATACTGCCAAGTGTGCAGAGCGCGATACGTCCTTCCGGATCGTCAAGTCTCTTAAATGATTTTGTTGGTAAAAGTATTTCACAGCATAGGTTACTCTGGTAGATGGTATGATATTCAGGATCAAACGGGCCTTGATTTTGTACGTTGTCGATAAACACAAGATAGATGCGACCAGTGTCAGTACGCTCTTTTAGTATACCGCTCTTGAATACTTCTTCAGCACTCATTGTTTTTTTGCGTAGACCTGATTGCTTTTCGTACTTGACATATAGCTCTTCAAATCGTTTTGTATTTTTATAAAATGCTTCATATAGGTCCGGTACTTCATTCGGATCAAAGAAAGTTATAGTTTCCTTATTTCGAAATCGTCTCCAGAAGAAGGCAGACAATACCACTCCATAGTCCATATGTCGAACCCGAGTTTCTTCTGTTCCTTGGTTATTCTTAAGAACAATAAGATCATCAAACTGATGATGCCAAATGGGATAAAATACAGTAGCACTTGCATTACGGATACCTCCTTGTGAGCAACTACGTAAGTCGCCGAACCATTTCTTAAGGAAGGGGATCATGCCAGTGTGCATGATTTCCCCACCTCGTATAGGACTCCCTAATGGGCGCAAACGACCTATCTCTAGACCAATGCCAGCACGTTTGCTAGCATACTTGGCCATCATCTCACCAGATGCAAATATACTATCCAAGTCGTCATCTGAACGGATAAGAACACAGCTACTAAATTGCTTGGTAGGAGTACCGAGACCGGCCAACACAGGAGTAGCAAGAGTAAACAAGCCGTCACCCGCGGCATTGTAGTATTCCTTAATATAACGCATACGGGCTGTATTGGGTTCTTCTTTATGGAAGACTGTTGCAGCCGCAATAATATATCTAATCTGTGGGGTCTCATAAATCTCCTTAGTGGCACGATTTTTAACCAGGTACTTTTCAATTAATTGTTCAATGGCTGCATATGAATAAGTTTCATCCTTTTCATGATCTAGCATGTCGTCCATCTTATTCCAGTCTTCTTCAGTATACCACTCGAGAAGTTCTGGTGTATATAATCCTGTTGCTACATTTTTTTGTACAATAGTATAAAGGTGGGGAACCGCGTACTGTCCGTATACATCCTTACGTAACATCGACAAACGCTGTTTGCCTGCTACGTATTGATAATTCACATGTCCTAAATCTGGGTTCGATTCGACATCAATAAGGTCAACTATTGCTCGAAGAGTAATTTCATCAATTTCGTTTGTTGTAATGCCGTCATAGAAATGAGGTTGACTTTTGATTTCAATCATTGACTGACTAACATCAGCTATACCTTTACAAACTTTACTAATCTGGGCTTGCCATTTTTCAATAGTCAACGGCTCTTTGCTCCCGTCCCGCTTTATAACTGTGATTTTTGTCATTGTTCGCTACTTCTCTTCTTTATTAAATTAGTTTTATATTATACTTACGTCTGTCTAGGAAGTATTTATTAGATAAAACACAGTGTCCAAATCTTATTGAGAGACAAGGACTTAGGCGCCATTTTAATGGGTCAAACGGTGATTTTTTCTCTCGTACTAATCTTATCATGACAACAAATAAAATTATATACGCATTTATTGTTGATGTCTAGAGAATTGAGTTAAAAAATTGAAGTATAGGTGTAGTTGAACACGCCGGTATCACCGGATAAGTTATTTCTATAGCTTATCACAATAGTCCATGGGTTCGTTGTAGTCACAGCACCTGTTATATCAAGGAACTGCACTTGGAAATCTAATCCTAAAGAATTAGTGTTACTTGGATCCGAACCTGCAAAATCAAATTCGTCGGATAATTGAATTTTTACATTAAGTACGTCTGCTGATATTGTTAGAACACCGCGTCTAGTAAATGAGTTTGCTAGACTGTTGTAGAAATAGTTTATTGAGTATGTAGTTTGTGCAGTTGGGCCTGTTGTTCTATCTGCCGGAGATGCTAGCCACGCAACCGGTAACTTTATAATTTGCTGAAATGATCCTGTTTGAACAAGTTGTATGTTTCGAGTGCCGTTAAGAGAAAACATGCCGTGACCACTAACTTCTGGGACATACGGTATTAATGCAAACGTAGGGTTTGTAGCTGAACTAGGATTACTTAAATCGCCGTGCCGATCCGAAAAGTCATCTTGGCTAGCATTTCCGTAAGTGGCAAAATATACCTGCGGATATTGGCTAAGAATATTACTACCGCCGTTGTTGCCGACACCTACATACTTGCAGTTTCTAGTAAAGTTTCCAGTTCCAGTTCCGATAAGCACTGCCTGTTGTTTAATGTTATAAAATTTACAGTTAACGATAGCAGTTTGGCGTGGACCAAACGGATTAGCTTGCGTAACTGCGCCACCAAGACCTAAATTAAATCCCTGTAGCGAGTTCGTAAAGAAACCGTCTTCAAAGGTATTATTTAAAATATCAAGTTGTGAATATACACAATAATTAAATCCATCGATAACTACATTTGCAAAAATGTTATGCTCACAGGTTACTAGTGAGCTTACTGCGGTCATGCTAATACCAATACTATAATTTGCTGGTACTCCAGCCCATCCGCCTAGTAATTTAATATTTTCAAATATACCATCGCGCACTGAATTTAATTGTAACAACGTATTGAGCCCAGTTGTTGTCTGCACAGTTAAGTTTCCAACGTACACCTTACGTGCCTGGGTAGTACTTTGTGCAACACTTGGATCTCTTGATGTTAGAGTAGAACTATCGTTGACAAACTGGAATGCTGGCTTAGGCGATGTTACTACAAAGGTACCATTAGTAACTCCTTGATTAACAGGAACTGGATTACTCAATGTAATACTAACTCCTGGATTAATTGTTGTTACAGTTGTGTTATTAGGAATACCGCTGCCTGTTACAAAATAACCGACCATGCTACTTACTGCTGTTATGGTTGTAATGATTGGTGAATTACTACTGCTTGTACCAGTAAGCGTAATTGCTGTAGGTTGATAATCGATAATAGTTTTATCTATGCCAGCACCAGTCAGCGTTGCATAGCTAGGTATATATAGGGTACTAGTAGTTTTGAATTTACCCGGTGGTAATTGTAATGTTACTCTATTCTTAACTGAGGCTGCTAGGTTGGCTGGGTTGCTAGGATTTAAAAATAATTGATCGATAGCACGTTGAATTGCTAGAGTATCATCAACTGCGCCGTCCCCTACTGCACCGAAATTATACAAATTCGTTAGGTCATCTAGTCTACGCAGAATTGATCTGTATGAAGGAGTATTTGAATTTGGGCCTGTAGTAATTGTAGCATCGTCTGCTTTGTATACATATTGCACGAGACCAAGAAGGTTACCCTGTATACTTAAATCCTGCTGTGTAATTACTTTTACGTTGCCGACTGCTGGAGCACCTTCGCTCACACTACCACTGCCAATATACAGTTCTTGCGTATCAATAGCCCAAGCCATTTCACCGCTGGCTAACTGTGGTAGTCCTGTACCTGCAGTCGCTTGTCCGCGCCGTATTTGAATTCTTGAGATTTGGTAAACAGCCATGAAAATATCCTCTTATAGGATATTTATCACATTTGTTTGTAGTATTGTTCGACCTTATCCCACCACTTGGCTTCCCAGTAGCTGAAATCTTCGGGTTTTAAGATAAATTCCTGATATGTGGGTTCTCCCCAGACTAACGGACTAATTTCCGGAGGCTTTACGCACATAAGTACTACACCTTTGCGTATATTTGTACCATGTACTGCATTGTGTGCTAGTGCATATGCGGTAAGCTGTAGATAGTATTCTTCAATCCACTCTTCTTTCTTAGGCTTATTACTTTGTTTGTAATCTAAGATACTCTCGTCGTTTAAGTGTAAACCGCATCCATCAGTAGTTCCCGCATATATACCGGGATAATATAAGGGCACTTCTACTCCCCATACTTCATTGACATTTTTAAGTCCGTGTTCAATGACATGCTTGGCCATTTTGTGGCTTTGTATTGAGTACGGGTTAGTTCCAGGTTCGTTTATAACACCTTGCTTGACATAGTCCTCTAGGAACTTGTGCATTCGTGTGCCACGCCCTGCGGCTTCAGTTACGATCTCCTGTGCCTTAGCTTCGCCTACACGTTTTTTCCAATTGTTAAGAGCATCAATCTTGTCTTGTGATTTAGTCTTGTCTAGTATGGTAGTAACTGAGGGAACTTTGGAGCCATCTGGCAAAGCGTACAGTCTTTTACCTTCTACGCTTTTGCGGTCTATTGGGGTATAGACAAACCGTTCTTTTAGTAGAGTCATAGAGCAAGTATATGCTAACTTGCTACACAAGTCAATTAATTAAACGCTCGTTTTGTTGCGGCCATGGCCATTTGATTAACACCGCTAGGTTTTGGTTGTCCTTGGACTTCAGGTTGGTCGCCTTCGGAGTCTTGAGTTTTAATTACAAGTCCTCTACCATCGAATTTATCTACTAGTTTCTTTAGGATTTGATCTTCAGGCGCTTGCGAGTCCCAACGTGCGGCAAATCGACGATAGTCAATATCCGGGGCGCCGTACTGTTGTCCTGCTTGATTGAGTGCTTCCCATGACATGGGAGCTGATGATTGTTGATTATCTGCGGCAGCTTGCATCGCCCTTAGTGTTAAAACTAAGGGGTCAGCACTTTCCATTACTTTTTTTTTGAGTTTAACAAGATGCCTAGTCTGCGGCTGTAATCAACGCTTTCACGCTTTTCACGTCCTGCTTCACCGCCTGGTACTGGAGGTAATTCTTCTCCACCCATATCTGGTTCTCCGCCCATATCTGGAACTGGAGGTAATTCTTCTCCGCCGCCCAGTCCGCCTGCTTCTGGTGCTGGTGCGCCCATTGTTGGAGCCTCTCCGCCTGATACAAGTGCTAATGCGCCTGATAAGCCTTGACGACTTGTTTCTAATGTTGTATAGATTGATTCTAGTGCAGGTTTAACTGCTTGTTCATATTTGCTAGCAACATCACTGCCTAGTGTTTCTCTTATAGAGTCCATTAATTCTAGTAGATGTTCAGCTTTTAATTGAGCTGTATCTTCCAGCCAGCCTGTAATTTGGTCGACCATGTCTTTAGTTGCCATGATTACAGAAGCTTTTGTCTCTTCGCCTTCTGCGAGATATACTATGTGTTCTGCTACGCTTTCTCTTAGATCGTAACGTGTTGTTAATTCGGATACTAGTTCTTCTTGATCTGATTCGCCTACATTGATACGGTTGATTGCTGAGTCGATCCAACTTTCTGGAACTGAATGATCTTCTGCCTTTTTACGCATTGATGCAAAATAGATTTGTTTAGTTTTTGCTTCGTCAGTTTTTTGTTTTTGTACTTCGGCCTTTGAAGGTTTCTTTTTAGTAACTTCTTCTTTCGGATTCATTTCGCGTTCCATGATCTCTTGATTAATAACATCTAGTAGTGCGCGAGTCTTTTGATATTTTTGACTGCCATTTACACTGTCAAAACTTTCGCTAACTTCTAGCTGGCTGATTTCTGTACGTAGTTTGTTTCGTACATCTTCAAGCTGAGCTTCATTAAATTGCTCTAAGTTAAGTTTGTATCCAAACTTCTTTGCTAGGCTCTCGTTGAGTGCCTTGCTAGTTACTGGTTTTGAAATTTCTCTAATTTGCATGGTAGTTTCCTAAGCGTCTCTTATTCTTATTTATACAAAACTCCACTTAAACATTGTAGAAATCTCTTCCTTGTAATGTTCAGTTAAGAATGTTGTGTGTTCTAATTTATTTAACAAAACTAAAAATCTATTGTAATCTTTAGCAGTTTTGATGTTGTGTCGATATATCATTTGATCGCAGTAGTTAGCCCAGTATCTGTTATCTAATCGTTTGATTTCAAAGAATTTATCTAAATGCGTGTTATTATATGCCTTAGCTGCCATTATTGCGCAGGTTTTTAGATAAAATTGATCTACTTCGTCCTGACTGCCCTTACGGTAAAGTCCCCAATTTTTATGATGATTGAGTTTTACGCAGTAGTCTTTATAGGTAACACTCCCATCAGAGCTAACTGTTATAGGTAGTGTCTTTTTTAAGTCTGTTTCAAAATGCTCTGCTAGCTCTTTGATAACTCGACCTTGTGGTTTTTTATGTTTATTGTTTTTCATTTGCAACTACGGTAGGATTGTGTTGTCCTACTTTAGTTACCAAACTTTTACGAATCATGGCCTGGATTCTGAACTGATCGTGCTCACTTAGCGAACTTAACCTAACGGGATTTTTAAGCTTCTCAAGAAGCTGGGCTTCCTCGTTAGTAGTCCAGATCTTAAAATCCTGGATTAGTTCGTTTATTTTCATCTAAGCCCAGCGATCATACGCATTTTTTCTAGTAGCTCGTCATCTGCTGATTTTGATACCGATCTTGACTCGTGCTTGTTGTATTTTTCAAAATCTTTGTCGCGTACATCGTTAATAAATGCATCAGTGCCGTCACCATGCGAAGGGCCGCCGACTTCTCCGCCACCTTGTGCGATAGTGTCTTTATGCTCTTCTTCCATGCCAAATGCACCTTTGATTTTATCAATCATACCCGGCTGCTTCATTCCTGGTGGAAGGGCATCGTAAGGCATGTCTTGTACAATGCTTGGATTTTGTTTAATCCATTTCACTGGATCTGGTTCAACTGGTTTTAAGTTGCCGTTTGCATCTAATGGTGCGCCCATACCTGCGCCCGGCTCACCTGCTAGTGAGTGTTGATCTTTGAGATAGTTGATACGGTATGCATAGAACTTTCTCAACCAAGGTTCTCTAGCTTGATTCATTAATTGTGTTAGTTGAGCTGTTTGTGGATCGTTACCAGTATCTTCTGGAGTCGCTGTATCGCCACTATTAACAGTCATACCTGGACGTATTTCACCATGTTCGGGTGGCTTAACACTTACTGAATTATTTGGGCCTGGCATTAGATCTGAGGTTTTAACCTGTGTGTCTTTACCTGCTAGATTTACTACTGCGGAATCTCCGCTAATACTTTTAATAGTATCGTCTTCACCTAATATGTCTTTAATTTTCATTATTGTTCCTCGAGGCTTAATTCAGCACTGGTTAGTTTATCTATGTATTTACGCAATTTTTCAATTTGTCCGCGAGCTCTGAGCAGTTTAAATGCTAGGTTTTCCACGCTTTGTTCGCCATTTGACTCTAGACCAGCTTTGCGTAGACGTTTTAGCTCGTCCATAACTAGCTTGCATTGTTCAATGTCCTTGCCACGCATGGCGCTGTTGATCTTAGCAGAGTAGCTACGTGCTTTATTCTTGATAGCCTTCGGCTCAACTGTAGGCTCAGTGTGTTCTGGCTCAGATACCCAACGGTCTCGCTTAACGCTGTAAATTCCGTTGCTAACATGCTTTTGTTCTGCAGGCTGTACATACAACTCTACTGGTATATCTTTTATGCTTAGTTTATAAGTTGTGTTGTATTGATTTTTCTTAGCTGAAAATAGTTCTTCGTCTTTGCTACTAACATCCTTGACAATTAGATGTAGATCTATGTCGCTGTAGTCGCTGTAATTATAGCCAGCACTAGAACCACTTAGGGTTATATCAGTCAGTCGTAGGTTAGGAATATTAAGATAGTCTATAAAATGATTGGCTATCTTTAGAAGTTTTGTGCGAACTTCGGGCCGCATCGAATTGTCATTCCAAATCTCAGGATTTAGATGATGGTGGTGCGGATTAGGGTCAACTGAAAGTTCTTGGAATTGCATTCATGTATTTAACTGAATTACAATCCTAGGAACTTTAATAAGTGTGGCAGATTCATAGTATTGATCCAACCAGCACCTGCCGCAAACGCCATGGCGGCCAGTGCGTACTTGACCCATTTGTCTTTGGTAGTTTGTAGGTCTTTGATTTTGTCAGCTAGATCTGAATGTTGACTGTTGCTGGCTTCTGCCATTTCACACAGTTTTTTATCTAGTAGATCGCGGGTAATATCCAAACAGTCATGCATTTCTTTGACGTCGCCTTTGAGGTCGTCAAGTTTTTCTTCTATCGCATATACTTTGGTTTCTACTATTGCTACTCGCTCTGGTAGCATAGCTAATTGTGCTACAGCTTCTTTTGTCGCCATCTTGGCTCTCCAATGTTTTAAGTCAGGGACTCGCTCCGAGTCATGTGCCTAGTGTATGATTGAATGCCTAAGTGTTAATGTGTGCTAAATTTGCCTACAACTTTATTTAGCGAAGAATGAAATATTTCTGCCTGGATCTTCGGTATTAAACACTGCGTATTTTTGTTCCATAGCTTCGTCAAGACCCGATATATAAGGAACTAGCACGAAGTCGCTGATTAGATGGCCGACTGGGTCTGTGTCAGTGGCGTAGACATAATCACGTTCAGTACTAAAATCAAAACGCCAAACTCGAATAATTTTTTTAGTGTCAAAGCCTACTAGGTGGCCGGCAACTTCAGTAACAACCGGTCCTTGATTATAGATAATGTTACTTCTGATACCTAATGTTTGTATAACTGTCTGAAAGTTCTGTTCTTTCCATCGTGCGATTTCCTTGCCCGATTCATTACGAGTTTGACCGGTGTGCGTGATATCGACTAGAGTATATAGTTTGTATTCCATGCACATATTTAACCCAACAAAAAAGGACTCCGAAGAGTCCTGATTTGCTTCCCATCCCTGAGAATAAACTTAATTTACAAATTATGCAAATGTGTTTAAGCCAGCACCAACAAAGAAGTTAGGGTAAGCGGCTGTACCACTTGCTGTAACTGTAACTGTAGTTGCTGTACCAGCGGCACCTGCACCCATGGCTGCTGTACGATTGTCAATGATTGACTTTAGTTGAGCTTCCATAGCACCGTATGTTGTACCTGCAACGTTGCTTGCCGCGGCAGCGTCGTTGATTGTATCACCAGCTACTAGAGCTAAGAATGATGTTGAGTCTGGTTGTCCAACTACAAAGATTTCTGCAGTTTGTTGTAGACCAGCAACAACTTTACTAAACAAGCTGTTTGCATCAGCGTAGGTACCAGTTGCGTTACCGTCAGCGTATGTTAGATCGTTTAAAGAACCGCTTGATATAACAACTTTCAATAGACGTAGTGAACGTGTACCAAAGCTAGTAAAGGCTGGGCCTGTACCGTATGTATCTTGGGCTGTCATTTTGCCGTAGTTAGCGGCGACTGTTGTGTTTAATAATGATGGCATTTTAGTTTCTCCTCTTTTACCATACTGCTCACACTCTGTGAGCGACTTACTACATGTAAGCCTTCGTAATATTATTTATAACTTTGGGTAAAAAATGGCTAGATATGCCTAAATTACACGATATTACTTTGAAACTATTGGGAGTTTTTGTCTTCTTGGATGCGCTTGATGCCGCGCTTAAACTTAGTAGGATCAGCACCTTTGATGCTGTTGATAAAACGGCGCTCTAATTCAGAGGCAGTTTCTACATCATAGTTTTCACGTATCATATTAAGTAGGTTAATAGCACTCTGTATGATGTTAGATCCGCGACTTTCTATGACTAGGTCCGTGTCACGGCTAAGTCCAATGTCGCTGAGTTCCTGTAAGATACTACGTGTGCTTTTACGCATATTATGTCTCTTTGCTTTATTTATTTGATTATACACACTCGCTGACAGTAAATCAAGAGCCGGTTTAATCATTCTGTAATACTCTACACACTAAATACTCAGTAGAAACCATAAGTAACTACACACACTTACAGAGGAAAGTACAATGAAATTCTTATCAGAAAAGATGCTGGCCATCTTGGAACGGTTATCAGAAATGTTTCCAGGTAGCAGTTATCAATCAAGCCTGGATGCATATCTAGCAGACAAAGGCATTACCGATGCCGCCCAGTTGGAAAATTACATCCGACAATTCAACTCTCAAAAAGAAAGATATCTATGAAAACAATCATCAATGCAGTCTGGTCAGTATTAGTGGCTATTGGCGAAGCACGTCATGCGGCCTATCTTGCACGTCAAGGTCGTGTAGCAGAAGCTAAAGCTGTATACGGATCTTAAACGAACAATTTAGTTCGTAAAGTAGTTGCTTTTTTAACTAAAGGCATATATACTAACTGTAACAGCAAATGTTGTTACAAACACACAAACATTACACACAGGAGATTTAAAATGTTTAATCAAGCAATCGACGCCATTCAAACTGGCAAGAAGACAATCGTTAACACCTTCGTTACCGACAAAGAAATCCAATCAAAATTGGTCACACTGATTGAAGCACAAACTAAGTTTTATCAAGGTTGGGTTGACACAACTCTAACACTTGCACAAACACTAGTTGCCAATGCTAAA
>Ga0114975_10000467_pt1 | contig 30322 bp, 19 predicted proteins | sample S_130626_EF_Meta_FD_87031 | JGI IMG/M metagenome (GOLD analysis project Ga0114975, IMG submission 87031) | Freshwater microbial communities from Lake Simoncouche, Canada to study carbon cycling - S_130626_EF_MetaG | ecosystem: Environmental > Aquatic > Freshwater > Lake | place: Lake...
CCATCTGCTGTACCACCTGTTGATATTTTAGTTCCCCTTGCTCTAATATTACCTAAATAAGCACTAGTGCCACCACCGTATTTTGACATCATACCAATCTCTCTTCCAGCATTTAAAATACTATCTAATGTGTCATCAATATTGGATCCATAACAAGATATGGGTAAACCCTTTTCTTTACCAAAATTAATCCATACAGGTGTAGAAAGGCTATAAAAACCTTTTGCCATATATTCCTCAAACTTAACAGCAAAACCATCAATTTTTAAATACCCCTCTGCTTTATTAGCAATATCTTTAATCCTTTGCTCGGGGGTTTCATTTATATACCCCCTTGATAAGAAAAGCCTACTCTCATCATTTAACCAATAATATTTTTCTTTATTCATTATATTTGTTTTTTAAAATAAATCATCTTCTGTTATACTCTTACTTTTTTTATTGTAATCTATACTTTTTTTATAGAAGAAATCCCCCTCCTTTGTTGATAAAATCTCAACATCAAACCATAACGTCTTTTCAATCTCAGTAAAATCAACCTTAAACACTGGCTTCATCCCAATTCTATTTAATGAATTATTAAATCTATTTTGAATGAAATGTTTGATTGTATCTTTTGATAAAAAACTTAATTCACCATGCTCAAATATCCAATCTAGTATTCCACATTCAGCAGCATATGCTTTATGACAAGCAGAAACAACTATTGCCTCAAATTCAGCATCAAACCATTCTGGGTTTTCTTCCTTGATAATATTGATAAGTTCTGAACCAAAATTACCATGAATTTCTTCCTCTTTTGAGGTTGCCTCGACCACATTTGAAATACCCTTGAATAGATTTTTCTCCTTGTTAAAGGACATCATAATCAAAAACTGACTAAATAAACTCACATGTTCAATAAACAATGAGAATAATAATATAGACTTTGTGTACATCTTATTCTCCTTACTCCTTGTTCCATCCAAATATTTTGATAGATAACTAATTCTATTCTTTATGGCGGGGATTTCAATAACTGATTTAAACTCATTTTCTAACCCAAGGATTCTTAATAATTGGGCATAAGCATCCTTATGTCTGATCTCCGATTCGGCAAATGTCATACCAACATCACCAATTTCAGTTATAGGCATTCTCTTATATAAGTCAGCCCAGAATGTTTTGACATTCACCTCAATCTGTGCAATAGCCAACATTGACCTTTTAATAACTTCCCTCTCCTCATTTGATATTTTTGTCTTATAATCATCAATATCAGTTGTGAAATTAAATTCACTGTGCAGCCAGTAAGCATGTCTTATAGCATCCTTATATGCTAATAAAGATGGATATTCATAAGGCAAAATATTTACCCTCTTTTCAAAAATGTTCCTCATATTCCTTTTTTTATTTGGTTAAGATAAATATAAAACCAGAGGATAAAAGTATCAAATTTTAATGTCAAAATCAATTTTTTACAAAAAATTATCATTAGTATTTTTCTTAACCAATAATTCCTTAATCCTTTCTTTCTTACGTTCAACTTGTTGTTCTTCAAATCCAAGGAATGTTGCAGTTGTATCTGTATCAATTTCAAGCATTTCATTATCAAACTTGCAATTCTCAAATACTATACCATCTTTTCCAATCCTTGATTTGGTAATAGCAACTGTGGCCAAATTCATCTCCTTTTGTTGAAGACTTTTTGCAATACTAATGATAACATGACCTACTTGTGCTTTCTTTATTGAACCCCCCATCTGGTCATTTGTCACCACATTTGCAGATATAGATGAATTGTGTGTGTAAATATCATTGGCATAAAACATGTGAGTATCATCAACAGTAATGTCAATTGTATCCTCTTCACCTACCAATTCAATTGATTCAATTTCATCTAAAATAAAATCATTCTTGTTTAAAATTTGTTCCATTTTTTAAAAAATTTAAGCAGTTATTTATTACAAAATCTTTATTACTCATATATTCGGATTCCTTGACCCTTTTAACAATATAACCTTTTTTAACCAAAAAATCATCTCTATTGCTATCTATTTTTTTTTGTTCATCTTTTGAATGCCAGTAATCCCCATCAAATTCTATTATTTTATTACCTAATTTAAAATCAACACTTATTATACTCATATTATTCTCCCAAACATAAAAAACATACTCATTATTTAGTTCATAAAAATAACAATTTAATCTATCATCATTTTCTAATTTAGAAAAAATACCCCAAAATAAATCTTGTGAAATTTTTGAGTATTTATCTTTGAATAGTGAGATTTTTGCTACCAAAAATTCTTTATACTTAACATCCCCATCAAATTCCCCATATTTTTCAATAAAAAATTCTTTGCTTTGTGAAAATTTTATCCTGGATATAAAGTCATCATATCTAATGTTACCCTCAATATCACCATATCTATCTACAAATGAGTTTAAAGTTGTTTTAACCATACTAACACAATACTCATTCCAAAATTTTAACCCATCTACCTCCCCATATTTATCAATATAATATGTCAAACTAAACCTATATGATTGCCTTTGATTCCTATCATACCATTTCTTATAACCTAATTCAATACCATATCTATTTTGATATTCAGGTAATGTTCTCCCATTCCTATATGGCCTAATTTTTTTGTTTTTAGCCATAGTTGCAATTTTGGAATTTAATGTTTTTTCCCACCTTTTCCTACCCTCTTCTTCACCATACCTCTCTATTGCCGGTTTTAACCCATATGAAACAGCTTTTTTATTTCTTTGTTCCCATTTTTTTGTGCCAAGATCAATTCCATATTTTTTTATAAAGTTATTTTTATCCATCTTAACTTTATCTTTAAACTCATCTTGTTTTATTTTCCAATTATCCCCATATCTTATTTTACAAGCATACTCACTAATGGCATCATTTTTTAAATTTCTAACAATAACACCTAACCTACCTAACCATTTAGATTCAACATTGTTTAATATGAAATCAGTTATATTTAGTAATCTATTTTTTATAGAATTAGTATCATAATATTCTATAATTTTATAAATTTCATAATATTGATTTTTAGTTATCAAATGTTTAACTTCTTTAATTTTCTTATAATTAAGAAATTGTTCAATAGTAATTACCCCCATCTAATTTTATTTAAATATAAATATCACAAATGTTAAATAAGTTAGATGGGGGCACAATTATTTTTTAATAAAAAGTGCATCACCAACAGACAACCCACTATCAATGGATAATAAACCCCCACCTAATGTTGGAAATTTGTGTTTTGCTGACACTTTTATTTCCTTTCCACTTTTTGTCTTAATTCTATAAACAGGCTGTTTCTCAATAGGAAATACATAACTAATTGCTTTATATCCTTTATGTGTTAGAATATTATCCCCAACTATAACATCCTTTATTTGAACCAATCCTTTATTCTCAATATCCACAATAGTATCTAAAGAAACACAGCGATTTCCTTGCGTACCAAGCCATCCAGCAATATTTAACTCATGGCACATAGCCTCAAAATGACGTATAACAGATCCCTCGTTTTTCCAATCATCATTACCTTGTCTATCAGGCACAACACAATCAATATAATCCAATACAACCAAATCAAGTTTAATGCCATCAGCAATAACCTTTCTTATTTGATTCTTTATTTGGTTCATTGTCAATGTGTCAGATGGTAATTTCTTTAATATTAGTTTATTTGTGTGGGTCTCTTTTATTTTATTAACCGTTTCAAATACTATTTCTTTATTGTTAGGTAATTCATCTGGGGCTATTTTTGTCCAAAGGGTAATATGCTTTCTCTGAATAATTTTTGGGTTATCTTCAAAAAAGATATGCAACACATTATAATTGTTATTGAACGCAGTATTTGCAACCAAGGTCAATAGGGTTGATTTGCCAATACCTGGGCCTGCAAATATAATACCAACCTCCCCCTTGGCTAAACCCCCCTTTAAGAGAACGTCTATACCCTTCACGCCCATTGGTATGGGGTGTCTATAATCCTCATCTAATACACCAATCAAATCATTGAAAACTTCAAAACCATTTGTTTCTTTAACCCCAACTTGAAGGGCATATCTTAATAATTCTTCAAGTTGATCATAAGATTCAAAATCACCCTCATTGATAACTTTTTGTGCTTTTTCCAATACAATCTTAACCTCTTCTTGTTTGCAGAATTTAAGTGCCTTTTCTTGGACAAGTTCAACACCATCAAGTGGTGCTGAACTAATCTTACTTATAGTATCAATGACAATTTTTAAAGCCAATTCTTGTGTTATTTCAGACTTTGCAACAACTTCCAATGTTTGAAAGTTGGGGGCAGCATCATATTTCTTATGATACTCCTTAATCATTTGAATGATTAATTTGAAATACTTATTCTCAAAATAAGATATCTTAATAAAGTCCAATATTGCCCTAGCAAATTCCTTATCTAATATAATCTGATTGATTAATTGTAGTTGGAACGTCTGCCCCAAATAATCAAAATTCTTTGACATAAAAAAATTATTAATAGTTAGACAATAAATTCTTTTCTAAATACTCGTGTGTTAAATTTTGACTAATTAAAATGTTTGTTAATTCTTTTAATGTTTCCTTAATAAAATTACGAATATCAACTGTGTATCTTACCTTTGGTGGATAAAGTTTACCATCAATTATCCTGTGAGAAATAACTTGGTCAGAAATTTTAACATAAATATTAAAAAATTCAGCCTCATCTGTTGATGATGTTTCCATTATTGTGGGGTCATACAAAATATTATCTTTGTTGTCCACCAAATAACCAATTGATTTCATCTTTAAATACTTCTCCAAATCTTCTGAAAAATACTTAACAAAATCATACAATTCTACCGAATCTTTTGCATCTGGATTAATATTTTTAATGTTTAAAAACCTCTGAACAATAATGTTGTTGTTCAATGTCAATAAAAATTCCACCTTTGTTGTTTCATTCTGTTTCATAAAATGTTGTTTAATTATTAATTTTTTCTTTCTTTTCTACTCAATTTCATAAATGGTCTAATAAAATCAACCCATGCATCATCCCTCTTTGGAAGGAACTTAAAGAACCCATCCTCATTCATTAATTTCATTAAATTATTATAACTCCTATCTGTTGGGTCAAGTTTATCGTTGCAAACCTCATTAACCATTTCCTTTCCGTTATCAGTTATTAATGGATTTTTTAAATCAATTATTCTACCAATTTTATCAAAAAACTCTTCTCCAACAAAACCAGATTTGCTAATACCTAACACCAAATTATCCAGAGATTTATTCTTTTTTTCTTCAAGCAAAACTTTTGCCTCATTTAAAATCTCATCCAATTTATAATCCCTCTTCTCAAAATTAGGAAAGAATGTTTTTAATTTCTTTTCCCCAAAATTTGATATTCCATCAATATTGTCAGATGTGTCACCAACAATTACTTTGTAAATATACACATTATTATGGGGTATGTCAATATCCTTGAAATGAATCAAATCCCCATTCTTACTATATATCTTTGAACTTGGTGAATACACTGTAACATTTTCCCCAATCAATTGAGTTAAATCTTTATCTGCTGAAAAAATAATTATGCTTTCGCCTTTGGCTATTTGTGTATAATAAGCAATCAAATCATCAGCCTCATTCTGATTAACCTGGCATTGTCTAACAAAAACTTCTTCAAGATAATCCTTAACTCGTTCCCTCTGATATAAATAAGATTCATACTTATGCCCATCCATTGAAATCTTACGATTCTCCTTATATTTTGGATATATTTGTTTTCTTATTAAGGAATTCTCATTTCCATCCCAGAATACAACAACCTTATCATGATTATGTTTTTCAAGAAATAACCTAATTGTATTTAAAAAATGGAAAACCCCACCAATGTGCTTACCATCGGCATAGAATTCTCTTACTCCGTGGAAACCTATTGTAAATAGGTTGTTGCCATCAATTAGTAGGGTTTTCTTCATCTTATTCAAAAATTATAGCGTCTTCTTCATCTTTTTCTGAAAAGGTAATATCACCATCACCAGACAAAATACCATTCCAATATTGGGAATATTCTTTTTTATACTTTTCAATTGCCTCTTTTGTGTCTGGCAAATATCCTTGAGGTACAGCTAATATCTTACCATCTTTATATGCAATACCAGTAACGTGGTTTTTCAATATTGAAACTTTTGTTCTAATAGCATAAGAAACTGTTCTGCCGTTCTTTGTTGCTGTTATATGGTTAATGCCTGAATTCTTCTGATTACCAAATAAGAATATTAAAGAAGATGCCAACCAAAGAGCCTCACCGCCTTTTGCTTTAATTGTTGGCTGACCAAATGGAGAATCTGGTAATTCAACCCAAGGTTGATTGATAACAACCAAGGTATTATGGTAGGGGTAATCTTCTTTCTTTGATTTTGAAATCCTTGAATGTAAACCCATTCCAACCTTATCAGCAAGAACAGCAGCATTGTGCATCTTACCCCCCTTTCCATCAAAGGTCATCTTACAAGGTATTGAACCAATACTATCAATCAAAAATAAAACAGAATAAGGTAAATCTCCTTTCTCTTGCGCATCCAAAATTTCATTTATAAATTCTGTCATCTGCTCAATGTAATCAAATGAATCATTAAAAATGAAATCACCATCCCACTCACCATCTTCATTAATTTCAGCATTCAACCCCAATTCAACAGCATGTGCCCAATTCCATTTCTTTTCTGTTATAATAAAAATAGGTAAATGACCCTTCTTCTGGGCGTCAGCCGCAGCCAATATCATAGCAGTTGTCTTACTTGTATTGGAATGTCCCAAAAACATACTTATACCCCCCATAACAGGACCAGGTACACCACAAGCATTATAAAAAGCATCACCACAAGAATAATAATCTTCAGGCTTATACTTTGTTTTTGTAGAAAACTTATCCTTAATAGCATCAATACTACTCACTGATGCCTTTTTCTTTATAGCCATATTATATTTTTTTTAAGAAAAGATATTTTTTGCACAAAGTACCATAAAACAATACTTTGCGCAAAAAATCTATTTTAGTTTAATTAGAATGGTAATTCATCATCATTGTAGTCATCCTCAACAACCACATTCGTTTCTTTAACTGTTGCGTTTTTTGCAACAGTTGCCCCACCAAAGGATGCTTCAGAATTTGATGTGTTCAAATAAACATACTTACCTTGGGATTCATCCCATCTTGGGGATTCCCCTCTTGAAATTGCTTCAAGATATTCTACTGGTTTTCTACTATAAACATCTCTCCAAGTAGATTCATCGTCTACCCATTTTTTTACTAAATTAGCATCCGTAGATAGAGGTGCTGGATCATCATACATAATTGTGGAAACACTTGTATATTCCTTTCCTTTTGGACTTTTTGATTTCACTAACTCGATAATCAAATCTCTTCCATTATCAATATCAGAAATATCCCCCTTGTTTCTGAAGATTGGTATCATCTTGTCTAAAATACCATCCTTCTTATAATTGTGCTTAAATCTCCAATACTTTGGCCCTTCTTCTTCCTTGTCTCTATCAATAACCTTAACAACATAAAATAGTTTAGCCTTATAATCTTTAGCTAATTCATCATCATCTTTGCGTTTGGTTGCTTTCAACGCATGGTAAACATCATTCAATGGGGATGCTTCATTGTCATTACCTGCTGGGTCATAAATCTTTTGGTAATACCCCCCAACTTGTAATTCATGAAACCACGTCTCCTTAAATACAGATGAGCCATCAGTTGTAGGCAAAATCCTAATTCTCCTTTGTCCTGTGTTTTCTTTGTCAGAAAGTAATAACGTAAAATAACGTTTCATTCTGTCCTCTTGCGATAATTTTTGGGAATCCCCTTTTTGGTTTTTTTCATACTGCGCCATTATGGCATCTAAATTCGACATATTATATAGTTTTTGTTTACAACAATATTACATAACAATGATAGGTAACTTTATCAGAAAAAAAAAGGGGTGTTACCCCCTTTTTTATAAAATATTAAAATAAATTATCTTCTGAAATTATAATTATTATCATTCATAAAATCATCCTCTTCATCATCCATAGAACCAAATGAGTTCTTTATCTCATTTGGATTAATATTTACAACATCATCCGATGTTAAAACATAATCATTTTTTCCACTCTTTTCCATTTCAACTTGTTTATCATCAAAAAATTGAGATAATTTTTGATTGAATGGATAAGAATCGTAAGTTCTTAACTCAAGTTTCTCCTCTGGAGTCTTTTCACGATATTTTTCAACCTTTGAATCAATAGCATTTAACTTTTCAAATATACTATCCATTTTGGCTAATTTCTCCTCCAACTTGGTAATTTGTGAAAATAAATTATCAAAATATTCAGTCTGTTTTGATTCTATATTTTTTTGGCTGGTAACCAAATCAGTAATATCTAATTCTTCTGAATCACCCTCATCACCCTTTTCTTCACTATCCCCTTCATCATCAATAACTGTAACATCTTCATCAGTCTCAACATCAATTGGTTGTGGATTTGCTGTGCTTAAAGCATCTTCAGCACCCCCTGGTGGGATTGGCGAAACTTCTCCTGGTGGGGTTAATGGTGCATTTGGCATTGGTGCAGCATTTGGGTCACCCATAGGTGGTGGTGGTGGAGGTAAAGTAGCATCTTGCTCACTAATATATCTGTTGATATTATGATATCTACTAATTTCATTTAAAATTTTCTGATCTATTTTCATTTTATTAATCGTTTAATAATTCTTTTATCCCACCATGAGTTTTAACTTTAACTTGTCTGTTAATTGTTTTAGTTTCAGTACGTTCAATTAAACCATCTTTTTCTTTAACAACAAAACATTCACCTGTGATTAAATCACAAACTTCTTTTGAACCATCATCTAATATTTGTTCTTTTTTTGATGATGAATGCCTTAAATAACTATTTAAATTCTCAATCATATTATTTTATTTTACATATAAATATATCAATTAAACCAATTATTCAAATAATTTTAATTTAATTTAGGATATAAAATTAATTTTGTATAATTAACTCTCCAATATTTTATTTTTAATAAAGGAACATCAATAGAAAAAACATCACCAATAATATCATTATTATTTGAATTTTCATCATTTTTAACGAAATTACTATCACTTTTTATTTTTAACTTAATATCATCTTCTGTTAGTTTATATTTATTGTCGCTAGTTGTTGCAGATTCAGCAATAAACTTTATCCCAGTATAAGGCACCTTATTACTTTCCTTATCTATTTTAATATTAACTAATATTGTATAAGTTTCAGCAGATTTAACATTAACTTTAAAATCAGATATAACTGGCGCACCATCAAGAACATATAATTTAATTAATGTTTCCTCAATGGTTTTATTCATATTATCCAAAAATAATAATTCTTTTGGATTTTTAGTTTCAAAGAACAAATCTAAATAATATGGTAAAGTATATGAAGGCTCTTTTGGTATTCTTGTTGTTTTAATATTATTATATGTATATTCACACACTTTATTTAATTTAGCCAAATTAGAATTATTTTTTGCATTAACATAATTTGCTTCTTGATTTACCTTAAACTCTGCTGGCGGTGTTAATGCTCTCAATGATGCATATGCACTTTCTAATTTTTTTTCTAATGTACCATAAAACTTAGTTTTCTGTAATCTATCAAAATTGTTATTAGAACCTAATACAGCGTCATCAGCAGGATTCAACCCATAAAGCCAATATTTTATATATAATTTTATAAAATTAGTTTCAGCACCACTTTTTAAATATGATGCAAAACCTTCAAGTGCAAAACTCATAAATTTAACGTATGATTCAAATGAACTAAAAATAGCAAAGGGTGTTTGTATCTTTTCATTTTCAACACTCTTTGCACAATAAAATGTTGCTTTACCTTGATTAAATTGTGCTATTTCTCCCCTATCATGCATTAACCATACATTTCCAAAGTTATTGTGATTCGCTTTAAATTTATTATCATTAAAAGATGATAGATAACTTATAACATAAATATAATCAGCCAATTCACCACCAACCGTTTTTGTTATTCCAGAATATATCTCTGTTGCAGATGAATAAATAATATTATCATCCGTTATTCTTTCATAGTTAACATAATCTTCATATAAGTATGTTCCGCATATACTTGAATTTGTTTGCTTTGTTCCACTAGTTTGAGAATTATTTGTTTCACTAGATTTTTCTGTCTTTTCATTTTGAATAGATTTAGCATAATTACTTTCTATCTTTGACAACAAATTTTCATTAATACTAGTTAAGTATGTATCTGTACTTGGGGGTGAGTATATACTTTGTCTAGTTCCAGTAAATGTTGTTTCAAATGTTCCTGGCGCAATTTTATGTGATACTTCTGTAATGAAATAAGGTCCTCCAAACATTGGGACATGTTCCAAATTGAAATACATTGTTGGTTGAATTAAAGCATTACCAAAACAAGTTATAGTTGATTTATAACTTAAATTCTTATACAGATTAAACAATGATGCACTTTGCGTAGTTTCACCCCTACCTGAAACCAAATTTCTAACAGTCTCTTGTTGGATTAATGATTCCAATGTTGCTGTTCCATTATTCTGGTCAACTGTTACCCCATAGAAAATGGCTTGATTTCTAATTCCAGCATCAACCAAAAAACTAACGCATTTATTTGATTGCGACCAATCTTTTTTATTTGTTTGATCCTCCAAGAATGGTATTTTTGCTGGTTTTAACATATCAATTGCATCATCCCCATATCTAAAATCTTTTGGACCTTTAGGTGTTGTTGAATCCCTTCCAGAAAAAATACAAACCAATTTTGGTCCTGATTTTCTATAATCAACATCTGTATAATTCCCCCAAACATCATTGGCAATATCAGTAGCACTTTCAATTACATCTTCAATATTATCAGTTGGTGATAATGCCCCATAGAAATTAACATAAGATGGCATTGGTAAAACATTAAAGTTATTCTTAACAAGAATTCCACCAATGAAATTAAATACTGGTGTCTTTAAATTTGTTTTTGTCCCTACAAATATTGTCTTCAAATCAAAAATATCCACATAATATAAATCACCAATATTCCTACCACCCCTATCTAAAAATAAAACATCCTCAAATAAAGTTCTACTTGTAAAATCACTACTAGAAATCCACTTATCATTTATCGACTTAAATGTTTCATATAAATCATATTTAGAAAATTTACTGTCCAAACCTGAATTTATTGTATTAATTTCAACAATATCAATATTATTAATCTCTCTCTCTAATAAAGATAATGTTTCATTTAAATTATCTTCCACAAAAGTATCTAATGAAATTTGATAATTATTCAATAATGTTAAAAACTGTTGCTTGTTAAATAGGGGATTTTTTAATTTTTGTGTTGCATATATTTTTATTGGTTTTGCTAATGCAATAACATTCGCTTCGGTAAATTCAATATTGTTATCAATAAAGAAATCCGTAATATATGAACCATTATTTTTATAAGTTAATGAACTAATTGTTGAAAATCCAACATGTTGTCTTAAAGCCTTCCAAGCATTTTCATTTGCTAATTCAGACAATTGTAATGCTATATTATTTGGTAAACTATTTGCAACATATCCTTTAAATTTCGCTGGATTTAAAATCCTAGAATTACCCCCTAAATGACTAATTAATGAATTATAATAATATCTATCATATTGTGTTGGATTACCATATTTAAATAGCATATCATAACTCAAAAATCCATCCAAAAAGTTAATCATATTTTTATCTTGATATTCGGCAGATTGTTTGTAAAATTCATTTTCATCCAAATTAAGATGGTTTGATGGTACTTCCATCAGATTCCTAAACAATAATTGGAAATTTTTATATGCGGAATCCGGGTTACTATAATCCAATCCAATCAAATTTATCTGATCCTTATTTTGGTCAATATCATATATTGATTTGCTAAAATTTAAAAACTCATTCTCAAATAAATTTAATGTATCATAATCAAATATTGAAAATATATCCTCAATTGAGGCGTAATTTTCATTGCCAAAATTTCTTAATAATGAAAACCCATTTACATCCTTTTTACTATTAAGATATTCTGTATGATTTGGTTTTCTTAAATTATCTAATGTAAATGAATTATATGTATCTTGCATAATCAAACTAATTGCCCCATTATGTGCAGTATTTAATAATGAATCAACTGATGAAAAATTTGTAATTAAATTATTATTTGTTGATGGTAATACATAATATTTTGATGTTGCACTAAAATTTGCATCCTCACAATAATTGCTAAATGTTGAACTATCGTATATGTTTTTTGGAACTAACGTGGTGTAACAATTAAATGTTAACCCACTTATGTTATATGTTAATGTCTTAAACGCTTTAAACCCCCTTTTCTGATTTATGCTTAATTCATTATTTGTAAATCCAGAAAATAAATCATATCCATTTAAAAAAGCATTAAAATCATTTAATAATACTGGATAAAAACCTATACTAATATTATTATTTTCTTTTAATTTTATTGGTTCACTACCATTAATAATATATTCAAAATTTGAATCCGAATTAAAATTTGTTTTATAATCAAAATCTTTCCAGACTTCATCCAAAAAGTCTTCTCCAGTCTTAACCGTTTCTTTATACCTATGCCATATTGAACCATATTTTAATATCCAAGCGTATGGTAATTTATGTAAAGCAGAATATTTTACAAAGGTTGCAAAAACGTGCCCATCCTTATTAGGATTGTTATTTTGAACACCCTTGTCAATGAAAAAATCGGTAAGGGGGGATAATGGTAGCGAATTTAAAAAAAGATAAGCAGAAGCAATATATGGATGTTTATCTCCTGTTCTCCATTTATTAACCCCAACCTGAATGGCATTGTTAAATATTGGACCATTAATTAAAGATTTTGTCTGATTTGTTAAAAAATTATCTTGATATATTGAGCCATACATAAGATGTTTTTCTGTTGCAAAAAATTTAAATGGTCTGTTTGTTACACTTTCATTATATTCTTTAAAATTTGTTATGACATTTCTCTTCCTATTGAAGAATATTGTTTTTGTTGTATCATATTTATTAGCAAAACTATTATTTAAATTTTCACTAACCCATAGTGCATCCGTAAAAGGATAAGTAAAAGTTATATTATCCTCTGTTGGTGCTTTTTGAATTACCTCAACAATTGTTTTAACTTTTTTTTCATCTAAATTATTGGTAAAATTATCTGTTGTTAATTTAAAATCACCAATATCATATAATTTACTTGGATTGTTTAATATATCACTAATGTAAGCCGAATTGGAAAATCCATCCAAATATTTATTATATCTTTCAGATATTCCACCAGATATTTCTTCCAATATTGTATTATAATTATCATAATTCAAACCACTTACTGAAAATAATATATTTTTTAATTGCTGAATAAATATTACTGAATTGGTTGATAATGTATTCTTTATATTCTTAAATTCATTTTCTTTAATTAGCATACCAATCCTCTTATCCTTTTCATATATTGATGAAAATCCTGACATATAAGATGATAAAAGAATCCTATCCCATAATTCATAAAAGAATTTTGAATTTGATGTTAATTCGTATGGTAATACTTGAAATGGATATTCCATTGTAGTATGCACATAACTATTTCTAATAATTTTATCCAAGTCAAGCGCATCCTTTGGTGATGGCGTTTCCAAACGTTTTGAATACCCAGTTATATATTCTTCAACAAATTCAACTTCGGGCCAAACATCATAAAAATTACCTTTTGTTGTATTAACAACTGTCGGATCCCCAGGATAAACCAATTCATATTTATTCGCGTCTTTTTTGTCATTTGTCTGAAAAACCAAAGGCCAAGGAAATACAAAATTATCCTCGGTATTCAAAGAATTATCATCTTTTGCTATCTGGTTATCACCCAATACCCCATCTATTCTAATTTTGCTATCTCTGGCATTCCAAGCTTTTAAATGAACATCTTCCATCAATCTAAGAAACCCTTCAGTTGTTGCCATAATAACAGCAATAACATTCTTTACGGTTGGCTTAAACCCAATTCCCGTTTCTTTCTTTTCAATCCTTTTTGCCAATTGTTCAGACAATGCCCTCTCAATACCATTTAATTCATTAATGAATTTTGATTCCATTAAATTTCTTTCTTCAACAAATGGTGCAATAACAAAAGTTGATGTCGTTTTTGTTACCCCAGAAATAGTATAAGTGAAAAATATATTCTTCTCTATTCTAGTTCGACAAGTATCTTCAGTTAAAGAATTTAATTCAGTTAAAGAAAGAGATTTGTTTCTTATTTTATATGTCTGACACCAATCAATATCAGAAGGTTTAACACCAATATCAAATGTATTATAATTAATATTATTTTCTATTGCTGATGTACCATATATACCAAAAGTTGGATTATCATTTAATTCACTATTGTATTTTGATATAATAGTTTTTAAATCACTTTCAACCAAAAGTATCTTACCATCCTTTGGATTATCTATAATTTCTTTCTTAAACCCATATGCAGGATACTTTACCCCTGTCAATATAATAGGGTTACCATCCAAATATTTATTATACCAAGAAGTTATTCCCCCTCTTACCTCTTGATAAAAATTGGAAAGGAATTTCTTATATCTCTTACCATCTGTTAATTTCTGAACATCAACTTTGTTTAATGAATTTAAAACATTTTGCTCAAACATCTCAAGTTTGTATGTCAATTCAGCCAAAGTTAATTCTGGGAAATTAATATCAATTAATCCTTTTGCTTTATATTCTTTATATACCTCAATTATTTTCTGATAACCAAGTTCATTGTTAACCTCAAAAATTGTTTCATCATTTAATGAACTTTGTATTTGCCCATCTGTTTGATTTACTATATTATTTACTTGTTCTGGAGTTAAATCGGAAATTTTTGTTTGTGTTATCTTATATTTTTTTGCATACATATTTGGGCAAGCAATTAAATGACCAACACTTATATCAGATAATACATTATATTTATATCCCAAAAATTCAAGATTAACCGTATAATCCCCACTTGTAGTATTGAAATTTGCATTGAATTTTGTCAAAACTAATTCATACCTAACCGCCTTACCATAATATCCTTTAATCGTTAAATAAAATGGGGGGTATGGTAAATTAAAAAAGGCAGAGTAAGGTGAATCATTACCCAAACTAAATAACGCCCTACCTTGAATATCCTCCATTGTAATGGTAACAGTAGGAACAAATGATGAATTTGTTTTAATATCAATCATTTTAATACCAAACAAAGTATTATTTTCAATATTATCCACACCATTCAAGAAATAAGACTCTTCACCTTCACCAACCAAATCAATAGTTTTTTGATTAGCACCTTTATTATCTAATGAATTTTTTCCTGTAAATTCATCATAATAACTAGAAGTAAAATAATCATCTTTTGTATTTGGTTTTAAAAAATTTATAGAAGCAAGTTTAATATTCTTAATAGAATCCTTGGGTTCGCCCCCAATCAAAAGTTTTGTCCTTGGTATTAATTTTGTTTCCAAATTAGCATACATAACAAAATTTTCTGGAATAACAGCCCTGTCTATAACCTCCCCAGTATTGGTGATTATCTTGTTTGGATCGATATATATGACATTCTGATAATCATATATAACATGTACATCACCTTGTTCATTTGCCATAATAAAAGAAATAATTTTCTGCTGCGTTTTTATAATCTAATAAAGAAGTTTCTAATGGAAATGGTATTTTCAACATTGCCCCATCATATATATTATTTTCAATACCACCGTGTTCTGGATTTGCAGCCAAAATAAGCCATCCAAAAAATGGACTCTGATAATATTGTTGAGAAATTTTATCTAATCTACTAACATTTTTTTTATAGAAAAATACATTATCCCCGCTCTTTGGGGGTAATTTCACAAATGGCACAACTTTCTGTTCACCATTATTACTAAATAATGAATATCTATTATAATATTTTAAATTCATCTCATTAATTTATTTTTAACCAAAATAAAATTACTATCATTTTTACTCCAAGTATTTTTATTATTATCATAATTTTCATCGCCATTTAAATTTAATAATGCTTTTTTTGTTGCATTGTCTGGCGAACTTATTTCATTATAATCAGTAATTAGATTTGCATTATTTATGGTAATACTTTTCAAAAATGTGGTAGCATCTTTAGTATAATTACCCAAAGCACTTAAAAATGTTGTTGTTTTATTGAAAATTATATTATACCCATTTAATTTTTTATCCCAATATTCCTTGAATACTTTTGATATTTTAATGTTAATATCATTTACTTTATTATCTGGATTGACTGATTTAATAAGAATTTGTTTTTCAAAATTTTCAAAACCATTTTTATCTTTTAATGAACCATATAGCAATAAATAAAACAAACTATCTTGTTGACTCATTTTATATAAACTTTCTGGGTCATAATCAATCAATTTAAAATTAGGTAATATTTTATTTATATTTTCTCTAATACTAGATAAAATATCATTAATTATTGTCATTCTATTCTTTAATTCATATACAAAGAATTGCCCACTTTTATCTACATAACCATCATAACCATCATAACCATCATGTGTTGACATAACAAACAAAGCCTTACTCAATACTTTTTGAAATTTCTCTTGGGCTTCAATAATTTTTATAGCAAATGAATTAATAATATTGTTAACTTTTGACATTTCACTATCAACATATAATTGATAGTTCTTTGAAACTTCAAACTTTGTATTCTTATCTGATGAAAATTCACTATTAATTTTATCAATAAATAAATCACTATTATTTTTAATATTATCTTTTATTTTTTTAGCATAATCGTCAATATCTTTTTGATAATTTGCTGGTATACCAAATAATTTTAAGTCACTATTGTTTATTGAGTTATAGACCCCCTCGGTATTATTTAATGTTTTTAATATAACAGAAATCAATTCAATATTGTATGATTTAGAATTTTCTTGGATAACTGAATTTATTGTATCAATATATGTAATTGCTGAATTTTTTAAGTCATTAGCCAGATTTGAATATGTTAAAGTTTTATTAACAATATTTAATGTACCAATTGTGGTATACGAATTAACAACTGGAATAACATCAAAATTTTCAGTTTTACCTTTCTCTTTCTCTTCAATAAAATCTTTAATCTTCTTGTCCATATCATCCAAACTATCATCTGTTTTTTCTGCTCTAGCATCATAAACTTCAGTATTAGCATAATAATTAAATGATAAAGCATTTTGCAATTTATCAACGGCTTTGCTTAATCCACTAGCACCAACAAACTTAAATGATAAACTAACCTTTGCTATCATTGGTTGAAATCCTATTCCTTCTGGATTCATATCCCAAATTAACGGATCATAACTGATTGATAAATTTTCTGGTATAATTTTTGTATGATAAAAATCTCCAACCCTTAATATTAAAACAGGGGGAACACCAAAAGAAGTATTCTTTGCATCTCTAACTTCGCTTGTTCCATCTCCACGTATTGTTGGTATTGTTTCCCCAGGTCTAACGCATTGTTGCAAAAATGTTAATCTACCATTTAATCCTTCTGGCGTTGTTGAATGAAATGCTGGTGTGAAATATTTTATTTTTTCTTTTAAATTATTATATATAAATGGACTTGTTTCTTCAATTGTTTCAAAATAATCGCATTCCGTTAATAACTTTTGCAAAACTTTTTTTGATACGCTTCCATATAATTTATCTTTAACTTTATTTGTTTCCTTTTCTTTTGCTTCAGTAATTACTTTAATTTGAGCCTCACTTGTTTCTTTTTTTGGTTCAATTTTTGGTGCAACACCTTTCTTTATTGCAGTAACGCCTCCTATAGCAACTCGCCTACAAGCCATAGCCTTTACACTATAAATTGCATTATCTGTAAACGCACTACAATTTTCAACTCTAGTTGTTTGGTTAGTTGTTGACTTTGCTGTAACACCAGTGCCTTCACCAAGATTATTTGTTTTTATTGTAAAATTTGGTGATTTTATATTATTCTTTAAATATGTTATAACACTACTACTACGTCTTTCACTTAATTTTTTATTATAATCAATATCTGCTGGTCTTGATGCAGATGAATTAAGACTAACTTCAATAGTATTCCCATCGTTTTCTTTTAAGAAATTATTACATTCAGTTATGAATTTGTTTAGTTCTGTAAAATTATTTTTAACATAATTATCCATAAAGGTTTTTACCTCCCCCTTACTATAACTTGTTGATGCAGTATACGTATTAAATAATCCAACATAATCAGCATCACTTGATTTGGGATTATCATTATCAAAATAAAAAGCAAAATCCCCATATTTGTCAAATGCTGTTACTTTTTCATCAGGAGGGGTAGTAACATCAAAAAGTGTAAAAGGGTCAACACCAGTTATTACTGTGCGTTTAATATATGATACTTCGTCTTTTGTAGATGGAGATTCTTTTACCATTTTTTGAATTTCTTCAAGTTCAGATAAAGTCATCGTATTATATATTTTAGCCAAATCATATATATCATATTTTAGGCATCCAGCAAAAAAAGAAGTTAATATCCCATTTATTTGTTCAGAATTATTTTCTTTCTCTAAAACTCTATTTGCAATTAAATTAAGAATTGATGGATGGTCAACTATAATTTCAAAATCTAATGTACCATTTCTTGATGTATTTTTATAAGTATAAACTGGTTCAGGTCTACCCAAGAAATCATTTGCATTCCAATTTGCAGTAGAACTATCTGAAACTTTTAAATTATATGGAGGAAACCACATTATTCTACCACCATTTGGTCCCTTCTCACATTCTGGCAAATCCAAAAACATATTTGTCGTTCTCCATGCCAAATTCTCAATAGATAACATATATTTTTTAGCATCATTCCCCTTCCTTGGGGCAATACTTAAATCAAAAGTTTTATTTATAACCGAACTCTTTAACCTCCTACCCTCAGTAGTTATACCGCTTGACTTCTGCAATCTATCATAAGTCATATAAGGAGAATCTTTTGTAAATAATCTGCAATATTCTTGAAATGTACCCCCAACCAAAGTTTCTGGGTTTTGATACTTATATGTCCTAACTCTTGAACCTTTTGTTATTTCTTTATATCCATCATTAAATACCTTACTAACTTGATCCATTGCATTACCAACATGCTTCAATCTATTTGCCCCATTTGGTTGGGAATTAATAATTCTTTGAGTATCATCTAATATTGAACCTTTCTTTAATTCATAATTTGTTGATTCTGTTGTATCAAATGTTGTTCTCTTTGTACCATTGTCACCAAAAACCTCCCCACCTTTACCAACACCCTTACCACTATTTTCTTTATATTTAGGAGATACCCATGTAAACCCACCTTCAATACCCCCACCATCAATATCAGATATACCATTCAATGCCATTTGGGGGTTAAAGTTTTCCCCTTCATATACTTTTGAAATCTCTGTTGGTCCATAGACACTTATCTTTATAGGTCTCCCAAATTGGTCTATTGGTAATTCACCTGCTGGAGATGCAATATCCCCAATATCCAAATTATCACTTCCAACATAATAAGTTTCTTTATTTTTTGTGAATAAATCTAAAAAAGAACCTATAATACCACTTCTCTCATAATTTGGCTTATATAAATTTTTATTTATATTCTTATATAAAACTGACCTCTGACCAGCACCCATATTATCATAGAATAATTGCGAACCAGTTTTCTTTTGTTGGAAAAGCCCCCCAAGAAATCCCTTATCACCCTTACCATTTAAACTAATTGTTTCATCAAAATAACTTCCAACAATACCAGGGAAAGGTAATTCACCACCAGCCAATTCTAATGACAATTGCGCAGCACCAACAAGTAAATTATTTGGTTTTGTTATACTCCAATTAGGTTGTAATATTGGATTTCTACCACTAATAAGATTATATACATCTAATGGGTCATTTAAACTATTAATCGTTTTTTCAAACTTTTTTATTATATTAAATCTATCAGTTAATCTACCAACCCTTTCTACAAAATATTCATTTAAAACTTTCGCACCCAATCTTGTAATATACGAATCCGCAGCCAAATTGGATTTTGTTTCAGCATCATTTGTTAATATACCAAATGCCGTATATGTTGAGGCTTTAAAGTTAGTCACACCTTTATCCCAATAATATAAAATACCCTTCTTTGGTAAATTGGGATCAAACCAATAATCAAGTTTTTCTAAAAAAATACTTGAGTCAGTAGTATTATTAGCTGTTGTATAATAATTATTTGATAAATTATCTAATAATATTTTATTATTAATCTTTAACGCATTGGCATTTTTTATACTATATTCACCAAAATTTGATTTTTTATTATTTAATACGCTAGGGTCAGTAACTTGTGTGTAACCACCAACAGCACCATATTGATTTAATGGATATAATTGTTTGGAATAAATTGGAGTGTCTATTAATTTATCATCACTATCAATTACTGAAAAAACCCTTAATGGTGAGACCTCATAAAAAAATGGAGGATTTTTCCCATATGATGTTTTCTTATATGGGGGTAAATTTTTAGTTGTTAATAAATTCCTATAATTAAAACTATTTCCAAAATCTAAAGGACTTCTCATTATTTTTTATATATAAATATTACTTATTTGGAATATTTATAGTAATATTTTTACCAAATGCATTATCTCGAATAGTTTGATTAATCCTCTGAACTTGATTCATTGGTTTTATTGCACCAGTAGAATCTATTGATTTATGAATTACATCAATTGTTAAATTCAAATTAACTTTATTATCTTTTAAATTATTTATATTTGTTGTATTATTTTGCATAATTTCAGTACCAAAATACTCTGGACCACCTATAGGTTTTAATGCATTTTTATAACTTGGTATTGAAATACCAGTAAATTTACTTAAATTATTAACTACATCTTTATAAACACTATTATCATAACCCCCCTTTTGAAGGGCTTTAGCTATATGTTCACCAATATTCTCAAAATTAGGAGTTAAATTAGTAATAGCTTTTTCTAATCCAGTTGTAAAACTTTCAGTACCCTCAAATAAATCTGTAAAATCAGTATATGTTGTTTTTAAAAAAGTTCTCATATCTTTCATTTCAGGTACAAGTTCATGTAATATATCATAAGTTGGCTCAACAAATTTACTTCTGGTTGTTTCTTGGAATTCCAATATACCAGGTGTACCAACTGCACCAAATAATATTTTATATCTTATTGCCTGAAGGTCATTTTTTATAATATCAGTAATAGCCAAAGACTCTCTTTGTAAATCTTCCATTGTTTTTGGTTTCTCATCTGCAAACTTTTTTAATTCTTTAATTTGTTCTTCTGTTAAATCTGAAACTTTTTTGGCAATCATTTCACCAGTTTTCTCGTCTTTAATTTTAACAACGTATTCACCCTTTTCATCTAAAAATGCCAAATTGGCAATAAGCATTTGCTGCTCCTCACTTAAATCAAATTTAAAATTTATTTGTGATGTTCTTTCATTAAATTCTCTTAACGAAATTGCCATCTGTTTAAGTTTATCCGCACCAATTCCAGATGCCGTGGCAAGTTCATTAAACATACCCATAGCAGATGGATTTATTTCAACTCTACCTGTTTCTGAGTTAAACTCCGTAAACATCTCTCCAGCCTTTGCTATACTTTTAATAAGTCCTTCTGGGTTATTTAGTGAACTATTCATTAATGAGAACGGATCAGCCAAATCACCCATAAAAACACCAAGTCTTTGAAATGCAGCAGATGCTTCAATTGCACCCTCCGCATTAAAAACTTTATCTGCAAATGATTGTATATCTCTCATATCTGCTTTTAACAAAGTTGCTGTTGCAGCCATCTTTGAAAATCCTAAAACACCTTCTTTAAAATTAAATCTATTTAATAAATCAGTATTACTCACAACTTGGTTCATTATGGATTTAGCATCCATACCAATACTCTTAATATAATTTAATGAATTTTCAATATCCCCCCCAACTTTAGCAACGGATATACCAGCATTTGAAAAATTTCTTGCAAGTGTATTAGACTCTACGCCTAATAAATCAGTTATAGCATATAATTTTTCATAAACTTCTGGTGTAAATAAAACATTTCTACCAAGTGCTTCACCAGTCTGAGTAATCATTTTAGTAATATCATCAATATCACCACCTAATCTACGAACACCAGGTGCAGTATCTGCTATGGTTGATTTGAATTCATTTATTCTAGTTCTTCCAAGAAGAAAATTTGAACTTAATCTGGCAGATTCTTTATCCAAAGTAACTAATGCACCACTAAAATCAAAAAAATCTTTTTTTAAGTTTTTTATATAATTTTCATCAACACCAAAAAACTTAGTTTGGGTTTCGTCAATAAAATCAGTAAATTTATTAATAATGTTAAGAAGACCCCCTTCCGCTTTTTTTATTTTTTCATCATCTGCCATAATATATGTTTTATATATAAATAGAATAAGGGATGATTTTTAACATCACCCCTTATTATTGTTATTATCCTCAACCCATTTATTTATTAAGAATTTTCTTAAAAAAATGGGCATAATTAAAAAATCTGAATACGAAACATTTAATAATTTATTTAAATAATAAAAATCTGTTGATTGTGAAACCCTATAATCCGAAGAAAGGGCGAAAAAACTCAACCCCAAACCCAGCATTCACTATGGTCATATCTCCTGATGGGGTCTTTATATTTCTTTTTAAATTAAGTTTAGGCTCATTGGTACTCAAATACTTACGTATGAATTTTGAATCAGCAATAGGCATAGTCTCAACATATTTTACAATAGTTACCTTATCTGGATTACCATTTATTTCAATAATCTCTCTTGATAATCTTAATGTGACTTTAGGAGCAATTCTATTGGTTGGATAAGAATCAATAATATCATTTATTTCAAGAATTTCACCATATGTTAATGGTTTAATTTTAACGACATCAGAACTTTTAGGTAATGTAATAGTATATGTTCCATCATCACTTGGAATAATCCCCTTTTCAATAGATAATTCACTCAAATCAACAATAGCATTAAAAAACTTACCAGTCTTGGGGTCAGGTACTGAAAGTTCAAGATCTGAACCAAATGAAGTATTTCTTAAAAAGATTAAAACCGCCTCAATATCACCTTCAATCATATCTTCTGGTCTTATATCATGTTCGTATATCTTGTTTCTTAAAAGTTGCAAAGTAAAGTTCTTACTATTACCTAATAATAAATTCTCATCACTAGCAGTTAAATAACCAATTTTAATTGATTTCTTTTTATTTTTATAAAATATACCCCCAGATGGTAATTGAACCACATCATGTGGTAAGTCAAAATTTGATTGACCATAGTCTTTAGACTTATCTTCCATTTTTTTTATATTAAAAATAATATAACATTATTGAAAAGAAAATACTTTAATTAAACATATTATAAATAAAAAGTTCATATATCTATGATTAACATAAACATATGAACTTTATTTAATAATAAAAAATATATTATATTAATATACTAATATACATCTATCAGGTTGCATAGTAATACTAATATCAGCCAATGAATCTGAATTATATGCTAAAGCACCAAAATCAGCATTTGTTATAATACAGCCAATTAATTGCCATTTTTCAATAACAACACCAGTTGGATCAAGTAGTTCTAACGTTAAATCTTGCTTATAACCAGAAGCGTAGCCCATTCTACCAGTAATTGATTCAGCATGTAACCTAACCCATTCCATTAATGCTTGAGCAGCAGAAGGTCCAATGGGGTCTCTAAATTTAACAGTAATTGGTTCCCATTTAAACCTACCAGAAACAAATGTTGATGTATTTAGAAATTCAATTTCTTTTGATGCTATTGATATTTTAGGTCTTGATGCACTTTCAACAAACCATTCATTTATTCCCATAGCCGCAGGAAACCTTAATATGAACCTATTTTGTCTTTTTGGTTCATATGGTAAAGGCATTTTCATAAGCAAATCCGCCATAATATATTTTTTTAATTTTTTTAAACAATTTATTATTATATTTAATAAATATCCATCAACTATAAAAAATGTTTAAATATTAATTTTTTTTATAAAAACACTATTTACTTTTTTCTATCAAATCGCATAATTGTATATATATATATAATATTATATATTATAATATAACTTTATACTTTCTCTTTATTACCTTTATTAGTTGAATATATTGTTAATTCTGGTTTATTTATACTTTTCTTCATTGTTTCAATATTTTTCATATCATCATCAGAAAATCCAATTGAGAATTTCAATGATTCCCCATTAACGTCATTTTTAAATTGAAATGCTTTTTTAATTTCATTAGCCATTTCTTTACAATAATCATAAAACTCATTAAGTGCTTTCACTTTTTCTTCTTCTGGATTAGCTGCACTACCAGAACCAAAAGAAACTGGGTAGAATTTACATAAATCCAAATATTCATCAATGATATCACCATCCGTTTGACTTGGAATTAAATCTCTATATTTATTAAGATTATATATAACTTTCTTTTTATTAATTCCAAGAAATTCTTTTTCAATATATATTTTAACTGCTTTTTTCAATGTTTCAGGATTATGTCCCCTTGCTGTGATAATTGAGAAAATAGATCCATTATTAACTGCTTCTTTAAAGTCATCAAATGCTGGGCCTATTTTTGCTATTAAAATATCTTTTAAAAATTGTTCATCACCTGTAACTTTAAATTGTCTAAATGGTAAATCAGCATAATTAACTATTGTTGTTCCCCTATATTTAAATTCAGTTTTTCCAATATCTCCTCTATATTTTGCAAAATCATGTGTTGACATCCCAACTTCATCATCATTATTATCAATTAATATTATTTCTGTTGGCATATATACAATATTATCATCCCAGTCAAATGCGTAATATTTCATATCTGGAGTTGATTTTTCATTAAATCCTTCAATTATCTTCATATTATTTTATTTTATAAATATTTATAAAAGCAAAAAAAAAAATGGTTGCTCAAATTTAATGAACAACCAAGTTAAATTAAAATTCTTCTATAATGATTGGAAGGTTTTCTGTTTTGAATTTCCAAAATTCTGCCATAAATTGTGCTCTAAACTTATACTTGGGGTCTGTATGATATCCAGATTCATAAACGCATTTGCATATGCTTTCATATAATTGTTTCTTTGGTAATTTATAATTTGCTTTCTTGCAGTCATAATATCTTCCTGAATTTAATACTTTTGCCCAAGCCTCAATTCCTTCTTGAGTATTTTTTGCACTCATAAATTTTGCTTTCATAGTTACATTTTTTCCCCTTATCACCTCATAGGTTCTATATGTCACAGAACCATGCCCCTTAAATGCCTTCATTCCTCCCGCATTTGCGTGCAGTCGCCATAAGTTGGTCTCAATGCCATTAGTGGTTGCCTCAATGATAAAGAATGAATAGAGCATAGATATGGGGAATTCTGTCAGTAGATGTAAATTCATTAACATACTCTCATAATGAAATGCCATCCACATTCTTCTCATCTGAACCAAAGTGGCTTTATCCAAATTTCTAAATCCATTAATTTTAAGATGTTTTCTTAATGCAGTCTTATCCATATTTCGAATATCATAAACATATGACCTTTTTGAATAAGCATCCTCATCAATTATTGTAACACCTTCAAGCACATCATTTTCTGGTATGATTGATTCTGTTATATCAACTTTCACTTTAATGGGCTCAATCACCTTTTCAATAAAAACCGTTTCTTGTTGAATTATTGGGAGATAAGATTGTTTTTCATATTTAATTTTGCTTGGGGTATATATTACCCCCAATAAAAATGAACCCCATAATCCAAATGCAATATACATTGCAACATTGGGGTTGCTCTTTGGTAAAGTATTTTTTTTCATTAATTTATATATTATATAAAAAAATAATACTTGATATTATGAAAGTAAACTAATTGCTCATAACATATACAAAAACCCCAAATATTAAAAAACCCCCACCTCAAATTAGAAGCAGGGGGGTTTGTTGGAAATATCCATCATTATCAACCATTATGGTATTTAATGATGGATATAATCATCATTATATATCTTCAAACGAAGCGCCAGTAGGTGTTATGACAAATTCCAAAGAGATAAATTCAAGACTTTTTGATGGCTTGATGTAGATTTTTCCACTCATTGTATTTCTATCAATATCCTCTGGGTCATTTGAAACTGTAACACGGAAATCAGTTAAACCACGATCCCTTCTAATACCATCTAAGATTGGATTTACCGTATCCAAAAACTGTTGGCGTACTATCTGGTCATTTTGTTCAAAAAGTAATCTCACAGCCACAGCAGAGATTAATTTACGCGCTTGCAATAACAACCTACGAACATTAAGTCTGTTTAATGCTGATTCTCTAACTTGCAAGGTTTTATTTCCCCAAATCACAGTATTCACATCAGAGAATGTTGCAATTGGATTTATTCTTCCTTGGTATAAAGTATCCCTATCATCTTGTGTTAACTTTAATCTTGCTTTAACTGAATTAACTAAACCCCTATTATAACCTGCTGATGCAAACCAAGGGAATGCCACATTATCAGTTAATGCCAAATTCCTACAAACCTCTGCTGTTGGTGGGATATAAACTTGGGTATTATTAACTTGGTCTCTAACCAAAATCCAAGGATAATATGTTGCTGTATAATTTGAATCAATGTTTGTTTCCTCCAATGATACAATGGATTCTTGGGGATAAATAACATTATTAACATCAGTTGTGAATAAATTAGCATCTGGCGTTGTAACAATATAAATTGAATCTGCTCTATCGCTTTCAACCATATCAATAGTACTTTCAACCAAATTACTATTATTAAGGTAGTCAATACCAGGTGTAACAAATACATTTATATTTGTTGATTCTGGGTTTTTAAACGTTAAGATACCTTTAAGATATGCATAATAATCTGTTGTGGCAAAATCAATTGTATTATCACCTTCAATTATTTGTTTAAATGTACCTTGACCTGTTGCTCCAGCGTATTTACCTATAACAGATAATGCACCCCTCATATAATCACTTCCACCAATTTGATAAGTATCACCATTGGTTCTCTTTTCAGAATAAACATCCCAACCATCAAAACCACCTTCAAATAATAAAGTGAATTTCCTTGAATATAAATAATAGTAAGGATTTGTATTACCTTCTGGTTCAGATGTAAAATCACCCGCACCTACCTCAAAGGCTGTTTGACCACTTGTTGTATAAAGATTAGCTATATTAACAACTGTTGCACCAGAATCCATATGGAATCCTTTTGTAACCACATTCCATTCATCACCATCTGATATTATATAACTTGGATTTACCTTTCCTTTATAAGATAAGAATGAATTATCATAACCATAAGAAGTTGAGAATCCAAGATAAGTTCTTTTTAAATTATCAGCAGCCACTGCATTTGATGCAGCAAATGGTTCGTTATTAACAACCTCATTGTTATAGTTATATTTTGTTTTATATAATAAACTTGGCGTTAATTTTGTTCCATATTTTCTGTGGGGATATCCCATAAAACCAGAAGGTATAGCATCTGTTGGAAAATCATCTCCCATTTCAAGCATAATATATTTTGAAACTAAATTATATTCCCCATCACTTGTACCTATTTTTTTACCAATAAAACTATTTTGTGTCTCATCCAAACTACAATTTGTATACTTCTCTAAAACAATAGGTGAACTATCTGAATCGTAGAAACTTCTAACCAATACATCAAATGTCCTATTCTTAAATGACATATTAATTATTGATACTTTTATTTCAGTATTGGCATTACTACCATCAGATATTGAAATAAACTTAAATAAATTATAAACTTTATTACCCCTCAATTCCGAAACAACAAAAGGTGTTTTTGGTGATTGAAACTTTTCAAGATACCACCCAATTGAAGAAGCATTAAGGCTTCTTGCATTAGGTAAATAAGTTAAAACACTTCTTACCCCTCTAATATAACCAAGTTTATATGCTTGATTAAGTAAATTTGGATAATGCTCTTCAACAAATATTGGCACATCATTTCTATCCTTACCAAAATTATCAACACCTAATACATTTGTTATGTAATTTGAATTTGTATTCTTTAAAGAAACATTAAATGTGAAATTATTATTTGATGTTGTTTTCCCACTTAATACAAAATTATTATATGGACTACTATCAATTTTACCACTATTAAGTGTATCAATATTTAATGAATTACCTGTTAATGAATATATTTGACCATGATTAACAACAGAATAGTTTGTTATACCACGAGATCTGATAGTCGCAACAACCATATCATTGAATTGATTGTATGGCGTTCCTGAAAATTTATACGTGTTACCAGATACTACTCCAGAAAAAGACCCACCAGTTTGACTCCAAGATGCAATATTGTAATAAAATGAATAACCAACATATACGTTGGGGTCGATTGGGGTATCACCATCAACAGCCAATAAACTACCATTTATATCAATACCTGTTGCCAAATCAAATGTTGCATAATACCAAAAATCATTTTCACTATCAGGTTTGTTATCACTACCCAAAGATACTGTTGTACCAAAATAATTATAACTAGTTAATCCAGATTTAGTTGACCCTGTTATTGAGTTATATGCACTAACTGGAATTGAACCATAAGTTGTTGTCTGTCCAGTTAAGGTATTAGACAATGCAACACTATTAACAAATGATTTTAAATCGTCAAAAAAAGTTGTTGTAGTACCTACACTTGTTGTGTATGTATTTGACGAAAAAGAAGAAATGTTCATATTGTTTGGATATGTTCCAGATACATTAAAAGTTGCAGTTGAACCAGTTGTTCCAGTAAATGAAATATTAAATGAATTACCCGTAGTAGTGTAACCAATAGTTGAATGGTTAACGTTCGCAATTGTAGTTATAGACCAAGATGGACCAGCATCATAGCCAGATAAACCCAATACTCTTGTAACATACATTTGATTTGATTGCTGCAAATATGATTTGGCAATATATGCAGACTCATATTTTGGTATTTGTGTGTTTATATATTTTTCAGGTGATGTGCCACCAAAATACAATTGAAATTCATCATAACTAGTAATGAATATAGGCTCAAATGCGGGACCTTTAATTGTTTCACCAACCATACCTAGTGTTGTTACACCAATACTTTGAGAAACAAATGTTAAATCTGTTTCAGATGTATATACACCAGGCGATACGAATACTTTTTGATTTGCCATTATTTTTTATTTTATTTATTTACATAAATATCTAAAAAATAACTAAAAACTATTAACATAATTAATTAATTGTTTTTTTTGACAAACCAAATATAAATATAATTTAAGAGCCTCCTCCAACAGAACAAAATTGCCCAGTATTTGTTACATCTATTTCTGGGTCACTTGGTGCTGGTGGGAAAGCAGTAGCAGCTACGCATATAGATGCATTTTCACCAACCTCTAAAAACCATTGTGAACCACCTCCATCACATCCAGTATATACAACAGACCCAGGATAAGGTGATAAATTTGTTATAGAATAAATTGTACAACACTGACAGAATGTGCTATTAGATTCTACAAGGCTACCTTGTCTTGTTGTGTTATATCCATCAGCACATGGATTGTTTTGTACTTCAACATTATACTTGTTACATGTTCCATAACAATTAAATGAACCACTATTTACCCAATTTTGTGCTGTTGATTGACCACAACATCCTCCACAGAATGTGGAATTTGTTGCCACAAGGCTACCTTGTCTTGTTGTGTTATATCCAGATGCGCATATGTTGTTTTGGATTTCAACATTGTATTTGTCACATGTTCCATAACAATCAAATGAACCAGTATTTACCCAATTTTCGGTTGCATTACAAGGTGTTCCAGTATTAATTATTCGTGTTTGATTATATGTTGGACTACATAGATTATCGTCTCTTTGTGGTTGTCTAAGAGTACAACCCACACAAGTTGGTGAACCATTAGTAACCCAATTTTGTGCTGTTGATTGACCACAACATCCTCCACAGAATGTGGAATTTGTTGCCACAAGGCTACCTTGTCTTGTTGTGTTATATCCAGCAGCACATGAATTGTTTTGTACTTCAACATTATACTTGCTACATGTTCCATAA